>ERZ761602.4909-NODE-4909-length-16411-cov-5.802397_pt1 | contig 16411 bp, 10 predicted proteins | sample MGYA00512165_ERZ761602 | MGnify/ENA primary metagenome ERZ761602 (study PRJEB28899, sample SAMN02445085) | bioreactor sludge metagenome | biome: EBPR sludge; isolation source: Thorneside wastewater treatment plant | place: Australia: Brisbane, Thorneside...
GCGCAGCGGGCGAGGCGATTCCCCCGCCGACGACACGGCGAAGGCCAGCGCCTGCAGCAACGCCAGCAGGCGAACGACGGTTGTCGTCTTGCCGGTCCCCGGGCCGCCAGTGACGATGCTGAAGCCGCTGCGCACCGCCAGTGCGCAGGCGATTTTCTGCCAATCGGTCGCGGCCTCGGCGGCCGCTGCGGGTGGAAATAGCTGGTCGAGGATGCCGCGCAGCGCGTCCTGCGGCAGTGCGGCCTGCCACGTCGCCGACAGCGCCAGCCGGCGCTCGACGGCGTTGCGCACGTCTTCTTCGTATTGCCAGAAGCGACGCAGATAGAGGCGTGGACCGACACGCACCAGCGGTGTGTTGCCAGCGCCGGAACCAACCAGCAGCGGATGTTCGAGCGCTGCCTGCCACTGCTCAAGGCTCAATCCGGCCAGTACCTCCGTCGGCAGCGGTGGCGAATCCGCTTCCGCCGCTCCATCCACCACATTCTCGCAGTCGGGTGGCAGCGACAGGGCAGATGCCGGTGCCTTCAGTGTCGCCGCCAGATCGAGGCAGACATGACCGCGCCCGAGCTGGTGGCTGGCCAGCGCTGCGGCAAGGATCAGGAAGGGTGGCGCAGCGGGAACTTCGCGCCAGAGAAAATCGGCGAACGCGGCATCGAGCGCGCGCAGCCACTGATGTTCCGCCCAGTTGACAAGCACCGCCTGCATCGCCTTCCTGGCGTCGAAGGAGTGATGACTCACCGTGTTTCCAGCATGCCGCCGCGTGCAAACAGCGCGTCAAGTTGGTCGAACAGGACGCGCGGCGGACGTTCGACATGCAGACCCTGGCTCGGCGCGTGTGCGCCGCGCAGGAAGACATACACGGCACCGCCGACATGGCGGTCGTAGTCGTAGTTGGGCAGGCGCGCCTTGAGCAGGCGATGCAGCGCGAGCAGATAGAGGACGTACTGCAGCTCGTAACGGGCATGCAGAATTGTGGCGCCCATCGCCGCCGGCGTATACGCGGCATCGTCGGGACCGAGCCAGTTCGACTTGTAGTCGGCGACGTAGTAGCGGCCCTCGTGCTCGAAAACCAGATCCATGAAGCCCTTGAGCATCCCGTTCAGTTCGCCTGGCTGCAGGGCGGGACGCACTGCGCCGGCGAGCGTGTACCGGCAGACGAGCGCATCGATGCTCGTCGTCTTCACCGCATGCGCGGCGAGCCAGAACTCCATCTCGGCCATCGACGATGGCAGGCTGGCCAACACCGGCGAGGTCGTCGGCACACCGGGCAGCGCCGGCAGGCGCAGCGGCGTGCTCAGGAAATGCAGCAGCCATGCCGTCAGCGGCTCGATCCAGCGCTGCCAGGCGCGTGCCTGACAGCGGCGTCCGATCATGTCGCGCAGCAGCGCGGGTTCGCCGGCCACCTGGCCGAAACCCTGCTTGGCCGACCATTCGAGGAGGTCGTGAAGAAAGGTTCCGGCCTCGGCGCCACGAGGAAAATCGTGCAGTGAGCCGACAGCGTGATCCGCCGGTCGAGTCTGGCCCGGCGCCGACTGTGGCCAACCGTCAGCGACGGCAGCGGCGTTCTGCGCCGCCCGCATTTCCCGGAAGACGTCCTCTGCCGGCGTGTCGGCCGGGTTCGCGGAGACCGCGGCTTCATCCTCGCTGACGGTCTTCAGCGCCGAGTAGCTGGCGACCCACCAGTGCTCGCGAACGATGTGCCGCGACCTGCGTGCCGACCCGGCAAGCCGCGCCGCGGCCTGCGGCAGGAAGCGCTCATTGCTGGCGGCCGGCGCCGGGAGCAGGGCGATGTGCGGGCAGTCCTCGCGCCAGGTTTCGAGCGCCTGCGGCAGCGTATCCGGTGCCATCGCCTCGCCGCCGCCCAGCAGATAGCCGAAGGCGCTGCGCTCCAGATCCTTGAGCGGCGCGACGCCGACCCAGGTGGCGTAACGCGCACGGGTGAGCGCGACATAAAGCTTGCGCAGGTCTTCACCGAGGCGTTCGCGGTCCGCCTGCGCGACGATGCCTGCGTCGGCTGCGAGCGCGAGCTGCAGGTCTCCGGCATCGTCATGCCATTGCAGCGGCAGATCCTTCGCATCGGTCACCCGATAGGCACAGGCAAAGGGCAGGAAGACCAGCGGATATTCCAGGCCCTTCGACTTGTGCACGGTGACCACCTGCACCAGATCGGCGTCGCTCTCCAGGCGCAGTTGGCGTGCATCGCCGCCGGTGCTGGCGGGTTCGCGCCGCTGCTCGGAGAGATGGCGAATCAGCGCGTGCTCGCCATCGAGCAGCGTGCTCGCCTGTTGCAACAGTTCCGCGAGGTGCAGCACATTGGTCAGCCTGCGTTCGCCGTCGATCAGTCGGCCGGCGCCATCTTCAACGGCCCCGGCTGGTCCGAGCAACCGTTCCGGCACGCGAAAATCGTTGAGCAGCCGGCGCAGCATCGGCAGAACGCCCTGGCGGCGCCAGCAGTCACGGTAGCCGCGAAACTGCAGGACGCGCGCTTCCCAGGCGACTTCGTCATGGTTGAGTGTGTCGAGTTCCCGCCAGCTCAGGCCCAGAATGGCGGTAGCCAGCGCGCTGCGCAGCAGACGCCCATCGTCGGGATCGGCGCAGGCGGCGAGCCAGTACTGCAGCTCGCCGGATTCGGTGCTCTCGAAGACCGAATCCTTGTCCGAGAGATAGACGCTGCGCACACCGCGCTGCGCCAGCGCCCTGCGGATCGTATCGGCTTCGCTGCGGTTGTTGACCAGCACCGCGATGTCGGCCGGACGCACGCTCTTGATGCCGGTGTCACCAGCGAAGCCGGCCCGCCCCGCCTGGCCGAGATTGAGCAGGCGCACCATCTCGCCGGCAAAGCTGACCGCCATCTGTTGGCGATAGGCGGTTTTGCCCAGGGGTTTGCCGTCCGGGTTCGGCGGCAGGTAGCAGACGGTGAGCGCGGTCACTGACATGCCGTCGGCCCGCAGCGCGTCCGACCGGCCTTGCGCTTCGGTGATGATGAAGGGCACCGGATTGTCCGTTTCGCTGCGGAAGAGGAAGGCGCCGGATCCGCTGGCACGTTCTTCCGCCACCGCGAAACAGTGATTGGTCGCCGAGACCATGGCGCGGGTCGAACGGTAGTTCTTCTTCAGCGCGTAGAGCCGCTCGACGCAGGCGCGGCGGGCCGCCAGGTACGTGTGAATGTCGGCGCCGCGGAAGGCGTAGATCGCCTGTTTCGGATCACCGATGAGGATCAGCGCGCTGTCGGGAGCGTTCTGCGCGACGCGATACACGGCATCGAAGATCCGGTACTGGACCGGGTCGGTGTCCTGGAATTCGTCGATCAGCGCCACCGGAAACTGCCGGCGGATGCTGTCGGCGAGGCGTTCGCCATTGGCCACGCGCAGAGCGGCGTCGAGCCGGGTGAGCAGATTGTCGAAACCCATCTGCGCACGGCGCGCCTGCTCGACGGCAAGGCGCTCTGCCACCCAGCGCGCGGCGTGGCAGAGCAGGTCGTTACGCGCGTCGGGCAAGGCCTGCAGTGCAGCCGAAAGGCCGGCAATCGCGGTCAGTGCGGGGTGCTCCGGAGATGGAGCGGTTTTCCAGATTTCGGCCAGTCCGGCAGGTGTCAGGCGTGTCCAGCCCGTCTGGAGATCGGGCCGAAGCATGCCTGGGTCGTCCCGCCAGGTGCGCAGCGTCTCCAGCCACGGTCTGTAGAAGCGGGCCTGCAGTTTGCGTCCATCCACCTTCTTTCCTGCAACTGCGTTGTCGAGCAGCGCCTGCAACTCGTCCACCCATCTCACCCACGGCGCCTTGAGTTCAGCCAGGCGTTGCTGCCGCTGTCCCCGGCGGCTCCGCAGTGCCTCCGCCGGGGACAGCGGCGACCCGGCAAGCCGATCGGCATGCGCAACGAGATTCCTGATGTGCTCCTGCAAGGCGTCCGGGTCCGACCACCATTGCCGGACCTCGGCAACTGCCGCGTTGTCGAGCGACGCCAGGAAGCTGCGCCAGTAGTCGCGAACGACTTCGGCGAGCAACTCGCGCTGATCGGTTTCCAGCGTCTGGGTGAACAGGCTGTCGCTGTCGAAAGCGTGTTCGCGCAGCATGCGGTGGCACCAGGCGTGGATGGTCGAGACGGCCGCCTCGTCCATCGCTTCGGCGGCGAGTTGCAGCTTGCGGGCGCAGGCTGACCACTGTTCCGGCGGGTACTCCTGGCGCAGTTCGCGCAGCAGATCGTCGGCTGCGGCAGCGCTATCGTCCTCGCTGGCGTTGTCGGCAGACTCGACCCGGAAACAGGCGGCCGCTTGCGACAGGCGGTTGCGAATGCGGTCGCGCAGCTCCTGCGTCGCCGCCTCGGTGAAGGTGACGACAAGGATTTCGCGTGGCGTGAGGGAGCGCACATAAGCGTTTTCCGCGCCATGACCCAGCACCAGGCGGACGTACAGCGCGGCAATCGTGAAGGTCTTGCCGGTGCCGGCGCTGGCCTCGATCAGCCGGCTGCCATGCAGCGGGAAACGCAGCGGATCGAGCGTCTCGACGGTCGTGCCGGGCGCGGTTGGCAGCGCGCGGTCGGTCATACCGACGCTCCGGCGGTCATCGCGGCCCGGCTGCCCTGGCTGGCGAGGATCGCCTCAAACAGCGGGCGCAGGAGCGTCTCGGCCAGTGCGTGAAACTCACCGTTGGCCAGCAGCGCCGCGAAATCCGGATAGGCGCGCTTCAGATAGGCATCGGTGTCGACTTCGCCCCGATACTCGTAAGCGCTTTCGTACTCCTTGTGCGCCGCATCGTCGCCGCCCTTCAGGTAGGCGAACGCCGTTCTCGCCGCCAGCGGCAGTGGCCGCCGCATTCCCTGCTGCCAGGTCAGCAGGAGTTCGCTCAGATGGCAGCGGGCCTGCTCGGTCGTCAGCGGCTGCAGGGTGACATTACCGACCTTGCCGACGATCTCGCTGGTCAGCGGCCCGCCGGCGAGGTGCAGGGCCAGATGTTCGACCCAGTGGCGGATGACCTTGTCGCCGCGATAGTGATTGTTTTTGACCAGATCGCTCGTTTCGATAACGATCCGGCCACGCCGGCCAGCGTCATCGCGGCGCACACCGCCCAGCCAGTCGGCGATCGCCAGTTCCTGCCCTGCGCTGCTGGCCTGGAAGCGGATCTCCTCCTCGCCGTCGACGCGCAGCGGCCAGCGTGCGAGGGCACGCTGATAGCGCGCGAGGAGATCGTCCATCGGTGCCAGAAGATCGTCGGCCAGAGCATCGCCAAAGGCACCGCCAGGCAGGTCGCCACGCCGCCGGATGCAGGCGAGGCGGGCATCGCGCGCGGCGACGATGTCGCCCTCCTGGTCGAGCGCCGTGACCTGCGCCCGGATCAGTTCGTCCTGCACCTGCCAGCGGCCCAGGCCGTCGAGATCGAACGGTTCCTGATCCTCGCTCACCGGATCATCGTGCTCGAAGGATACACCGAGGCGCTGGCGAAAGAAGGCCTTGACCGGCTGCCCGAGGAAGTCGCCGAGTTCGCGCAGGGACAGCGGCTCGTCGCGCTGCCGCGGCGGCAAGGAACTGTCCGCCCCTGACGCCGCGCCACCATCCGCACCGGTTTCCATACCCGCCTTGGCGACCGGCCGCCACTCGCGCGCGTAGGTGAACCGTCCTGCTTGCTCCGGGAATGGCGGGAAGTAGTCGGGGCTGAACGGTTGCAGCCGGTGCTCGACGGTGAGCGCCGCGAGCAGCGCCTCGCCCCCTTTGCCGGCCGGCCCGGCATGACCGGCCAGTGTCCAGCCCGCCGCCAGGTGATCGCGCAACTGCCCGACCAGGACCGACGGCGGCCGCACGCTGTTGTCGTTGATGCTGCGGCCGACCCACGAGATGTGCAGGCACTGGCGCGCCGAGAGCAGTGCTTCGAGGAACAGATAGCGATCGTCCTCGCGGCGCGAGCGGTCTCCCGGCCGGTAGTCCACTGCCATGAGGTCGAAGTCCATCGGCGTCCGCGTGCGCGGGTAGTTGCCGTCATTCATGCCGAGCAGGCAGACGTGCCGGAAAGGGATGGCGCGCATCGGCATCAGGGTGGCGAAAGTGATGACGCCGCCGAAGAAGCGCTGCGACAGTCCGCCCTCGTCGAAACCGGCGAGCCAGGACTCACCGACCACCGACAGAGGCAGATCCTCGGTCAGCGCCACCTCGTCGCAGGCGTCCTGCCAGCGCTGCAGGCCGCTGTCGAGTTGCAACAGGGTGAAAGCGTCGCCGCTGTCTTCGGCGGCGAAGAAGTCGGCCAGCAAGGTGCGCAGGCGCGCGCACCAGACGTCGACGGTCGCCGGTTGGCGCAACACTCGCCAAGTGGCATCGATGCGGTCGAACAAGCGCACCAGCGGTCCGAGCAGCGCGGCATCGATGCCGCCGATTTCGCCGTAAGGCTCGATCCCCTGCCAGGCTGCGGCATGGGCGCCGACGGCGTAACCGAGCAGCATCCGCCGCAGGCCGAACAGCCAGGTGTTCGGGGCCGCCGCGTCGGATTGCGGCGGCAGGTCGAGGCTGGCACGCTGCTCGGCGTGCAGCCCCCAGCGAATGTTGGCGCCACGGATCCAGCGCTGCAGTTGCGGCAGGTCGTCCTCGTCGATGCCGAAGCGCTGGCGCAGCGCCGGCACTTCGAGCAAATCGAGCAGATCGCTGACCGCCAGGCGCGACTGTGGCAGGTCGAGCAGTTTTTCGAGTGCCTGCAGCAGCGGATCGACATGGCGCCGGCCCTGGTCCACGACGCTGAACGGCAGGTAGCGCGCATCGCTCGCTTCGAGCAGCCCGAACACCGCCTGAACGTGCGGTGCGTAGCGGTCGATGTCGGGCACCATGACGATGATGTCGCGCGGACGCAGCGTCGCATCGGCGTTGCAGGCGGCGAGCAGTTGGTCGTGGAGAATCTCGACTTCGCGCTGCGGGCTGTGGGCGACATGGAAGCGGATCGAGGCGTCACGGGCCGGATCGACGGCTGGCCAGAGCGTGCGCGTCTCGGCCAGCGGGCGCAATTCGAGGATGTCGTCCTGCAGTTGCTGGAGCACGGTAGCGCCGCCGAAGGGCTTGAACAGTTCGATGCGCTGCCCGATGGCAGCGAAATGCGGCAGGTAGCCGGCACGCGCCGATTCGTCGTCGTGTTCGTCGAGCAGGCCGATGAAATCGCGCCCCTGTTTGCCCCAGGCGGCGAGCAGCGGCTGCGCGTGCAGATGCAGCCGTTCGTCGGTGATGAACTCCGGCACACCCCGGCGCCGCGATTGGCGGGTAAGCCCGCTGCTGCGCAGCAGGTCGCGGTCGGCGACGATGTCGGCCCAGTAGTACTGGCAAGGATTGTGTACGCACATCAGCACCTGGGTCCAGCGTCCGAGCACCGCAAGCACTTCAAGAGACTGCCGCGGCAAGCTCGAAATGCCGAATACCATCACGCGGCGCGGCAAACCCGCGGGGCGTTCGCCCTCCGGCCAGCGCGCGGCGCAACGCAGAAAGGCCGCGAGCACGGCGGCCCGCCCGGCATTCGTTGCCGCCGCGTGCTCACCCGACCCGCCGGTCCGTGCCCGCGCGTCTGCCAGCAAGGCGCGCCAGAGCGCCGCCTGCCAGCGATGCCTGTCAGCCAGCGGTGTTTCTCCTCCCCGGGCGTCGATCAATATGTCCTTGCCCGCCTCCCAGGCCCCCAGCCAGTCCGCGCGATACACCTGATACTGATCGAAGAGGCCGGCAAGACGCTCGGCAATCTGAAAGCGCTTGCGTCGATCGCTGTCCTTGTCGAGAAAACCGAGCAGTGGCGCGTACTCCGGTTGGTTGATCACTTCCGGCAGCAGCCGCATCAAACGCCACACCAGGCGCGATTCGTCGAACGGTGAATTCTCCGGTACCGCCTGTCGCCCGAGCAGCGCGCGATAAACCTGCCACACGAAGCGCGACGGCAGCGAGATTTCGAGCGCCGCGGCGATCCCGCATCCTCCCTGTTCCTCGCCCGCATCGGCGGCGAGCGCCAGCTTGAGCCACTGCGCAATGCCGTTGCTCTGCACCAGAATGACCTCGTTCTCGAGCGGCGCCAGCGGATAGCGCTTCATCCAGGCAACCACGAGATCGCGCAGCATCTCGGCCTGATTGCCATGGACGAGGATCAGACCGGGTTGAAGAACGGGCGAGGACAGGAGCTACTCCAGGCAGCAGGAAGCGGTGAGCAAGGCGCCAACGATAACCCAGAAGTGGACATCCCGCCATTCTGGCGAGGACCCGGTCAAGCGGATACAGCAGGCCTCGGCCGACACCCGCAGACACCCTCATCAGGACTCTCCAGCACCGATCGCGAGTCGTCAGGCAGTAAAACCACGCACCGGCAAGCGGGCCTGTTCAACGCGTCACCCGTCGCCTGAAGATCCAGACATGGTCGTTCGAAGGTCCCTCGTCATAAGCATAGCCATCGACGGCGAACTCCTTGAGGCCTGCCGCGCCCACCAGGCGATTGACGATCGCGAAGCGTGCCATCAGCCCACGGGCGCGCTTGGCGTAGAAGCTGACCACCCGGAACCTGCCGCCACTCCAGTCCTCGAACACCGGCTGGACGACCGGCACGCACAACTGTTTCGGCCATACGGCCTTGAAGTATTCCTCGGAGGCGAGGTTGATCAGCACCGCCGCTCCGGCCTCGCGCAGCGACCCGTTGAGCGCCTCGGTGATCCGCCCGCCCCAGAAGGCATACAGGTCCCGACCGCGCGGATTGAGCAAGCGCGTCCCCATCTCCAGCCGATACGGCTGCATCAGGTCGAGCGGCCGCAGCAGCCCGTAGAGACCGGAAAGGATGCGCAGATGGATCTGTGCGAAGGACAGGTCTGCCGGCGACAGCGCAGAGGCGCCGAGTCCGTCATAGACGTCGCCGTTGAAGGCCAGGACCGCCTGTTTGGCATTCTGCGGCGTGAACGGCCGCACCCACTCCGCATAACGCGTGGCGTTGAGCACCGCCAGTTGATCGCTGATCTTCATCAGGCTGCCGATCTGCGCCGGTGAGAGCTGGCGCAAAACGTCGATCAACAGTTGCGACTGCTCCAGAAAGAGTGGCTGAGCGTGTTCGGCGAGGGTCGGAGGCGTCCGGTAATCGAGGCTCTTGGCGGGCGAGAGGACGAGGATCATCTACTGGCTCCAGAAGCGGGGCCATTCCTGCCTGCCCCGATAGTTTGCTAATATCCGTCGATTGTAATCGACGCTGTCCATCGGGCGCCGCTCGTGGCTCGACTTCTTCGTCACCGCACCGCCCATCGCACGGCCTCGCTCCACCAGCAAGAATCTGAATCAATGGAAGCCCTCCTCCGCCGCTTCGCCACTCCGGGCACCGACCTGAGCTCCCTGTTCGCCGAGTTGGTCGATCAGATGCGGCCCGCCGATCCCACCGATTTCGAGTCCGCGCGGCGCAATCTGCAGGCCCTGTGCTATGTCCTGAGCACCGATGCAGAGCTGCGCTCCGGCTTGCGCGAAGCCCTTACGACGCTGTTGCGCACCTACCGCCACACCGAGCTGTATACCGCAACCGGAATCCTGCCCAACACCAGTTTTGGCGCCGAGGGCTTGCGCCGGATCGGCCACAAGCTGCTGCCCGAGGTGCTGGACCCCGGCCTGTTGCGCAGCGTGCTGCGCATCGCCTTCGACCAGCCGAGCGACCGGCGCTGGGTGATCGGCGTCGGAGAGCAGGCGTGGGTGCAACTGATCGAGGCCATGCGCTACGAGGAAGGTCAACCCAGCGAACGCCTGCCGCCATCGTTGATGGAGTTATTGCACTCCCTGCGCGTTCTCTCGTACTGGATCGCTGCCTGCGGCATGGAGCCGGAACTGCTGCGGCTCGAACCCTCACTCGAAACGCACGAATCGCCCTTCGTTGCACAAAACCGGGAGCTGGGCGACTACCTCGAGGCCTTTCCAGAGCACTGGGGCAAACCGCTTGCCGCGGAGGTGGACGACCGTCAACTGCGTGTGCTCTTCAGTCAGTGCCAGGAGGTCATCGAACGCGTCCGCCGCAACGCATCGAGGAACGGCACCAGCATCCGCCTGACCTATCACTTGCAACGCCTGCGACAATTGTTGCGCCGTTGCGGGCAACTGCTCGACATCCTCGCCACACTGCAGAGTGATCCGCGCGGTCCGGCTGCCTACCCGGCGATCGCCTCGCTATTCACGCAACTCGTGCGCGACGAATGCCTGCGCAACAACCTGCGCCGCCATTGGCGCCAGAACACCGAGCTGATTGCCTTGCGGGTGACCGATAACGCGAGCCACCATGGCGAGCACTACATCACCGAAACGCGTGACGAATACTGGCAGATGGCGCGCTCGGCGATGATCGGTGGCATCGTCATCGCCTTCATGGCGTGCTTCAAGATCCTGCTCGCCAAAGGCCACATGCCACCGCTCACCGGCGCCCTCGCCTTCTGTCTCAACTACGGGTTGGGCTTCTGTCTGATCCACATCCTGCACGGCACCGTCGCCACCAAGCAACCGGCGATGACCGCCAACGCCATCGCCGCGAGCATCAGCGAAGCCGGCGGCGAACTGCGCGACGTCGAGGGGCTGACCGGTCTGATCGCCCGCACCTGTCGCAGCCAGATCGTCGCCATCCTGGGCAACGTCTGCATTGCCATCCCGCTCGCCGGGCTGCTTGCCTTCAGCATCTTCGCGCTGAGCGGCGACCCCTTCACGAGCCAAGAGAAGTCACTCCACCTGCTCGAGGAGCAGAGCCTGGTGCACAGCGGTGCCGTCTTCTACGCCGCCATCGCCGGCGTCTGCCTGTTCGTTTCCGGGCTGATCAGCGGCTATTACGACAACTATGCGGCCTACAACCGAATCCCCGAGCGCATCCTGCAACTCGGCTGGCCACGACGGCTGTTCGGCGAGGCTCGCATGCGGCAGGTCGCCACCTACATCGGCGACAACCTGGGCGCGCTCGCCGGCAACCTGCTGTTCGGCTTCCTGCTCGGTGGCACGACGCTGTTCGGACTGCTGGTCGGTTTACCGATCGACATCCGACACGTCGCGTTCTCCTCGGCTTTCGTCGGCATCGCCTTCGTCGGTCTCGACTTCGCCCCGCAACCCTGGCTTTTCCTCTGGGCAGCACTGGGTGTCGCGGCGATCGGCTGCATCAACCTCGCGGTCAGTTTTGCGCTGGCACTGAACGTCGCGCTGCGCGCCCGCCAGGTTTCGGAGTCGGCCTGGAAAAACCTGACGCGCGCCGTGCTGACTCATCTCCTTCGCCAGCCGAGGGACTTTTTTCTGCCCCCGCGACGATCTGGCTCGGCCGTCAGTCCCGGCCAACTGCCGAGCGGGGGTGACTCTGGCGCGATGCGTTCGCCTTGACCGGCACACGGGTTTTTCCTATGCTGCGTTCAATGTGCCGGAATCGGCTGATACGTCTGGCAAAACTCTCACACAGCGAAATCCATCCACTCCCATTGCAAAGGAATCACCATGACTGAAGTCAAAACCACCACCAAGAAGGCACCGGCCACCAAGAAGGCTGCGACAGGCGGGACGGCCGCTGCGGAGGCGCCCGTCAAGGAGCCCACACCCGCAGTGAAAAAGACGGCGACTGCCAGTGCGGAACGAAAGACCCCGGCGAAGAAGGCTGCAACACCAGCCGCCAGCGCAAACCCCGAGCCGGCTCCGGCACCGCTCCCCACTCCCACCGCGGCGCCGGAGACAGACAGTGCCGCGGTTGCCAAGCCGAGTGCCGAGGAGCGTTATCGCATGATCGAATCGGCGGCCTATTTCATCGCCGAGAAGGATGGCTTCCAGGGATGCGCCACCCACTACTGGAGCGTCGCCGAACAAGAAATTGCGCTCCGGCTCGGCGAGGTCGAAGCATGATTTCGCCGCACCCGGCCCCGGCAACGCGTGCCGGGAATGCCGGGGAAACCGCATGCGCAAACGATTGATCAGCGAGCGCGCAGCGACTGCCTCGCCGCTGCCAGCAGACTGGCTGAATCTGGAAGAACTGGCGGAGGTGGAGATCAGCTCGGAGGACGCCGCCCATCCGATCGAAGCGGCCCTGCTGAGCGGCAGCGGCTGGCGGGCAGCGCAGCCCGGACGACAGACCATTCGTCTACTTTTTACGCGGCCGCAGCGTGTGCGGCGGATATTTCTTGCCTTCGTCGAACCTGCGGTGCAACGTACGCAGGAATATCTGCTGCGCTGGTCCGGCGATGGCGGGAAGTCGTTCCGCGAGATCGTCCGCCAGCAATGGAACTTCAGCCCGCAAGGAGCCAGCTCGCAGACCGAGCAGCACGAGGTCGATCTCTCCGGGGTGGGCGTGCTCGAGCTGATCATCACGCCGGATATCGGCAACCGCCAGGCCTTCGCTTCTCTCGCTCGGTTACGCCTCGCCTGAAGCCGGGGCATGGCCAGTCGCCAGAGCCACGGCCAAGCGTGGGCTATCATTAATCCGAATGGGTCTGCACTTCAGGCCGGCCAGCGGTAACCATCAGCCTAGCTGCGCAGCCCCTGACCCCGCTCGGGAGAGCGCGCCGGATCGCCTGATCAGCGGGCAACGCGCCCCCTCGATACGAGCCGGGCCGATCCGTTCTTTCAGTTCTGCTTGCTCTTCCTGGGTGCACGGTGAGGCCTCCTGCCAGCCGAGCGTGCGCATGCCCGGATAAAGAAAGGTGATTGACTGCTGCGTCAGGGGCGCCTATATTCTGTGAAAGCGCCGTTATATCATTTCCGTGAATCAGCAGACGTGACCGGTGTCCGGACGGAAACGACAAAGAAACAGCCAAGCGACACGGTTGGCGGTTGTCCTTCCGGTTGGCCTCCTGGCTGATCGACGTGAAACAAACGCAGCGATGACGCGGAAGGACGAGCCGGGGGTAGTCGCGGATCGTACCGAACCGAAAGCCTGACCAGACGAGGTGACGCAATGCCCAACTTCAGACTGGACTTCGAACCAACGCAGTGCGCTGCTCCACCACGGGGCTTCGCTCACCGGCAACCGGCCGCTGAACCCGGTCAGGCCGCAGTGAGTCCGACCTCAAGTCCGACCTCAAGTGCAACGATCACCCCGCCGTCGATTCGACCCGGCATTGCCATGTGCGGCCCCTGAGCGGACGCTGCACACCCAGAACCCATCATCCACTTCAGCGAGGGACACACCATGGCCAGTTACCTGCATCCCGGCGTCTATATCGAGGAACTACCGAGTGGTTCGCGGCCAATCGAGGGAGTCGGCACCTCGACCGCCTGCTTCATCGGCTACGTCACCCGCGGAGCAGTCGGCGAGCCGACGCTGATCAGCAGCTTCGACGACTACCAGCGCAGCTTCGGCGGCCTGCGGGAGGACACCGGGAGCAACCGTGGCGACGACATGGGGCATGCGGTGAGCGCCTTCTTCCTCAACGGCGGCGGCAAAGCCTACATCGTGCGCGCGATCGCTGGCGGTAGCGCCACGCCATCGTCCGGTACCGTACGCGATGTCGCCGATACGGCCGATCTGCTGGAGATCGAAGCAGCCAACCCCGGAGCCTGGGCCAATGGCCTGGTCGTTCGCTTCGTCCCGCGCACCCTCGGCGCCACGACCCGCTTCACCGTTTCGGTCGGCACCCTCGACGGCTCGAGCTTCGTGGCACAGGAGAGTTTCTCCGACCTGGTACCCGAACCCGGCGCCCCGACCGATATGATTGCGGTCGTCAATGCCAGTTCCACGCTGATCCGCCTGACCCTGCCGGCCGGCGGTGCCGCGGCCCTGCGCAACCGCCTGGAGACCCCGCTGCCGGAAGCCTCGCCACCCGCCTCGCCACCGGTACCGACGCCACCGCTCTCGGTCACCCTGGGCAGCGGCAGCGACGGCAATCGGCCGCTGCTCGCCGATTACCAGGCGATCCTGACACCACTGCTTAAGGTACGCGACATCAGCATCATGCTGCTGCCCGGCATCTTCTGGGGAACCGTCGCCAACCAGGCGATCATCAACGCGACAGTCGCCCATTGCGAAACCATCCGCAACCGCATGCTGCTGGTGGATCCCGAACCGGGTAACGAACTCAGCAACGAGACCGAGGTGAACTCGCTTGACCTGCCGACCTCGACCTACGCCGTGACCTATTATCCGTGGGTACGCATCGCCAATCCTTTCTACAACCCGGATGCCAACCCGGCCGCAGCACGCACCCTGCTGGCCTCGCCGGCAGCGATGGCGGCCGGCCTGTGGGCGAAGACCGACGGCCGGCGCGGTGTGTGGAAAGCGCCCGCCGGAATAGAGTTTCCGCTGCTCGGTGCCGCTTCGCTCGAGTTCGTGGTCGAAGATCCGGAGCAGGACTTCCTCAATCCAGCCGGCGTCAACGCCATCCGTCGGCTGCCCGGCTTCGGACCCGTCGTCTGGGGCACCCGCACACGTTCGACACGGGCCAACCCGGAATGGCGCTACGTGCCGGTCCGCCGGACAGCGATCTTCATCGAAGAGAGCATCTACAACGGCATTCAATGGGCAGTGTTCGAACCCAACGACCATCGCCTGTGGGCCTCGCTGCGCACCAACATCGAAAGCTTCATGAACGGACTGTTCCGGGTCGGCGCCTTCCAGGGCGAGAAATCGAGCGATGCCTACTTCGTCCGCTGCGGTCTTGGACAGACGATGACGCAGGGCGACATCGACCGCGGCCAGGTGATTGTCCTCGTCGGCTTCGCGCCGCTGAAGCCGGCCGAATTCGTGATTGTCCGCATCCAGCAGAAGGTCGCCCAGGAGTAACACGGCACACAGGCTTTCCGTAGGGCGGGTCGCCACCCGCCACGCCGGCCTCGACCGGCTACAGCTAAGGAGATACGCAGATGGCTGCCCCAATGTTTCCGGTAAACACGCATCGCCACGATCCCTATCGCACTTTCAAGTTCCAGATCCTGGTCGATGGCCGGCCAGTCGCCGGCCTGAAGAAAATGAGCGCTCTCAAGCGCAAGACCGAGCCGGTCAAGTGGCGCGCCGCAGGCGACCCGAGTACCGAGCGGATACTGCCCGGTGGTACCAGCTACGAACCGATCACGCTTGAGCAGGGTCTGTCACACGACCCGATATTCGAAAACTGGGCCAACCTGGTGAATAACATCGGCGGCGATGCGGCGATGTCGCTGAAGAACTTCCGCAAGGACATCATCATCAACGTGCTCAATCTGCAGGGCCAGGTGGCGATTTCCTACAAGGTATTCCGCGCCTGGGTCTCCGAATACCAGGCGCTGCCCGACTTCGATGCCGGCACCATGAACGCCGTCGGCATCCAGAGCATCGTGCTGCAACATGAGGGATGGCAGCGCGATGCGGCGGTCGCGGAGCCCGCCGAGACCTGAGGCCATATTGACCGTGGCTGCCATGCTACGCCAGCTTCCCGGCGGACTACCGGGTGACCAGGGCAGACGCCGCAGCTATGCCTTCCGGCGTGCCGACGGTGCCCTCGAAATGGCCCTCGCCGATGCCGTGAACGAGGCGGGCGACACGCCTGATGCGGTTTCGCGCGCCTTGCTCGCCAGCCTCGCCGAACTGGCAGGCGAAAGACCCGGCCGCGCCGCGGTGGATGCTTTGTGCGTCGCCGACCGGCAGTTCCTGATGCGCGCGCTCGCCGCCCACCTCGGCCACCAAGGGGGCTGGTTCGATGCAACCTGCATGCATTGCGCAAGCCCCTTCGACTTCCGCCTCGACCCGACCGGGTTACCGGTGAAAGAGGCCGGTGACGCCTTCCCGCTGGCCCGCCTGGTGCTCGACGACAAGCCGCTCACCCTGCGCGTCCCCTGCGGCGCAGACCAGATCCGGGTCTTGCGCGAACCCGTCGAGCAACGCCGTGAAGCCCTGCTGCGCGGCCTTGAAGTGCCCGACCCCGAATCCGGCAGTGCTCTCCCCGACCAGTTGACCCAGGAGCACATCGCGCACTGCGAGGCAGCCCTTGAAGCACAAGCGCCCGAAATCACCCGTGAGGTGGCCGCCTGCTGCCCGGAATGCGGCCAGGTCAACAGCGTCGGGATCGACCCCTACGCCGTGCTGGCGCACAACCCCGCCGGTCTGCTGGCCGAGGTGCACCGGCTGGCTTGGCATTATCACTGGAGCGAGGCCGACATCCTCGCCCTGCCGCGCGGTCGGCGCAAGAATTATCTGGCGCTGATCGACGCGGCCCGCGGCATGACCGGCTAGGACGGGCCATCATGGGCATCCTCGACGACACACTTTCCGACGCCAGCCGGCCATTGGCGCAACTGACACTGCGCCGCTCGCCAGCCAGCGACTCCGAATTCGGCCCTGAGCCTGCCGACGAAACCGGCGATGCGCTCACGGTCTACAGACTCCAGAAGGATGGCGGATCGATTTCGCCAGTGGCACCACCCGCCCCACGGGCGACGGATGCAGGCGCCCCCGGGGCAAGCCCACTCCGCGCCCCGGTTGGGTATTTTTACGACGCTTCGCTCCAGTCTTTTATCTCGATTGATGGCCT
>ERZ761602.4910-NODE-4910-length-16399-cov-5.688510_pt1 | contig 16399 bp, 11 predicted proteins | sample MGYA00512165_ERZ761602 | MGnify/ENA primary metagenome ERZ761602 (study PRJEB28899, sample SAMN02445085) | bioreactor sludge metagenome | biome: EBPR sludge; isolation source: Thorneside wastewater treatment plant | place: Australia: Brisbane, Thorneside...
TCGCCTGCGGCAGGAAATCGAAGGCGTCGATCGGCTTCTGGCGCCGACTGCGGAAGTCGGTCGGTGCGGGAACGATGCTCAATCCGGCCGCTTCGAACAGGCGGCGCGCGCGCGGCATGTGGAAGGCGTGGGTAACCAGGACGACGCGCCCGATGCCGGCCGCCTTGAGTATTGCGGCCGTCATCTGCGCATTGTCGGCGGTGTCGGTGGATTCGCTCTCCTGCCAGCGAATTGCGAGACCAAACTCCTTTTCGGCGATATCGGCCAGCACTTCGGCCTCGCTTAGCCTGGCCGCCGGGCCGCGGCCACCCGAGACGAGTACCGGCAGGCCGCTCTGGCGGGCGAGCGCAACGCCGTAGCGCAGACGCGTCAGACTCCGTTCATTCGCCGTGTCGCCGCCGTATTCCGGCGCATCGAGCTTGAGGCCGCCGCCCAGGACGACGATCGCGCCGGCGCCGTCGGCCGCGGTGAACAGCGGGCCGGCGTTCTCTTCCAGCGGCGCGATCAGCGTTCGGGCGACGATCGGCACGCTTTGTGCAAGAAGCAGCGCCGCGCCGGCCAGCGCCAGTGCAAAGGCGCGGCGCCGGTGGCGGAAGACGAAGGCCAGGAAGAGCAGGAGCAGACCGTTGGCCGGCGGCAGCAGGAGCGTGCCGAGAATGTTCTTGATCAGGAAGGTCATGAGCGGGAGGAGGGCGATGCGCGGCGCTGCGCGTTAGTGTGAGGCAAGGGTCGTTGGCGGTCAACGAAGGTCGGCGCCAGGCAGCGCGCCAGCCCGCGGGCGGGAAGCAGCTTGCCGCACATGCCACAGGCGCGAGGCAGATCGTGCGCGACCAGCGCGCAGCGGGCAGGTGGCGCCGCGCCATCCCTGGGTCGGCGGCCGCGGCGCTCGAACGGAAAGCCGGGTGGACTCGGGAAACGCTCAGTCAGCCGGTTGGCGCGCCGCGGCGGTCGACAGGATGGCGATCAGTTCGTCGCGCTGGAACGGTTTGCCGATGTAGCTGTCCATGCCCGCCGCGAGGCAGGCTTCGCGGTCTCCCGGCATGACGTTCGCCGTCATGGCGACGATCCAGGTGTGTCTCGCCGTTCCACTCTCGGCGGCACGAATTCGCACGGTGGCTTCCAGGCCGTCCATCTTCGGCATCTGAACGTCCATCAGAACGATGTCGAAGGTGTCGCCAAGCGCCATATTCACCGCTTCAGATCCGTCGTTGGCGACCGTCACGCGATGGCCAAGGCTTTCCAGCAGGGCGACCGCGACCATCTGATTGACCATGTTGTCCTCGGCCAGAAGAACGCTCAGCGTTTGCTCGTTGGCGCGCGGCGTGGCTGCATCAAGTGTCGCGGCCAGTTCCTGCTCGCCTTGCAGCGCGGCGGCGAGTTCGTGTGGGTCGAGCGGCTTGACGATGCAGGCGTCGGCGAGATGGTCGAGATCGAGCGGGCGCGGCGTCGGCGAACCGACGCGGATCAGGGCAATCCGCTGTGGCTGCCGGCAGCTCGCCGCCGGCAGGCGGGCGAACAGGTGCTGCCTGTCCTCGTCGACGACGGATTCGTCGGCAACGATCAGTCGGAAAGCACCCGCCTCGGCAGTGAGCAGCCCCAGCGCGGCGCTGGCGCTGTCGGCTTCGCTGCAGCGCACGCCCCAGCGGCTCAGCGCTTGCACGGTGGCCGCGCGTGCTCTGGCATGAGGGTCGACGACCAGGCAGCGGCAGCCGGCCCAGCCGGGCGGGGTCGGATCATTGATCGCCGCTCTTTCCGGCTGGCGCAGGCGGACGCTGAAGTGGAATGTGCTACCGACTCCGGGTGTGCTTTCGACGCTGATCTGGCCGCCCATCATGGCGACCAGACGCAAGCTGATCGCCAGGCCGAGGCCGGTGCCACCGTAGCGCCGGCTGACCGAGCCGTCCTCCTGGACAAAAGCTTCGAAAATGGCCTTCTGCTTTTCGGCCGAAATGCCGATGCCCGTGTCGCTCACCGTGCAGTGCACGAGCACGGCGTCGCCATCGGCCTCGCTCATCAGGTTCAGCGCAACCTCTCCCGCCTTGGTGAATTTGACCGCGTTGCCGAGCAGATTGAGGAGAACCTGGCGCAGGCGCCCGGGGTCGCCGAGCGCGCGCAGCGGAACCTCGGGCGATACCTGACAGAGCATTTCGAGTCCGCCGCCGTGCGCGGCGTAGGCCACCGCGCGTGCGGCTTCGAAGGCGACGTTCCAGAGGTCGAACTCGATCTCCTCCAGGCTCAGCTTCCCGGCCTCGATCTTCGAGAAGTCGAGAATGTCGTTGATGACGCTCAGCAGGGATTCGGCAGAAGACTTGATCAGGCGGGCAAAGCGTCGCTGTTCAAGGTCGAGCCGGGTATCCAGGAGGAGGCCAGCGAGACCAAGGATGCCGTTCATCGGCGTGCGTATTTCGTGGCTCATGTTGGCCAGGAAGCCCGACTTGGCGCGATTCGCCGCCTCGGCGGCATCGCGCGCCTGGAGGACTGCGCGCTCCCAGTTCTTGCGTTCGGTGATGTCGCTCAGCACGCCCGAGGCACCGATGATCTGCCCATCGGTGTCGCGCTCGGCGCGCGCACCGATTTCGACGCTGCGGATGTGACCGTCGCTCGCTTGCAAGGAGAACTCGCCGCGCGGATTGTCGACGGTGCCGCTCATCGTCGCGGCGAACAGGTCGACGGCGCGCGCACGATCTTCCGGCGCGATGAATTCGGCGGCATAGTGGCCCAGGCTTTCCTCGACGCGGTGGCCGGAGACCTCGCACCAGGCCGCATTGAGGAAGTTCAGGCGGCCGCTGCGCTCGACCCGGAAGACCACTTCCTTAAGGTTGTTCAGAACCCGGCGATACTTTTCTTCGCTGAGCGCGAGGTCGTCCTGGATCTGCTTGCGTTCGGTAATGTCGGTTCGAATCGCGACGTATTGGTAGGGGCTGCCGTCTTCGCGCAGGAAGGGGACGATGGTCACCGCGCTCCAGTAGTAGCCGTGGCTCTTCGTACGGTTCTTCACTTCGCCGCGCCAGACCCGACCGGTGGCTATCGTTTCCCACAACGCGCGATAGAATTCGTCGGAATGCTCGTCCGAGCGGACCAGCGCATGCGTCCGGCCCAGCAGTTCTTCGCGCTGGTAGCCGCTGATGTGGCAGAACTTGTCATTGGCGTAAGTGATGCGGCCGGCCGTGTCGGTTGCACTGACGATCGCGTGCTCGTCGAGCGCCGCTTTCTGCCGTTCAAGATCGGCCAGCGCGCTGCGCAGTTCGTTTTCGGCGCGCTCGCGTTGGCGGACGAGGTTGGCGAGCAGGTCCGACATGCGCTCGAGTCCTGTGTCTTCCTCGCCGATCGCTTCCCGACCGAGTGTTCCGAGCAGGCTGTTGGCGGTCTTGCGCAAGGAGGCGATGGCGCGCGTCCGGCTGCTCAACTCTTCGCGCAGCTTGTCGTTCGCGCGATTCAGTTCGCTCGAACTCAACTCGAGACTGCGCGTGCGCAAGTCGAGATCGCGGTCGCTTTGCACATAGGCGGCGTCGATCCGGGCGATCAGGTCGCCCAGACCGGACAGCGCCTGCCCGGTGTGCGCGTCGACCCGCGCGGCGAGTTTGCCGAATTCGGCGAGCAAGGCGTGCAGCGCATCCTCGTCTGCAACACCAAGCGCGCGTCGCAACTGGCGCAGCAAGAGTCGGTGCATGGCGGTCCGGATCAGCCTTCCGCCAGGCGGAAGACGGTCATCGTCTGATTGTGCAGCTCGCAGGCGGCGCCTGGCGTGAAGGGACTGATCTCGCCATACGAGTAGAAGCCGGTCACCGTCTCGCCGCTGGCGAGGTGCGCGGTAACCGCTTCGATTTCTTCCTCGACGCGCTCGCCCATGACCAGCTTGCGGCCGACGCAGGATACGAGCAGCGTCAGGCCGGGCAGCGGCGCCGGCCGATCGGCGAGCGCTGCACCGGCCGACTTGGTGACCGATTCGTCGGCGCTCGCGGCTGCCCGCTCGGCGCCGTCGACCAGGCGATCGGTATTCGCGTGCATGAGTTGCAGATAGCCGCCAGGCTCGAGGTCGCCGGCCAGGATCAGGCTGCCGCTCGCTTCGTCGAGGCCGAGAATCGTCCGGATCAGGCCAAGCTCGCGGCGTCCTTCGTCGACCATGGCGAAGGGAAAAAGCAATCCCGAAGCGGGCAGATCCCGCGCGTACTCGCCCAGGTAGCTGCGGTAAACCGACAAGGCCGGCTCGCCGTCGAGTTCGTGCAGCACGTTGGCCGAGCAGCGGGTGACGCGCCGCGACGGTCCGAAGGGCTCCCAGCCGCCGAACGAACCGTGGCCGAAAACCAGATGATCGCCGTAGAACCCGACGGCGACGATCGCATGCTGCGAGACGCCGTCCGGGGCCAGCGTGAAGGTGCGCTGGAAGGCGCCGCCATCGCCCGCCAGGCCGCCGGCCAAGGGCGTTGCCGGGCCGAGGACATTGATCAGCCCTTTGAGCAGCGCGCTACCGTTGATTCCGACGCCGGGGGCAAGGACGATTCCGGTGCGCAGTCCGGGCGCGCTCAGTTCCTGCGCCAGTCGCTCGCCGGCCGAAAAGGAATCATCCATGCCGTCCAGCACAGTGCTGGCAACGCGCAAGCGTGTGTGCGCGAAACGCACCAGGGTGATCACGCAAGTCCCGTCCGAGACACCGCCCTGCGTGATCTCGCCAGCCGTCGAGCAGCCGATGCGGACGGCGGTCGGAAATCGCGCGGCGAGCGATTCGGCGAAGCCGGCGTGCTCAAAGAACCGTACGCCAGCGAAGACCAGCGCCAGATCGGCGGCGAACGAACCGGCGGCAGCCAGTCCACGGTCGACCCCGGAGGGGTTGGATAGATGCAACTGATGGATCTCCAATGTGTGCTCCCTGTCAAGATCGAGGCCGCGCCGACATCTTTGGCTCTTCCCTGCCATTCGCTCCAACGGCAGAAAGGGCGTTGAACTTGAGGCGGTACGGCACGCCGCAGACGGTGTCCGCCAGATGGCGCCGCTTGCTCTCCGGCAACGCCGAGCAGGCAGGGCGGATGCTGACACGGCGCTCACCGCGGCGCCTCTTCGATGGCTGCCAGCTCGGTTGTCGCCAGTTCGTTCTTGACAAAGCCGATCAGCTCGCGGATGCCGCTTGGCACGGTACGCGTCGCCGTCATCGCGTAGAGCGGCCAGCGCGGCGTGTTCTCGTCGGCGAGCAGGCGGACCAGGCTGCCTCTGTTCGTGCTGTGCACGGCGAGGTGCCGAGGCAACAGTGCGACGCCGAGTCCGCGTTCGGCTAGGGTACGCAGCAGGCCGACGCTGTTGGCCGACAGCCCGCTCGGGCCGGGCGCAGCGGGCCAGCGCTGGTCGCCGACTGACCACGCCATCGGACCGTTCGCCGTCTGCAGGTTGAGGCACTCGATCTGCGCGAGCTGGCTCGCCTGCCTGATCGGCGGGTGGCCTGCGATGAACGTCGGCGAGGCATAGATGCCGCTCGCGATGCTGCCTATCCTGCGGGCGACGACACGATCATCGAGCGTCCTGCCGATGCGGAAAACGAGGTCTACCGGATCGCGCAGCAGGTCGGCGGCGTTCGACGAGAGGTCGAAGACGATGCCGAGACCGGGTCGCTGGGCAGCGTAGGAAGCAATGATCGGGCCAAGGACTTCGACTCCGAGGTCGACCGGCATCGAGATGCGCATGCGGGCAGGCCTTTCCTTGCTCCTATCAAGCGTCGCCCGGGCGCGCTCGGCGGCTGCCAGCACCTCGAGGCAGGCCGTGAAATAGGGTTTGGCGAGCGGTGTCAAGCTGACGCTGCGCGTCGTGCGCTGCAACAGACGCACACCGAGCCGCTGCTCCATGGCGCCGATCCGGCGCGACAGCGTCGACGGAGGCAGTTCCAGCCGGGCAGCGGCGCGCGCGAAGCTCTGCGCGTTCGCCACTTCGACAAAGAGAGCAATGTCGTCCAGTTCGAAGCGCGTTTCGTGCATGGGTGGAATGCTCATTTTCATCGATCGAGCTTGGATTGTAGGCGCCGATCAGTATGATTTCCATGTCGGCGCCGCCTCTTGTTGCGCCGGGTCAATGTCCTGCGGAGGTCGAAATGCCGAGTCCTGAAGACTACCTCAGTGCCCTGAAAGCACTTGCGCCGCGCGCTGGCTTGCCGGCGCGCATGAGCGCGAACATCCCACAGGAGCAACTGGATCAGTTTCCACCCGACTGGGGGGTGATCGAGCAACTGGCGGCGTATGCTTTCGCGCTGCCCGAGGTCGTCGAGCGTCCGACGCAGATTGCCCCCGATGGTTCGCGCGCACTCCACCTGGCGGACGGCGTGCCGGCCAATCGCGAGGCCTTTCTGGTTGGGCGCGAGTTCGCCCATATCCACAACCCGCCGATCGGCAGCATGCACGCGATGCTGCCAGAACCCTTTCGCGGCCTGGCCATCGACCAGGGGTGGGTGGTTCGCCACCCGTTTGCCATACGCGGCAGCGGGCCGCAGGGGGCGGTGTTCATCTACGCGCCGCGCGACGCGGGCGAGCTGGAATGGGCCAAGCTGCTGCTGGCGATTGCGCACGCCTGGGCCTGCGGCCGGCTCTCCGCGAACTAGCGGGAAAGGCGGGTGAGCATGAGCGAGCACAAGACAATCAGCATCATCGGCGCCTCTGCCGGCGTCGGCCTGCTGTGCAGCCAGCTTGCGCTGCAGCGCGGGCATCGGGTAACGACGCTCTCGCGTTCGGTCGACCGCCTGCCCGAACACGCGAAGCTGCGCGTGTTGCGGGGAAGCGCGACCGATCTGGCCGATCTCCGGCGAGCGAGCGAGGGTGCCGACGCGCTCCTCGTTACCCTGGGGACCGGCATGGACCGCAAGCCGACACAGCTCTACACCGACTTCGGCCGCGCTTTGCTGCAATTGCAGCCCGCTCTCGGGCAGATTCCGGTGATCGTGCTGACCGGCTTCGGTGCAGGCGACAGCGCGGGCTATCAGGGACCGCTCGCGCGCCTGCTCTTTCGTCTCTTCCTGCACGCCGTCTACGCCAACAAGAGTGCGCTGGAGGCGATGATCGAGGGCAGTTCCTTGAACTGGATGCTGGTGCGCCCGGGCTTGCTCACCAACGGCGACGCGCCGCGGCCGGCGCGTGTGCAGGTGGACTACCGACGAGGAATGAAGGTGGGCAGCGTCAGCCGCCTGGCGGTGGCGCGCTTCATGGTCGAGCAAGCCGAACAGCCGGGCTTTCTGCAGCGCAAGCCGGCGCTGTCGGCGCGCTGAGGGCTGCTTCGAAAACGATCGGCCGCCGGCCAGGAAAGGCGGTGTGGATGGCGGCTTGTACCTTCTGCTGTTGCTGGGAAGCGCACTTCGCCCATTCAGGTGAACGGGCAAGGCTCAAGATCCGGCGTTCCTTTCCGTAGTAGACGAAGTCAGGCTCTGACGCGAGGGCGTGCCGCATCCGCGCGGGAAGCGCGCTGGGCAGGTCGTCGTGCGGCTTTCTTTTTCTAGCTCCGCTCCGTTCGACGACGATGATGAAAACGCTCCGTTCCCAGACACTCTCCATGCAGATCGCCGTGCTCTCGGGCGTGGTCATTGCTGCCGTTTCCGGTCTGCTGGCCCTGGCCGTGCACTGGCGGATGTCCGATCACGCCTTGGAGAGTGCCAACGAAGGTCTGGCACGCCAGGCCGAGATCGTTCGGGTGATGCTTGACCTCGCCTACGACAACGAGTATGCCCGCGCCGAGCGCTCGATCGAGCATCTGAGCAAGCTGTTTGCCGGCGCAGCCAGCCTCAGCCAGGAGTCAGAGAACAGCGTTCCCACCTTGCGCCTGGCGGACGAGGTGCTGAATGGCGATTGCGTACGCTGCCGCGAGTTCTATACCTTGACCGGTGTCGACAGCGCCGTGCTGGTGCGTCGGGGCGACGATTTCGTTTATGTTGCGGCGCAGCTCGGCGGCAAGCCGAATCCAGGTCCGATCGGCAAGCCGCTGCTCAAGGTGGCCCGCGTGGACGTGCGGCAGAGGCTGCTGGCGGGCGAGCGCGCAATCGATCTGGCCTTGCGCGACGGCAAGTACGCGATGGTCGCCTACGCACCGCTGAAGGATGGCGCGGGTCAGGTCGTTGGCGCTCTGGCGACGCGTACGACGCTCGACAACGCCGGTCTGAAAGCCTTGCGCGAGCAACTGGCGAGGATCAAGGTGGCACGGACCGGCTACGTTTTCGGCCTGGTCGCCGAACCCGGCTCGGAAGCGACACGTTTCGTTCTCCATCCCGTGCACGAAGGGAAGCTCGACAGCGAACTCTCAGAGGCGGCGCAGGCGGTGCTGCGCCAAGCGCTTAAGCTGAAGGAAGGACGGATGTCGTACGTCTGGCCGACCGGCGACGGGACGCTGGAGGAAAAGGTGATGGTGGTCATTCACTCCACCAAGTGGGATTGGGTCCTCGGTGCGACGGGGCCGCGCGAGGAATTCGTCGCCGACGCCAACGATCTGCGCGATATCCTGGTGGTTCTGCTCCTCGCTGGCGGTACTTTTACGCTGCTTGCTGTGTTCTTCGCCGTCCGCACGCGCACAGCGCCGATGGCGCAGGTGCTCGCCGGCCTGCGCGAAGCCGAGCTCGGCAACATGGCGATTCGCCTGCCGGAGGGCGAGGCGGCCAGCCGCAACGAAATCGACGTTCTCGCGCGTACGGTGAACGCAACGCTCGCCTCGACCGCGCATCTGATCCGCTCGATCGGTGATTCGGCCGCCAAGGTCACGGTCGGCGCCGGTGCGCTGGAGTCCTCCGCCGGTTCACTCGCCGAGGCGTCGGAGCAGCAGAATCAGGCGGCTGTGACGATGGCCAACGCTGTCGAACATCTGTCGAGCAGCATTGATCAAGTGGCGGAGAACGCACGCACTTCAGCGCGCATCGTCGAGGAAGCGCGCGCCATCTCGGAAAACGGTCGGCAGGAAGTCGGCGCAACGATCGAGGGCATCGCAGCGCTGGCTGCCCGTTTGAACGATAGCGCTGCCCACCTGGTCGAGCTGGGCGACAAGTCCGGCGAGATCGCCGGCATCGTCGACGTGATCAAGAGCATCGCCGACCAGACCAACCTGTTGGCGCTCAACGCGGCGATCGAAGCGGCGCGCGCCGGCGAGCAGGGCCGTGGCTTCGCCGTCGTCGCCGACGAGGTGCGCAAGCTGGCCGAGCGCACCAGCCAGGCGACGCAGGAGATTGCCGGCCGGATCGGTGCGATCGTGCACGATACCGCCAGCGCCTCAAGCGACATGCAGGCGCTGCGCGGGCAGATGGGTGACGGGATGCAGCGCCTGCAAGGCGTCGGCGAGTTGCTGCAGGCGGTCGCCGCCGGGAATCGGAAGGCCACGTCGGTCGCGCAGGAAATTGCCGCGGTGACCGGCGAGCAGACAAAGGTCAGCGGCGAGTTTTCCCGTCAGGTCGAGGCCATCTCGCAGATGAGCGGCAGCAACACGGCCATCGCGCAGAGCAATCGCCACGAGGCGCAGACCATGCTTGCCCTGGCGGATGCTCTGCACCAGCAGGTCCGGCGCTTCCAGACCTGACGGCAGAGGTGAAAGGCTAGCGCGGCGCTGCCCGCTGGCGGCGACGACCGGCGAGTGCGCGCATCGTGCGCTGTTTGCAACAATGTTGCATTTGGCGGGGACTTGTGCTCCAATCCGCGCCCATGACTTCCTTGTCGACGCTCGCCCAGATCCTGCTCGCCTGCCTGCTTGGCGGCGTGCTCAGCCTGGTGGCGGCAGCGCTTGTCCTGTTCGGCTTGCCGCGGCGCTGGCTCACTTATGCCGTCAGCTTTTCGATCGGTGTCCTGCTCGCCACCGCCATGCTCCACCTGCTGCCCGAGGCGCTCGAGCTGGGGCTGACGCCGCATGAGGTCTTTCCCGTTCTGCTCGGCGGCATCCTCGGTTTCTTTGCGCTCGAGAAATTCGCCATCTGGCGTCATGCGCACGGCAACGATAGCCACGCTGGCACGCAGACCTGCGAAGACCATACGCACGATCATCATCACCTGCACGGCGGCGAGGCGGTCGGCATCCTGGTCGGCGACGGCTTCCACAATCTCACCGATGGCCTGTTGATTGCCGCTGCCTTTCTGGCCGACCCGGCACTCGGCTGGGCGGCGACGCTGGCCGTGGTGGCGCACGAAGTGCCGCAGGAGGCGGGCGACTTCGCGATCCTGCTGGCTGCCGGCTGGCAGCGCGGACGAGCGTTGTTCTGGAACGGGGTGTCCAGCCTGGCCTCGCTGCTCGGCGGTATCGTCGGCTTTCTGGCGCTCGAGGCAGCGCAGACCTGGGTGCCGTACATTATTACGCTGGCCGCGGCCAGCTTTGTCTATATTGCGATTGCCGACCTGATGCCGCGCCTGAAGCGCGAGCAGCAGGGCATCTTCTGGCATGGCCTGCTGCTCGCGGCCGGGATCGGGGTGATGCTGCTGGGCGGCGGGCATGCGCATTGATCCCCGGAGACGCACGATGAAATACGCCCTGACCATCGCCCTTCTGTTGCCGGCGCTGCCTGCCTTCGCCCAGCACGTGCATGGCGAAGGTCGTCTCGATGTGGTCATCGAGCGCGAGAGCCTTACGCTGCATCTGGAACTGCCGCTTGATGTCGCCGTCGGCTTCGAGCGAGCGCCGCGCAACGCGGCCGAGAAGGCGGCTCTGGCCAGCGCTGGCCGGGTACTCGAGGCGCCGCCCTTCGCGCCGAGCGCGGCCGCTCGCTGCCTGCTGCATAGCAAGCAAGTCAGTCTGCCTTTCGCGGACGGCAAGGCACCGGCTGGTGAGCACGCCGACATCGTGGCCAGCTACGTTTTCCGCTGCGCCGATGCAGGCGCACTGAAAAGCATCGAGACGACGCTCTTCACGGACTTCAAGCGCCTCTACCGCCTGGCCAGCCGGCGCGTCGGGCCGAGCGGGCAGGGTGCGATGCGCCTGACGCCGAACCGGCCGGCGCTGACCTGGTAGCTGCGCCGGCATGTCGGCCGACGCGCTGCTCATTCGCGATCTGGTCTATCGCTGGCCGCGCCAGCGTGCCGCCTGTCTGGATATTCCCGCGCTGACGGTGGCGGCCGGCGAGCGTGTCTTCCTGCACGGGCCTTCGGGTTCGGGCAAGAGCAGCCTGCTCGGTGTGCTCGGCGGCGTCGCGCTGCCCGAGCGCGGCAGCGTGACCCTGTTCGGCGAAGTGATCACGGCCTTCGGCGGTCGTGCGCGGGACGCTTTCCGTGCCGACCACATCGGCTTCATCTTCCAGCAGTTCAACCTGCTGCCCTGGCTTTCGGCGTGTGACAATGTGCTGCTCCCGTGCACCTTCTCGGCCTGTCGCAAACGGCGCGCCGGCGATCCACCGGCCGAGGCGGCGCGTCTGCTGAGCGCGCTCGATCTGGCGCGCGAACTCTGGCCCAAGCCGGCCGGCGAACTCTCTGTCGGCCAGCAGCAACGTGTCGCCGCGGCACGGGCACTGATCGGCCGGCCCGAGCTGCTCATCGCCGACGAGCCCACCTCGGCGCTCGATGCGCCGCGCCAGCAGAGTTTCATCGACCTGCTGCTGCGTGAGGCGGGGGCGGCCGGGGCGACGCTGGTCTTCGTCAGCCACGACGTGCGCCTCGCCGCGCACTTCGACCGCGTCCTCGCACTCGCTGAAATCAATCGCGCGGCGGACGGTGCAGCGGCATGAAGGCGATTCTCGTGCTCGCCCTGCGCAGCGCCTGGGCGCGACGCCTGACGCTTGGTATCACGCTCGTCGCCATCGCGCTCGCCGCTGCGCTGCTGCTCGCCGTCGAACGTGTGCGCCAGGATGCGCGCACAAGCTTCACCCAGTCGATTTCCGGCGTCGATCTGGTGGTTGGCGCGCGCACCGGAAGCGTCCAGTTGATCCTCTACACGGTCTTCCACTCAGGCACGGCGACGAACAACATCCGCTGGGAAAGCTATCAGGCGATCGCGCGGAATCCGGCAGTTGCCTGGGCCGTGCCGCTGGTGCTGGGCGATTCGCATCGCGGCTTTCCGGTCATCGGGACGAGCCCGGCGTATTTTGAACGCGTTCGCCACGCTGATCGCCAGCCGCTCGTCTTCGCCGCTGGCCGTCCCTTCGCCGGCAGCGCTGAGGCGGTCTTCGAGGCGGTCATCGGCAGCGAGGTTGCACGGCAACTCGGCCATCGCATCGGCGATCGTCTGCTCATCGCGCACGGCAGCAGCGAACTCGGGCCGGAGCACGCGGACAAGCCCTTTGTCGTCGTCGGCGTGCTCGCCGCCAGCGGTACGCCGGCCGACCGGGCAGTGCATGTCAGCCTGCAGGCGATGACCGCCATCCATCTCGACTGGGCCGGCGGCGCGCCGCTGCCTGGTGTGCAGATCCCGGCCGAGTGGGTGCGCAAGTTCGATCTGCAGCCCAAGGAGATCACCGCTGCACTGATCGGCCTGCACAACCGCGCGGGCGTGTTCGGCGTGCAGCGCCAGATCAACGGCTTTGCCGGTGAAGCGCTGCTCGCGGTCCTGCCGGGCGTGGCGCTCGACGAACTCTGGCAGACGCTGGTCATCGTCGAGCAGATCCTGTTCGCCCTCAGCGCGCTCGTCGTTCTCGTCGGCCTGGCCGGCCTGGCAGCGACGATGCTCGCCAGCCTGGAGCAGCGGCGGCGCGAGCTGGCGATCCTGCGCGCGCTGGGTGCCGGACCGCGCGAGATCTTTTTCATGCTCCTGGTCGAGGGGCTGCTGGTCACGACGCTCGGTGTGCTCGCCGGCTGTGCGCTGCTCGCCGCCGCCGTGCTGGCGGCGGCGCCGCTGGTGCAGGCGCACTTTGGCGTTCTGCTCGCTGCGCGCCCGCCGGCGACGAACGAAGTCGTCCTGCTCGCCTCGATTCTGCTCACCGGCCTGTTTGCCAGCCTGGTTCCCGGCTGGCGCGCTTGGCGCATGTCGCTCGCCGACGGTCTGACGCCGCGTCAGTGAGTCGCGCTGAACGACTGCCGCGCGCTGGCGCTGGTTGGCGCTAGGGGCTGCCCGGAGGTTTGCCGGCGGCCTCGTGCAGGGCGGCCTCGATCCAGCCGAAGTCGAAGTCGTCGGCGTGGCTGCGCAGGACCTGGCCGAGTTGAGCATCGCGCTCGCCGACTTGCCTGATCAGGGCGTTGATGCGCCCGGTGTCGAGCCGCAGCAAGGCGTCGGCCAATTCGCTGCGCAAGGCTTCGGGCAGCGTCGCCAGCGCCGCGGGGTTGGGCGGCGTGATCGTCGCAGCCATCGGCGCCGCCTGCCAGCGCAGGAAGCGCGCGCCGAGCAGACGTTCCAGGCAGGCGAAGATCTCGTCCGGTCGGAACGGCCTGTGCAGCACCTCGTCGATGCCCGCGGCGAGCATCTGTGCGCGCTGCCCGGCGAGCGGCGAACTCGCCAGAGCGACGATCTTCAACTGCGCGCCGCCGGGCAAGGCACGGATGCGCCGGATGCTTGACCGACCGTCATGCAGCGGCTGCGCACGGTCCAGGCAGATCAGATGTGGTCGCCATTGCCGACAACGTTCAAGCGTTTCGGCGCCGTGCGTCGTCGTGTGGACCTGGAAGCCGGCTTCCTGCAGCAGGCGACCGAGCGACAGGTCGGTCTCCGGCTGTTCGGCAGAGATCAGGATTCTCCATTCGGGCTGCTCCGGTGCCAGCCCGAGCACCTGGCTGGCGGCTTCGGGTGTGTCGGTCACCTCGGAGCGGTCCGCGATGGCGACCGGCAGTTCGATCGCGAAGCAACTGCCTTGCCCGGGCTGGCTGACGACACCGATCTGCCCGCCCATCAGTTCGACCAGCTTGCGGGTGATCGCCAGCCCCAGCCCGGTTCCTTGCTGGCTGGAGCTGGCGCCAGCCTGTACGAAAGCGTCGAAGACCAGCGCCTGATCGTCGGCCGCGATGCCGGTGCCGGTGTCCGCGACCTCGATCCGCAAGCGGCTTCCGACGGGGTCGGGGCTGGCGCTCAGGCGCAGGGTGACGCTGCCTTGACCGGTGTACTTGATGGCGTTGTCGAGCAGCTTGGCGAGTGCCTGGCGCAAGCGGGTTTCGGCGCTCCGGATGTAGCGCGGCACGTCGGGCGAGCGCTGCAGGTGGAACTGCAGCCCTTTCGCGCTGGCGACCTGGCTGTGCGTCGCGACCAGGCTGTCGATCATTGCCGTCAGATCGAAGGGCGCCATGGTCAACTGCACACGTCCGGCCTCGATTCGCGAAATGTCGAGAATGTCGTTGATCAGGCGCAAGAGCTGTGCGCCGCTGCGGTGGATGACTTCGATCTGCCCGCGCTGGTCGCCGCTTAGGCCGGTGTTGCGACGCAGCAGATCGGCAAAGCCGAGGATGGCGTTGAGCGGCGTGCGCAGCTCGTGGCTGACGCTGGACAGGAATGCGCTCTTCGCACGGTTGGCGGTCTCGGCGGCTTCCTTCTCGTGCAAGGCGAGTTCCATGCGCTTGCGCTCGCTGACGTCGACGGCGACGGCGAGCAACTCCTGGGTGTCGTCAGCGCTTTCCACCAGGCTGAAATAGATCTCGAAATGGATTCCCCCGATGAGTGCGCTGGTCGAGCGCCGCTTGCCCTGCAGCGCCTGGCGGACGCTTGTGCACAGGTCGGGGTAAGCCTGGTAGAGCGCGAAGATCGACTGGCCGACGACCTCACCCGGGGACAGGTTCAGAGCGGCCAGACCCTTGCCCTCGCTCATCGTGAAGGTTCCATTGCGGTCGATCTGGTGGATGACCACCGGGGCGTTGCCGATCACCGAGCGATAACGCGCGTCGCGTGCGAGCAGTTCGTCGATGCGCGCGCGCGCCGTCGCCTCCTGCGTCTGGTGCGACTCGCGCAGCGCGTCTTCGGTCTGCTTGATGTCGCGAAAGATGAGCTGAAAGGGATGCTTGAAGCCGGTCACCAGAACTGCGCGGTAGATCAGGTAGAAAGCGGCCAGCTTGGCGAAGTGACCAACCATGTTGGTCGGCCCATAGACGCTGACGTAAGCGGTGAAGCAGACCTCGGAAACGATGGTGCACGCGAGCGAGCAGGAAATCAGCCAGAAAACACTGTCGTTGAAATGGCTGCGTGCGCGCTGGAGCAAGTACATCGCGACGAGCAGCAGCGCGGTGATCAAATATTCGCTGCCGATCTTGAAATCGGTCAGCCCTTTCCCTTCGAGATAGCAATCCGGGAAGATGCCGGCAAGGATCGTCGCGAGCAGTGCGGCGACGGCAAGCATATAGCCGGCCAGGACGCCGCAGTCGCTGAGTCGGCGTCCGATGCACAGCGGTGCGACGACCAGGGTAATGGCCTGCAGGTAGCGCGCTGCGATCCACAACTGTGTCGGCAGGTTGGCGCCAGCGTTGGGGATTACGCTCATCCCCTTGAAGGTCAGCGTATGCAGCAGATCGATCACGGCGATTGCGCCGTAGCCGATGCCGAGCAGGCGCAGGTAGCCATTGGTCAGATACTGGCGCGAGTTCCAGGTCAGGATGAACAGCGTGCCGGCGATCGAGATGGTGGCGAGTTCGACCAGCGCATGGAAGAGCAGATAGCTGAACAGGCTGCTGGCGAAAAGCGCGCCGCTGACGCCGGCCAGCATCGCCAGGTAGGCCAGCCCGGAGAGCACTGTCGATCGCGCGCCGTCGGTCATGGTGAGTGCATCCCCGAGGTCTCGGTGCACAAGTCGATCCAGAGCGTTCATCGCTCAGGTGTCGCTTGCCTCGCTGCGCGCGAGATCGTCCAGCGCCCGCTCAATCGCCAGGTAATCGAAGGCGCTGGCATGGCGGTAGAAGGCTTCGCCGAGGGTTGCGTTGCGCTCTGCTACCTGTCCGATCAGGCTGCCGATGCGCTCGGCGTCGAGCGCCAGCAGGGCGTCGGCGAGGTCGCGGCGCAGCCGCGTGGGCAGTGTGGTCGGGCCCGCGCGGCGCGCCTGGGAGGGCGCCACGGCGTGTTCCGCTGGCTCGCTTGGCCGGTGCACGAAGCGAGCGCCGAGGAGGTGCTCCAGACAGGCAAAGATTTGCTGCGGACGAAACGGCTTGTGGATGACATCGTCCATGCCGGCGGCGATCAGCGCGCTGCGTTGATCGGCAAAAACCGAGGCGGTCAGCGCGACAATCCGGGTCTCCCCACCACCGGCGAGCGCCCGGATGCGCCGCGTTGCCTCCAGCCCGTCCATCACCGGCATGCGCCAGTCCATCCAGATGAAATGCGGTCGCCATTGCTGGTAACATTGGATTCCCTCGGCGCCGTTCGCGGCTGCGCGCACCTGGAAACCGGCATCCTCCAGCAGGCGAGTCAGCAGCAGGCTGTTTTCCGCCTGATCCTCGACGACCAGAATTCGCCACTCGGGTTGCTCGGGGGCCAGGCGGAGCACTTCGCCAGTAGCGGCCGGCGCGTCGGCCAGCTCGCTTTCGTCGAGTTCGCCGGGAAACTCGACCGGCAGCTCGAAGCAGAAGCGGCTCCCCTGGCC
>ERZ761602.4912-NODE-4912-length-16391-cov-5.522343_pt1 | contig 16391 bp, 14 predicted proteins | sample MGYA00512165_ERZ761602 | MGnify/ENA primary metagenome ERZ761602 (study PRJEB28899, sample SAMN02445085) | bioreactor sludge metagenome | biome: EBPR sludge; isolation source: Thorneside wastewater treatment plant | place: Australia: Brisbane, Thorneside...
CGAGATTTCTGCCTGTCTCGTGGGCTCGGAGATGTGTATAAGAGACAGGTCTACGACTACTACACGAAGGACTGGGACGCGCCGGGACACCGAGGCCCCGCGCTCTACAAGCCCTACGACATGCGCAGGTGCACCCAGTGCCACGAGCCGCTCGGCCCGGGCGCGTCGCTCGAGCACCGCGTGCACGAGACGAAGATCCGCTCGGGCGAAATCGGTTGCAGCGCCGACGGTTGCCACGGCCCACCCCACCCGGTGAAGTTCGTGCCTCGAGGTGACCGATGAAGATCCTCCGCTCCGAGCCCGCGCTGCGCGCCGCGGCAGCGCTGGTGCTGGCCTCGCTCGCGCTCATGAGCGTCGGCGTGCTCGTGCCGAAGCCGCTCGCGGTCATCGCCGCGATGTCGATCGGCCAGGGGCTCGGCATCCTCGGCGTCGCGATCTTCGGCTTCGTCGTCTTGCGCGACATCCGCCACGTGTTCCGACGGCGTCGTTCGACCCCTCCCCCGCCGCCCTCGGAGCGCGTGACCTCGCCGAGCCGCAGAGGCGGCTCGCTCGCTCCGCCGAGCCGCTCGAAGACGCCGCCCGCACCCACGGCGGCCGACGTCGACTTCGACGACAAAGAGCCCTGAGGGGCGGCACGGCTGCGACGCACGAGCCCGCGATGGCCCCGTTGCGGCGGCCTCGAGGCCGATCGAGTCTCCCGGGCATGATCGACACACGCAAGGCTTCACTTGGGTTGGCCCTCTGCTTCGCCGTGCCGGCGAGCCTCGCCGCGCTCGGCTCGGGTTGCGGCGACGACAGCTCGACGAGCTCGAGCAGCTCCTCGAGCTCTTCCGGGGGCGGCGGGCCCACGAGCACGAGCTCGAGCTCGACGGGCGGCGGCGCCGGCGGCGCGGGCACCGGTGGTGGCGGCGGCTCGGGCGGCTCGACCAGCTTCGACTGCAGCCCGCCCACGGGCACGCTGCCGACGCTCGCGCTCACCGAGGTCGCCAGCGGCGCCGACGGGCTCGTCGCGCCGGCGCTGCTCACCCACGCGCCTGGTGACACGAGCAAGAACTTCATCCTCGATCTCTCCGGAAAGATCCTCGTGCACCAGGGCGGCAGCGTGCTCGCGACGCCCTTCCTCGAGCTCGACGTGGCCTTCAACGGCGAGCAGGGCCTGCTCGGCCTCGCCTTCCACCCGGACTACGCGACCAACGGGCGCTTCTTCGTGCACTTCAGCCAGCCGGGCTCGGGCGACACGGAGATCGCCGAGTACGCGCGCGCGACCGACGTGACCGCGAACCCGACCAAGGTCCGCACGATCCTCACGGTCGATCAGCCCTACCCCAACCACAACGGCGGCTCGATCGAGTTCGGCCCCGACGGCATGCTCTACATCTTCCTCGGCGACGGCGGCTCGGGCGGCGACCCGGAGAACCGCGCTCAGAACATGAACAGCTTGCTCGGCAAGGTGCTGCGCATCGACGTCGACGGAACGCCTCCGTACACGATCCCCGCCGGCAACATGGCGGGCGGCGCGCCCGAGATCTGGGACTTCGGCGTGCGCAACCCCTGGCGCTCCACCTTCGACGCCTGCACCGGCGATCTCTACATCGCCGACGTGGGCCAGAGTCAGTGGGAGGAGGTCAACTTCGAGCCGGCGGGCCAAGGCGGCAAGAACTACGGCTGGCGCACGATGGAGGGCACCCACTGCTTCAACCCCTCGAGCGGCTGCAACCAGGCCGGCCTCACGCTGCCGATCTTCGAGTACCAGCACACGGGCGGCGGGCGCAGCATCACGGGTGGCTACGTCTACCGTGGCAGCGGCGTCCCTGCGCTACGCGGGCGCTACTTCGTCGCGGACTACATCACCGGGCAGGTCTGGAGCTTCGTCGGCTCCGCGACCGCCGCCACCGACGTCGTCGAGCACACGACGCAGCTCGGCAACGGCCTGCGCATCACGAGCTTCGGCCAGGACGCCTCGGGCGAGGTCTACATCGTCTCCGTGAGCCCGGCGCGCGTGCAGCGCATCACGGCGCAGTGAGGCGCGCGTGACGCGTGTGCGGTGCTGGGCTCGCCCGGCACCGCGCACCGGCACCGCGCACCGGCACCGCGCTGCTCGGGGCCTCAGAGCAGGTCGAAGTCTTCGACCGTGGCCGTCTCTTCATCGAGGATCGCGCGCGTCTCTTCCTCTCGCTCCACCGCGAGCAGATAGAGCTCGGCGAGGATCGACGGGTGCTCGCGCACCGCGCCGAGGAAGTCTGCGATCGGAAGGAAGAGGCACACCGTGGGGTGGATCGCGACGACGTCGGCGGTCGTGCTGCGGCGCAGCAGCGTGGCCACCTCCCCGACGACGTCGCCCGGGCCGAGGGTCTTCAGCACCATCGGCTCCGAGGAGTGATCGTCGCGGGTGACGACGGCGATCTCGCCCGAGGCGATGAGGTAGATGCCGCGCGGGGGTTGGTCGCGCGCGACGAGCTTGTCGTTCGCTTCGAAGCTCACGACGCGGAACATCGACACGAGCGCGGGCAGATCGCGCTCGGGCACGACGCGCAGCACGGGGCTCGTGCGGAGCAGGTTCTGCACCATGCGATCGCGGCAGTGCGCGCCGAGCTCGGTGGCGATGCTCGGGTGGCGGGCGGCGAGCGCGTCGAGCGCGCTCTTCGAGATGCGCACGACGACGCTGGCCCGCAGGGCCTCGACGCTGCCCGCGCGCGGCGAGCGGCTGAGCAGCGCCATCTCGCCGAAGATCGCTCCCGAGGCGAGCTTGGCGAGCACGAGCGTCTCGCCGGAGCGAGTGGTGCGACGCGCCTCGAGATCACCACGCGCGACCCAGTAGGCGTCGTGGCCCGCCTGGCCCTGCTCGAGCACGCGCTGCCCGGTGCGCACCCACTCGGGTACGAGGGCCTCGACCAGCTCACGCAGCCCCTCGCGATCGAGCGCGGAGAACAAGGGCACGCGGCCGATGGGCGCGCGCGGGCCGTCGTCGAGCGCCTTCTTCGCGGCGTGCACGTACTCGGCGGCTTTGTTCCAGAGCGACACGCCGCTCAGCGCGCTCGCCAAGGGGTGGAAGCTCTCGGCGGCGGGCAAGAGGACCGGCGGCGTCGCGCCCTGACCGAAGCGAGGCGAGTCGCTCGCGAAGGCCTCGGCGATCGTGTCGAGCAAGGGGCCGACGAGCGCGCCGGCCTGCTCGGCCTCACGCGCGGCGGCCACCGCGAGCGGCAGGTTCTCGAGCTCGATGGCCCGCTCGACGGCGACCGTGCAGGCCTCGCGCGCGACCTCGAGCCGGCCGGCCTCGCGCAGGAGGCGACCCGCGAGCAGCGCGGCGGTCGACATCGCGGGATCGTCGCGCAGGATCGCGACCGCCCAGCGAAGCGCGGCGTCGCGCTCGCCGGCGAGCGCGAGCTCGAGGGCGCGATCGGCCGGGGACTCGGAGGCCGTGGCCGACGCGCCAGGCAGCACGGGAGGTTGGGTACGCATGTCGTGGAGAGGCGTCGCGCGCTGGAGCGGCGCGCGGCGCATCCTACAGCTACCTCAGCGCCGACGCCGGCGGTAGGCGTAGACGCGGTGAGCGCCCCGAGCCGCGTGACCGCCCAGCGGGCCGGTGGTAGCTGTCGGCCATGAGCGACACGATGTCGCGCGCCCTCTTCGAGCGCGCGCTCCGCAGCATCCCCGGTGGCGTCAACAGCCCGGTGCGCGCCTTCCGCGCGGTCTCGGGTGAGCCGATCTTCATCCAGCGTGCCGAGGGCGCGACGCTCTACGGCGCCGACGGCTCGGCCTACGTCGACTTCATCGGATCCTGGGGCCCGATGATCCTCGGCCACGCGCAGCCCGACGTCGTGCGCGCCGTGCAAGAGGTCGCGACGCGCGGCCTCTCGTTCGGTGCACCCACCGAGCTCGAGGTCCGCTTCGCCGAGAAGGTCAAGTCGCTCTACCCGAGCATCGAGATGCTGCGCTGCACCTCGAGCGGCACCGAAGCGACGATGAGCGCGATCCGCGTCGCTCGTGGCTACACGAAGCGCGACTTCCTCGTGAAGTTCGAGGGCTGCTACCACGGCCACTCGGACGGCCTGCTCGTGAAGGCCGGCAGCGGCCTCGCGACCTTCGGCGTGCCCGACTCGGGAGGCGTGCCCGAGGGCACCGCGAAGACGACGCTCACGCTCGCCTACAACGACGTGCCCGCGCTCGAGGCGCTCTTCGCGGCGCGCGGCGCCGAGATCGCGTGCGTCATCGTCGAGCCGGTCGTCGGCAACATGGGCTGCGTGGCTCCGGAGCCGGGCTTTCTCGAGGCGATCATCCGCCTCTGCACCGAGCACGGTGCCGTGTCGATCTTCGACGAGGTGATGACCGGCTGCCGCCTCGCCCCTGGCGGCGCGCAGCAGCGCTTCGGCCTGCGCCCGGACATGACCACGCTCGGCAAGATCGTCGGTGGTGGCATGCCGCTCGCCGTCTACGGCGGCCGCGCCGACATCATGGGCTGCATCGCCCCGCTCGGCCCGGTCTATCAAGCCGGCACGCTGAGCGGCAACCCGCTGGCGACCACCGCCGGGCTCGCCACGCTCGAGCGCCTCGAGCCCGCGCTCTACGAGCGGCTCGAGAAGCTGGGCGCGATGCTCGAAGCTGGGCTCGACCAGGCCATCGCCGCCGCCGGGGTCGAGGCCTGCGTGCAGCGCGTCGGCTCGATGATCACGCTCTTCTTCACGAAGGGGCCGGTGCGCTCCTGGGCCGACGCCGACCATTGCGACCGCAAGCGGTTCTCGGTCTTCCACGGCGCGCTGCTCGAGCGCGGCATCTACTGGCCGCCGGCGCAGTTCGAGGCCGCGTTCCTCAGCGGCGCGCACACCGAAGCCGACATCGAGCGCACGCTCGAGGCCGCCCGCCACGCGCTCGCCGCCGCTGCCTGAGCCCGCCCGCGGAGCCCGCCCGCTGAGCCCTCGCGCGGAGCCCTCCCGAAATGGCCGAAGGCGCCGCTCGCTGCGGCGCCTTCGCTCGGAGCCGGGTCCGCTGCTGGCAGGACCGAGCCCCCGCTCGGCGACCCGGTGGGGAACGACTCAGTCGCCCGGGACGGGCTCCTCGGCCGAGCCCTTCTCGCGGTTCTCGCCGTCCCAGTCGCCGCCGCCCATGTCCTGCGCGCCCGTGCCGCCGATCGAGTCGAGGTCCGGCATCACGTTGCGCTGCTTGATGGCGTCGATGGGGTCGCCGGTCTCGTCCTGGTCGCGGCCGAGCTCGCCCTTGATGACGTCGTCGACGTTGGCGCCCTCGGGGCGGCTGTACACGAGGTAGCCCTTGCCCGTCTTCGTCGAGTTCGGGCCGATCGCGCCGATCGTGTACTCGGTCCAGGTGAACTTGAAGAGGTTGCCCGTCACCGAGCCGTGGAGCTCGGCCCAGCGGTCCTTCACCGGGCGCAGCCACTTGCCGCTCACGGTGCCCTTCTCCTGCACGAGGTGGATGTTGCCGTAGAGCGGCGAGTAGTACACCCCCGTCCAGTCGGCGCTCTCGGGCATGTCGCCGGGCGTGACGTTGGCGACCTTCGCCCCACCGGCGCCGCCAGAGCAGGCGCCGCTCGAGCCGGCGAAGAGGCCGAGGGCCAGGGTGGCGACCCCGAGGGTCGCGAGGCGGGTGAGCGTTCGTCGTCGGACCTTCATCGGGCAGGGAGGCTACAGCGCAAGCGGCCCGCGTTGGGCGGAAAAATTCGCCGCGCGGCAGGCGCCCGGAGGGCCGGTAGAGGCGCCTCCGGCACCCCCGAGCGCGCGGAGCCGGACAGGGACGACGCCCCCCGAGCTGCGCGCTCGGCCGGTGCCCGTCCGCCTCCGCGCGCGCTCGGCCGCCGCCCCTCGATTCACCCAGTTGGCCCCAGGTCCTTCGTCGTGACTACAATGTGGCTGCTGGTCGTCGCCACCTCCGTCGGGTGGCCGAGCCACCCCTCCCCCGTGTCCCAGGTCATCGAAAGCACCGGAACCATCGAGACCATCTGCGATGCCGCCGCCCTCAAGGTCGGCGACACCGTGAAGCTCGTGTTCCGCGCCCTCGACGACGCCGAGCCTCCCTTCAACGTCCGGGTCATCTCCCCGGCGGGCAAGGTGCTGCTCGAGCGGGTGCTGCGCGATCTGCCGACCGGGAGGCCGCAGAGCGCGCCGCCGATCACCTTCACCGCCGGCGTCGACGGCGTGTACAAGGTCGAGATCTGGCAGCTCTACGGCAAGGGGCGCGGCCAGGCGCTGCTCACGGTCGTCGACGTCGCCGCCGGCTGAAGCTCGCCGAGCGCGCGAGGCAAGACCCGCCGGCCTCCGCGCGACGGTCACGTTCGGCGCCTTCGGAGCGACATGGTGGAGCCGCGCCCGAGCGCCCCGAGCGGAATGCGCTCGGGCGGCGGGTGGTTCGGTGGCGGTCCCCCGGCTCGTCGCTCGTCCCCGCTCCCCCACCCTGCTACAAGCCCTGCTGCCCATGCACGACGTCCGCGCACTGAACGAGCTCGTCGCCCAAGAGAGCGGCTTCGTCGACGACCTCATGGCCGAGGTCGGCAAGGTGATCGTCGGCCAGACCTACATGGTCGAGCGCATCCTCATCGGCCTGCTCTGCGGCGGGCACGTGCTGCTCGAGGGTGTGCCGGGCCTCGCGAAGACGCTCACGGTCCGCACGCTCTGCGACGCCATCGGCGCGAGGTTCTCGCGCGTCCAGTTCACGCCGGATCTGCTGCCGGCCGATCTCGTCGGCGCGGTCATCTACAACCACCAGAAGGGTGAGTTCAGCTCGAAGCTGGGGCCCATCTTCGCGAACCTCGTGCTCGCCGACGAGATCAACCGCGCTCCGGCCAAGGTGCAGAGCGCGCTGCTCGAGGCGATGCAGGAGCGCCAGGTCACGATCGGCGACCGCACCTACCCGCTCGAGGAGCCCTTCGTCGTCATGGCGACGCAGAACCCGATCGAGCAGGAGGGCACCTACCAGCTGCCCGAGGCGCAGGTCGATCGTTTCCTCCTGATGATCAAGGTCGGCTACCCCAGCCGAGCCGAAGAGAAGATCATCATCGAGCGCGCGCTGTCGACGAAGCCGGCGGCCGCGAAGAAGATCATCGACGCCGCGGCGCTGCTGCGAGCGCGCGAGGTGGTGCGCGACATCTACGTCGACGATCGCATCAAGGACTACATCGTCGACGTGGTCTTCGCGACGCGCGAGCCCGGACAGCGCGGCATGCGCGAGCTCGCCGGGCTCGTCGAGTACGGCGCGAGTCCACGCGCCTCGATCGCGCTCGCGCTCGCCGCGCGCGCTCACGCCTTCCTGCGTCACCGCGGCTACGTGACGCCGGAGGACGTGAAGGCGGTGGGCGCCGACGTGCTGCGGCACCGCGTCGTGCTCACCTACGAAGCGGAGGCCGAGCAGCTCAGCTCGGAGCAGCTCGTGCGGCGCGTCTTCGAGGTGGTCGAGGTGCCGTGACCCGCGCCGTGGTCGACCTGCCCGCGACGCGCAACGGCCCGGTCGACGCCGATGGCGCCGCGGCCGAGGCCCGCTCGCGCCCGGGCAAGAAGCCCGTGCCGGCGGAGCTCCTGAAGGAGCTCTACCGGCTCAAGATCCGCACCAAGCACCTCATCAGCGACTCGCTCCAGGGGCAGTACGCCTCGGTGTTCCGCGGCCAGGGCCTCAGCTTCCGCGAGGTGCGTGGCTACCTGCCCGGCGACGACGTGCGCTGGATCGACTGGAACGTGTCGGCGCGCATGAACGACGCGTTCGTGAAGGTCTTCGTCGAAGAGCGCGAGATGACCGTCATGCTGATCGTCGACGCCTCGGGCTCGACCGACTTCGGCACGCGGCGCGCGCCCAAGTCGCAGGTTGCGGCCGAGGTCGCCGCGCTCGCGGCCTTCAGCGCGGCGCAGAGCAACGACCAGGTGGGCCTCTTGCTCGCGACCGAGCGGGTGGAGGTGATCCTCCCTCCGAAGAAGGGCGATCGTCAGGTGATGCGCATCGTGCGCGAGATCCTCGGGCACGAGCCCGCGCACCGGGGCACCAACCTCGGCGCGGCGCTCGAGACGCTCATGCAGGTCGCGAAGCGCCGCACGGTGAGCTTCCTCATCAGCGACTTCCAATTCGATCTCGGCACCGGCGACTTCGCGCGCAAGCTCGCGCTCGCTTCGGCGCGCCACGACCTCATCCCCGTGATGATCGTCGACCACCGCGACGAGGAGCTGCCCGACGTGGGGCTCGCCTCCTTCGAGGATCTCGAGACCGGCGAGGAGGTGCTCGTCGACACCTCGAGCCCGCGCGTACGCGCGCAGTACCGCGAGCAGATGCGCGCGATGCGCCTCGAGCGCGAGAAGCTGTTCAAGCGCCTCGGCCTCGATCTGGTCGTCATCAAGACCGAGGAGGGCGTGGTCGGCCCGATGCGCGCGCTCTTCAGCAAACGCGCACGCAGGGGTCGTCGGTGAGCACCCTCGAGGAGCACGCGCTCGCCGGCGCCGCGCGCGCGCCTCGCGCCTGGCTCGGCCTGAGCGCCCTGGCGCTCTCGGCCGGGCTCGCCTCGCCTGCGGCCGCGCAGCCCTCGGCGCCGACCGTCAGCACCTGCGAGGAGAAGATCCCCGAGGGCGCGGTGCGCCCCACGATGAACGAGAAGCTCGACGGCGAGCTCGCGGCCGGGCACGCCGCCAGGCTGGAGCTCGTGGTCGAGCACGGCCGGGGCGAGCAGGTGCTGCCCGGTGGCTTCCGCGTGCACCCGGGCACGAAGCTCGCGAACGAGCTCTCGCGCGCCGGCTTCGCCTTCGCCGACCCGAGCGGCAGCGCCGTGGTGGAGCTCTCGAGCGAGCTCGAGGGGCTCGGGCGCCGCACGCGGGTGAGCCTGCCCTTCGTGCTGCTCCCGAAGCGCTCGGGCGACCGCTCGCTCATCCTCCCGAGCGTGCCCGTCGAGATCGCGCGCGCGAGCGGCGAGACGATGATCCTCTGCACCAAGATGCACCTCGTCACCGTGCGCGATCCCACCACGGGCACGAGCGCTCCCGAGCTCCGGCCGAACCCGCCGCCGAGGCCCCAGCGCGAAGACTGGCCGCTGCTGCGCTGGATCACGATGGGCGTCGCGACGGGCCTCTTGCTCGGCGCCGTGGTCGGGCTCTGGCTGCGCAAGCTCTGGCAGAAGCCGGTCGAGCTGTCGGCGCTGCCGGGCGAGCTGCCGTGGCTCGAGGCGCTGCGGGAGCTCGCGGCGCTGCGCCAGAGCCCGCTGCTCGCCGAGCGCAAGACCGAGGAGCACCTCGACCGCACGAGCGACGTGCTGCGCCGCTATCTGGGCGAGCGCTATGGCTTCGGCGGCGTGGGCGCCTCGGGGCTCGATCGCACCACCGACGAGATGCTCGCGCTGCTCCGCCGCGTGACGCCGCCCGTCGTCGGGCTCGCGCGCATCCGCGCGCTGCTCGAGCGGGCCGATCTCGTGAAGTTCGCTCGCCTCGACGTCGACCCGGGCGCCTGCCTCGAGGCGCTCGACGAAGCCGAGATGATCGTGCGCTCCACGATCCCCGCGGCGACGCCGCCCACCGCGCCCGCGAGCCCTCCCGCCGCAGAGCTCGCGCCGCCCGCCGCGCCCTCCGACGAGGAGCGCGCACCATGAGGACCGCCCTGCGCAGCTTCGCGATCCTGCTGGGGCTCGCGGCGGCGCTCGCCGCGGCGCTCGCGCCGACCACCTGGTGGCGAGGTCGCGCGCTGCTCGAGGCGACCTGGCAGCGGCCGTACTTCGCGCTCGCGCTCCTCTTGGTGCCCGCGGCGCTGTGGTTCTCGACGCTCGGCCAGGACGCGCGCCGGCCTCGCCTGCGCGTCGGCAGCGTGCGCGCGCTCGCCACCGGGCCGCGTGGCCTGCGCCCCTACCTGCGCGACCTGCCCGGCGTGCTGCGCGCGGCGGCGCTCGTCTTGCTCATCGGCGCGATGTGCCGCCCGGTGAACATCCAGCGCGACGAGCGCGTGGAGGACCGCGGCATCGACATCGTCGTGGTGATGGATCTCTCGGGTTCGATGCGCGCGATCCTCGACGGCGACCCGGGGGATCTACCCGGGCGGCCGGAGCTCGATCGAGGCCAGCGCCTCACGCGCCTGGAGACGGCGAAGATCGTCGTGCGAGACTTCATCGGGCGTCGCAAGAGCGACCGCATCGGCGTGGTCGTCTTCGCCAAGAAGGCCTTCATTCTCTCGCCGCCGACGCTCGACTACACCCTGCTCTCGAAGCTCGTCTCGAAGCTCAGCCTCAAGGTGATCGACGACTCGGGCACGGCGATCGGCGACGCGCTCGCGACGGCCGTGGCGCGCATGCGCAGGAGCGACGCGCAGTCGAAGGTCATCGTGCTGCTCACCGACGGCGACAGCAACGCGGGCGTGGTCTCGCCGGACTACGCGGCGGAGCTCGCCGCCGAGCAGAAGGCCAGGGTCTTCGCGATCCAGATCGGCAACGGCGACGAGGTCGAGGTCGATCTCGACCCGGACTTCGGCGGCTCGCGCACCGTGCGTCAGCGCTTCCCGGTCAACCCGGAGCTCTTGCAGCGCATCGCCGACAAGACCGACGGCAAGTTCTTCGTCGCCACCGACGGCAAGGCCCTCGCCGACAGCATGCACGCGGTGCTCGACCAGCTCGAGAAGACCCGCTTCGAGGCGCCGCGCTCGAGCTTCGAGGATCTCTTCCCGCTCCTGCTCGTGCCGGGTGTGGCGCTCGTCGGCCTCGACGCGCTCTTGCGCGCGCTGCTCTTGCGGAGGTTCCCTTGATCTTCGCCAAGCCGTGGTTCTTGCTCGGCGCGCTCTCGGCGCTCCTGCTCGGCGCCTTCCTGGTCGTCGGCGCGCTGCTCGAGCGGCGCTCGCGGCGCGCCTTCGGCGACGAGGGCCGCATCGCCGCGCTCAGCACCTACGACGCGACGAAGCGGCGCGCCTACAAGGGTGTCTTCCTCGTGCTCGCGACGGCGCTCGCCTTCGTGGCGGCAGCCCGGCCTCAGTACGGCAAGGAGAAGCGCCTGGTCCCCGCGACGCTCGTCGACGTGATCCTCGTGCTCGACTTCTCCAAGAGCATGTACGCGCGCGACGTCGAGCCCTCGCGCATCGACCGCGCGAAGTCCGAGGTGGCCGAGCTGGTGCGTCGACTTCCCGGCGCGCGCTTCGGTGCGGTCGCCTTCGCGGGCGAGTCGATGGGCTTCCCGATGACCGCCGACGGCGCGGCGATCGCGCAGTTCTTCCGTCAGCTCGAGCCCAACGACATGCCCGTCGGAGGCACGGCGATCGCGCGCGCGCTGGACCAGGCGCGAGAGCTCCTGCGGCGCGATCCCAAGAGCAAGGACCACCGGCGCTTCGTGGTGCTGATCACCGACGGTGAGGATCTCGAGGGTGCGCCGGTGTCGAAGGCGAAGCAGCTCGGCGACGCGGGCACGACCGTGCACGTGGTGCAGATCGGTGGGCGCACGCCGGAGCGCATCCCGGACATCTCCGAGGACGGCGTGGTGCTCGGCTACCGCCGCTCGCAGGACGGAACGCCGCTCACGACGCAGCTCTCGCCACAGGCCGAGGCGCAGCTCGAGGCCATCGCGAAGGCCACGCCGGGTGGCAAGGTCGTGCGCTCGGAGCGAGGCACGACCGGCATCCTCGAGATCGCCGACGATCTGGGCCGCGAGATGCGCTCCGGAGCGCTCTCGGAGCACTACGAAGACGTGTACGCCGACGTGTACGATTGGCCGCTCGGGCTCGCCGTGCTGTTGCTCCTGCTCGAGGCCTTCCTCGCCGACGCGCCCCGCCGAAGGGTGAGCGCCCAGCTCTCGCCCGCGGCGGCCGCCGCGCTCTCTCGCGCACGCCGCGCCAGCGCGGCCGGCCTCGCGCTCGTCGCGCTCTCGGGCTGCAGCGGCTGGGACCCGCGCGATCCCTTCGCGCGCCGCGCGCCCGAGGTCGATCGCGCCATCGAGCTCTTCGAGGCCGGCCAGGTCGAGGTCTCCGAGGAGCTGCTCGCCGCGTACCTCGAGCTCGCGCGCTGCAAGGACGACGAGCTGAAGCCGAGCCCGGCGCTGCGCGAGCGCGCCGACGCGGCCTTCGACCTCGGGCTCGCGTACTTCGGCCTCGCGCAGCGCACCGGCACGCCCTTCGGCCAGGAAGAGAAGCTCGAGCCCGCCGAGCTCGAGCGGCGCGCGGCCTGGGTGCGCTGCGCAGCCACGGTGCTCGGGGCGGTCGCCTCCGACGAGCGTGGCTCGGCCGAGCTGCGCGCGCGGGCACGCTTCCTCCACGGCAACCTGCTCGTCTCGGTGCGCGATCACAAGCGCGCCCTCGAGCAGTACGACGCCGCGCTGAGGCTCGTGCCTGCGATCGCCGATGGAGTGGCTGGCGACACGATCGGCCGCGACGTCGCCTACAACCGCGCGATCGCGCTGCGGCGCCTCGAGGAGGAGCAGCCGCCGGAGCCCGAGCCGCAGCCGCAGCCGCAGCCGCAGCCCGAGCCTCAGCCCCAGCCGCAGCAAGAGCCCGAGCCCCAAGAGCCCGAGGAGCCACAGCCCCAAGAGCCACAGGGTCAGGACCCACAGCCCCAAGAGCCACAGGGGCAGGAGCCCGAACCCCAAGAGCCGCAGGGTCAGGAGCCGCAGCAGGGCGAGCCCGACGACCCGCCCCAGGAGCCGCCTCCGTCGGCAGGCGGCGAGCCGCCACCCGCGCAGCCTTCACCCGAGCCCTCGCCGAGCGCTCCTCCCGGCCCGGGCAGCGGCGGCTCGGATCAGCGCGACCGCGTACTCGACCAGTTCGAGCAGGCGCCGAGCTACCAGGGCGAGGAGGCCAGGCGCCGCGGCCAAGGGCGCCGCCGTTCGATGGAGGACAAATGATCGCGCGGACCCTCGCTGCGTTGCGGCTGCCGCATCTGCCGTGGTGGTTCCGCATCGCGCTCGCGGCGCTGCTCGTGGCCTGCGCCTCGCTCGGGCTCGAGAGCACGGCCTGGGCCCAGCGGCGCCAGCCGAGCTACCAGGTCGACGTGACGGCCAGCGCCCGCCGCATCGAGGTCGGCGAGTCGCTCGAGCTCACGCTCACCGTCGAGATCGAGGGTCCGCGACCGAGCACGCACGAGACACCACGCATCGACGCGCCCCCGAGCTTCAGGGTGATCGGCCCTTCGACGAGCTTCTCGAGCCGCAAGACGCTGATCAACGGCCGAAGCGACGAGCGGAGCACGCTGCGCGCCACCTTCAGGCTCGTGCCCTCCGCGCCCGGGCGCTTCGTGATCCCCTCGCCCACGATCCAGACGCCCGGGCGCCTGCTCGCCGGTCTGCCGGTGGAGGTCGAGGTCGTCGAGCCGGCCGGAGGCAGCAGCGTCGACGAGCCGGACCTCGACACGCCGAGCGACGGAGGCTCCCTCGCGCTCCCGGACGGTCCGAGCGGGCCGGTCTTCCTCCGCGCGATCGCCGACCGCAGCGAGGTCGTCGTCGGCGAACAGATCACGGTCTCGTACTACCTCTACTTCCGCGAGGCCTACGAGATGACCGAGCGCACCGAGCCGCAGATCGGCGACTTTCTCCGCTACGGCTTGCTCACCGACCCAGCCTCGACGACCTCGACGCGCACGCGCGTCGCCGGCCGCGTCTACGGCGCGAGGCTCGTCGATCGCGTCGCGCTCGTGCCGCTGCGGACCGGCAAGCTCTCCACCGGCAAGCTCTCCGCGCGCTTCAACGGTCGGCGCATCGGCGCCAGGGTGCTCGTGGAGTCGAACGAGCTCTTCGTCGACGTGCGCGAGCCCCCCGAAGAGGGCCGGCCGCAGGGCTACCGCACGGGCGACGTGGGGCGCTTCGAGCTGCGCGCCACGGTGCAGCCGCGCGCGATCCCGCAGGGCGGCACGGTCGCCGTCGAGGTGCGGGTCGAGGGCGACGGCAACCTGCCGAACCGCCTCGACATGCCCCAGGTCGCGGGCGGCGAGTGGCTCGAGCCCTCGGTGCATCAACGGATCGCCCCGCGCTTCGGTCGCGTCGGCGGCCAGCGCAGCTTCGACTACCTCTTGCGACTGCGCCAGAGCGGCCAGATCGATCTCGGCGTGCTGCGCCTGCCCAGCTGGGATCCCGCCACGAAGAGCTACGTGGTGACCGAGACGCGCCTCGGCACCGTCGAGGTCGAGCCGAAGGCACCCACGCCCGAGGAGATCGCGCGCGCGCAGCAGGCCGCGGACGAGGGCGGGCCGATCGCCTTGCCTCGCCCGCGCACGACGCTCGGCGCGGCCGCCGCGAGCTCTCCCCTGCGTCTGCCGCTCCCCTGGCTCGGCCTCGGGCTCGCCCTGCCGCCTGGGCTCGTGGCGCTCGGCTTCGCGCTCGGCGCCGCGCGCCGCGTACACCGAGAGCGCCTCGCCTCGGGCCAGGAGCAGCGACGCGCCCGAGAAGCGCTCGGCGCGCTCAAGAAGCTCGAGCGTCGGGGCGAGCCCAAGGAGCGCGCCGCCGCGCAGCTGCGCGCCCTGCACGCCTCGCTCGAAGCGAAGCTCGGTCGCCCGACGCGCGGCTTGGTCCAACGCGAGCTCGCCCAGGTGCTCGAGGAGGCCGGGGTCGCGCAGGAGCTCGCCCGGGAGCTCGTCGCGCTCGTCGACGCCTGCGAGGCAGCGCGCTACGCACCCGCCGAGACCTCCCTGGCCGACGACACGCTCGCCGAGCGCGTGAACGAGGCCATCGCCCGGCTGCGACGATGAGCACGACCCTCCGCTCCGAGGCTCGAGGCGGCTTCGCCGCCTGCGCGCTCGCGCTCGGCCTGGCCGTCGCGCCGGCCTGGGGCGCGACGGAGCCCGGGCTCGAGGCGCGCTTCGCGCAGGCCTCGGCCGCGCTCGAGGCGGGCGACTTCGCGCGCGCGATCGTCGAGCTGGAGGCGCTCGCGGACCGCGGTGAGGTGCACCCCGAGCTGAGCTTCGATCGCGGGCTCGCGTACTGGATGCGCGCGCGCTCCCCTTCCGCGCTTCCGGGCGATCTGGGGCGCGCGGCCGCGGGCTTCGAGGAGGCCGCGCTGCTCCGTCCGAGCGACGCGGAGGCGCGCGAGCTCGCGGAGTTCGTGCGCGCCGAGGTGCGCGCGCGGCGACAGCGCAGCGACAAGGACGACCCCATCGTGCGCGCGACGCTCGACCGGGCGCTGCTCGGCCTCGCCTCGCCGCTCGCCTGGAGCCTGCTGGCCTTCGGCGCGAGCCTCCTGTTCGCGCTCGGGCTCGTGCTCCGCCGCGCCAGCGAGCTGCGCTGGCGCGTCGGCGGCAGCGTCGCGCTGAGCGTCGGCGCGATCTCGCTCCTCGGGCTCACGCCGCTCGCCGTCGGCGCCACCTGGCTCGAAGCGCACCGGCGCGCGGCCGTGGTCGTGGCGACCGAGGTCGCGCTGCGAGGCGAGGACGGGGCGCTCGTGGAGGCGCCCGTGCTGCCCGAGGGCACGCTGGTCGAGCTCGGCGAGCAGCACGGCGAGCTCGTCGAGCTGCGCTGGGGCCCCTACGAAGGGCGCGCGCCCTGGTCGAGCCTGCGTGTGCTCGCGCGGGGCGCCGAGCCCGCCCCTCGGGCGCCCACGCCCGGGCGCTGACCGCGCGGGCGATCGCGCCCGCCCCACGCCCGGCCGCCATCGTCGGTGATCGCCACCGTCGTTCCGCGTGGTAGGTTCCGCCGCCGTGTGGGTCCGCCGCGCCGCCATCCGCCCCGTCCCGCCCTACGCGGTCGTGCCCGAGCACGTGCTCGCGAAGGTGGAAGACGAGCTCGCCGAGGAGGGAGAGCTCGCGAAGGCGAAGCTCGACGAGGCCTTCGAGCGCTTCGAGGAGAGCCAGCCCGCGCTCTCGGAGCGCCTCGGCGAGGTGCTGAGCACGCCGCGCGACGAGACGGCGCTCGCGCTGGGCTACTTCCTCGGCCTCAGCGTGTGGCTCGGCTTCGAGCGCGCCTTCCCGGGTGAGCTCGCCGAGGTCTCCGACCTCGCGCTCGCCAGCGTCGAGGAGTCGCTCACGCTCGACGAGCAGATCCGCCTCTCCGATGCGGCCGAGGTCGTCGACTCCGACGACGTCGTCGCGATGGAGCAGCCCCACCTCGTGAAGTTCGTCAACGAGCACGTCGACGCGGCGCTCGAGGCGCACGCCGACTCGGTCGACGTCGACGACGTGCACGCGGTCTACCGGGTCGTCCTGGTGGAGATCCTCGCGCTGAGCTACGCCGTCTCGGCGCCGAGCAACGTCGACCTCGCCTCCACGGGCGAGTTCAGCGCCTGAGGCCCGCGCTCAGGCCCGGGCGACCGGCAGGGCGATGACGAAGCGCGCGCCGCGCGTCGACGCGACCAGCTCGAGCGCGCCGCCCTGGGCCTCGACGATCGCGCGCGCGAGCCTCAGCCCGACGCCGTGCCCGCCCTCGTAGGTGCTCCTGCCTCCGAAGGCGATCTCGGCGGTCGTGCCCGGCCCGTCGTCCCAGACCTCGAGCTCGTGCCCGTCGAGCCCGACGCGCGCGACGAGGCGCACACGC
>ERZ761602.4913-NODE-4913-length-16388-cov-5.901243_pt1 | contig 16388 bp, 12 predicted proteins | sample MGYA00512165_ERZ761602 | MGnify/ENA primary metagenome ERZ761602 (study PRJEB28899, sample SAMN02445085) | bioreactor sludge metagenome | biome: EBPR sludge; isolation source: Thorneside wastewater treatment plant | place: Australia: Brisbane, Thorneside...
TCCAGACGCCGCACGACGTCGAGATCATCAACCCCGAGCATGTCATCGCCCACCTCAGCCAGGGCGGCAAGCTGGACATGCAGATCAAGGTCGAGAAGGGCCGCGGCTACGTGCCGGGCAACCTGCGCCGCTACGGCGACGAGCCGACCAAGAGCATCGGCCGCATCGTGCTGGACGCCAGCTTCTCGCCGGTGCGCCGCGTCAGCTACGCGGTCGAGAATGCGCGCGTCGAGCAGCGCACCGACCTCGACAAGCTGGTGATGGAGATCGAGACCAACGGCTCGATCCCGCCCGAGGAGGCGATCCGCCAGAGCGCGCGCATCCTCGTCGAGCAGCTCGCGTTCTTCGCGCAGATCGACCCGAACCCGATCGGCGAGATGGCCATCCAGCCGCAGCGCGCGACGCCGTTCGACCCCATCCTGCTGCGCCCGGTCGACGAGCTCGAGCTGACGGTGCGCTCGGCCAACTGCCTGAAGGCCGAGAACATCTACTACATCGGCGACCTGATCCAGCGCACCGAGACCGAGCTGCTGAAGACGCCGAACCTGGGCCGCAAGAGCCTCAACGAGATCAAGGAAGTGCTCGCCTCGCGCGGGCTGACCCTGGGCGCCAAGCTGGACAACTGGCCGCCGCAGGGTCTGGACAAGCGCTGAGCGCCGAGCGGCGCGCTTTCCTGCTGCGGACGCCGATCTCGAACCTGCGCTGCTCGCCGTACGGGTGTACGGCTGCGCTGCTCGGATCGACCTCGGCGCCCTCGCGACGGAAATCGCACCACTCGGCAACGACTGTGATTCAACGGTGCCCACCGCAGTACCTGACACGGCTGCGGTCTCGATAAGGAAAGGAATGCACCATGCGCCACCGCAACGGACCCCGCAAGCTCAACCGCACGACCTCGCACCGCTTGGCGATGCTGAGGAACATGTGCAACTCGCTGATCAAGCACGAGGCCATCAAGACCACGCTGCCCAAGGCCAAGGAACTGCGCAGCGTCGTCGAGCCGCTGATCACGCTGGGCAAGGAACCCACGCTGGCGAACCGCCGGCTGGCCTTCGACCGCACGCGCGACCGCGACGTGGTCGTCAAGCTGTTCGAGGAACTGGGGCCGCGCTACAAGGCGCGCCCGGGCGGCTACACGCGCATCCTGAAGATGGGTTTCCGCGTCGGCGACAACGCGCCGATGGCCTTCGTCGAGCTGGTCGACCGGCCCGAGCCGCAGGCCGAGGCCGCGGAAGAAGCCAAGGCCGAGTGACGCGCCGTGACAAGGCGGCGAAAGCCGCGCTATAATTTCAGGCTCAGTCGCGGGGTGGAGCAGTCTGGTAGCTCGTTGGGCTCATAACCCAAAGGTCGCAAGTTCAAATCTTGCCCCCGCAACCAAGGTCAGCAGCGAGAAGGCGCCCCACGCGGGCGCCTTTTCCATTGGGGGGTCGCCCTCGGTACCACCGCCGCCGTTTTTCCCACGCTGCCGTGTCGCCGCCGCGTGACGGTGGCTGCCGCGCTCTCAGCGCGACGCCGCCGTGCCGAAGGCCCGCATCACGGCCTCGCGCGTCACCGGCCCGCCATGGCCCAGGAAGAAGGTCGTGACCGGGCGCTGCAGCAGCGCCTGGATATTCGCCAGGTTGCGCGCCCGGTCGGCGTGGAAATAGTGTTCGCCGGGGCGCGTCGCGAACAGGCGGCCGCCCAGCCAGCCGCCGAGCATCAGGTCGCCGACGAAGGCACGCCCGTCGGGCAGTTCGACGACCAGCGACCCCGGCGTGTGACCGGGCCACTGCCGGACCGTGCCGCGCACGCCGTAGGCCGCGAGGTCCACCGGCGCGTCGCCGACGGCGACATCGGGTGCGAAGGCCTCGTAGGCCGGGTCGAGCGCGAAGCGCTTCAGGATGTGCGCGGTGAAGTTGGTCGGCTGCAGCTCGTCGTTGTGGCCGGCGGCCGCCATCAGCAGGCCGCCGGCGCCGAGCAGCAGCGCGGCCCCGCTGCGCCGGCGGATCTCCGCCGCCAGCCCGGCGTGGTCGGCATGGCCGTGCGTCAGCACCACCGCCGCGATGTCCTTCCACGCGACGCCGCGCGCGGCCAGTGCCGCCTCCAGCGCGGCGAGGTCGCCGCGGCCGCCGGCGTCGATCAGCACGACCCGTTCGCCGCGCACCAGGTGCACGTTGGACATCGCGAGCACGATCGTGTCGACGGTCGGCGACCCGGCGGTCTGTGCGCGTGCGACGCCGGAAGCGACGACGAGCGCGGCGAAGATGGCGGCTGCGGGGCGGAGCAAGGACGACATGCGGCAGGGCCTCCTCGGGTACGCCCTCATCTTGGCACGCCGCGCCGCCAGTCGCGCGGCGCCCGCGGCAGGGCAGCCGGCACCCGGCCGCCACGAGGGCTCAGGCGCCGCCGCAGGCCGCGCGGTAGCGCGGCTCGTTCTCCAGCACATGCTCGCGCAGCAGCGCGCCGGCGCGCTCGACGTCGCCGGCGGCCAGCGCGTCGACCAGCACCTGATGGCTGGCGACCGCGTTGGCGATCGGCGAGCGGTGGCGCAGCGCCACCAGCTGCGAGCGCACGACCTCGTAGCCGGCGCACAGGTATTCGTCGCGGCAGTGCGCGAACAGCTGCCAGTGGAAGTCCATGTCGATGCGCGCCAGCGCGCGCAGGTCGCGCGCGCGCTCGGCCTTGCGCATCTCGGCCACGCAGCGCGACCACTCGCGCTGCAGGCCCGCGGCGTCGGCCGCGAAGGCCTCGCGCAGCGCGGCGGTCTCGACCATCGCGCGGTAGCTGCACAGCTGCCCCACCTGCGCCGGCGTCAGCCGGAAGACGAAGGTGCCGCGCTGCGGGTGGATCTCGACCAGCCCGTCGTTCTTCAGGCGCAGCAGCGCCTCGCGCACCGGCGTCTTGCTGACGCCCAGGCGCGCCGCGAGCTGCGCCTCCGAGACCTGCGCGCCGAGCTGCAGCTCGCCGCTGACGATGGCCTCGCGGATGCGCTCGCAGGCCAGTTCGGTCAGCAGTTGCGGGCGCTCCAGGCGCAGCGGTTCGGTCATGGCGCGGGCTTCGGTGGGCGGCGGCAGTATACGGGTTAGGCCCGATGCGGCATCTGATATCTCAGATACGATCCGCGCCGCGATGATGATGCATCCCGGCCCATCCGGCAAGCCCGCCGGCGCGCCAGCACCGGCGGTGCCGGCGGCCGCGCCGTCGGCCGCCGACGTGCGGGCTGCGGCGCGCGCTCCGCACGCCGGCCTGCAGCGGCTGGAGCGCGGCGTCGTGCGCACCAACCAGGCGCTGATCGTCGCGCTGATGGCGTCGATGGCGGTGCTGGTCTTCGCCAACGTCGTCAGCCGCTATGTCTTCAACCATTCGATCATCTGGGTCGAGGAGCTGACGCAGATCCAGATGATCTGGGTCACCTACCTCGGTGCCGGGCTGGCGCTGCGCGAAGGCCGCCATGTCTCGGTGGACACGCTGCAGGACCTGCTGCCGCCGCCGCTGCAGCGCCTGCTGCGCACGCTGATCGCGATCGCGCTGGCGACCTTCATGCTCGTGCTGCTGGTGCTGGGCGTGCAGATCGCGCAGTTCACCTGGGCGCAGGAGACGCCGATGATGGGCCTGCCCACCGGGCTGCCCTACCTGGCGATCCCGGTCGGCGCGGCCGGCGTGCTGCTGCACCTGCTGCTGTTCTGGCGCCGCTTCGTCGAGCGGCGCTTCGAGCAGGCCGAGGACCTGGCGCCCGACGAGGAGAGGGCATGAGCGCGCCGGGCCGTTTCCAGGCGTCCATCCCGCTGCGCGCCGCGCGGAGGGTCGTCCAGTGAGCCTGGTGCTGTTCGGCGTCTTCGCGGTCGCGCTGCTGGTCGGCGTGCCGATCGCCTTCGCGATGGGCGGCGCCGGGCTGCTGGCGCTGGTCGTCGAGGGCCGGCTGTCGCTGCTGTCGGTGCCGCAGCGTTTCTTCGACGGCATCAACTCGTTCCCGCTGATGGCAGTGCCGTTCTTCATCCTCGCGGCCGACCTGATGACGGCCAGCGGCATCACGACCGCGCTGCTGCGCTTCTCCAACGCGCTGGTGGGCCACATCCGCGGCGGGCTCGGCCATGTCAACGTCGTGACCTCGATGATGTTCGCCGGCATCAGCGGCTCGGCGCTGGCCGACGCTGCCGGGCCCGGTGCCGTCGAGATGCGCATGATGGCCAAGGGCGGCTACGACCGCGACTATGCGGCAGCGCTGTCGGCGGCCACCGCGGTCATCGGGCCCATCATCCCGCCGTCCATCATCATGGTCATCTACGCGCTGACCGACCCGCGCGTCACGGTGGCCGGGCTGTTCCTGGCCGGCGTTGTGCCCGGGCTGCTGCTGGGCCTGGCGCTGATGGCGATGAACCACTGGATCTCGGTGCGCCGCGGCTACGGCGCGGCCGGCGCCCCGATGCGCTGGGCCGAGCGCGGCCGCGCGCTGTGGCGCGCGCTGCCGGTGCTGCTGATGCCGGCCATCATCATCGCCGGCATCCTGAGCGGCCTGTTCACGCCGACCGAGGCGTCCGCGGTGGCGGTCTTCTACGCGCTGTTCATCGGCCTGTTCGTCACGCGCACGCTCAATGCGCGGCTGATCGGCAAGGTGCTGCTGCAGAGCGGCCTGGTCAGCAGCGCCGCGCTGCTGATCGTCGCGATGGCCTCGCTGTTCGCCTGGCTGCTGACGCTGCTGCAGATCCCGCAGGCCATTGCCGCCGGCATCGGCGGGCTGACGAGCGACCCGCTGCTGATCATGCTGATCGTGATGGTCTTCGTGCTCGCCTGCGGCCTGTTCATCGACACGCTGCCGGCGGTCATCATCCTGGTGCCGGTGCTGGCGCCGCTGTCCGAGCAGTTCGGCATCCACCCGCTGCACTTCGCGATGGCCGTGGTGCTGAACCTGACCGTCGGCCTGGTCACGCCGCCGGTGGGCGGCGTGCTGTTCGTGATGAGCAGCGTCGCGCGCATCCGGCTCGAGCGGCTGGCGCGCGCGGTGCTGCCGCTGCTCGCGGCGCAGCTCGTGGTGCTGCTCGCCGTCGTCCTGTGGCCCCCGCTGAGCACCACGGTGCCGGCGTGGTTCGGCTACGCCCGCTGACCCTCACCCCCCGAAGGAGACACCGATGAGACTGAGGACCGCCGCCCTGTTTGCCGCCCTTGCGCTGGCGCTGCCGCTGGCCCACGCGCAGAAGGTGCTGAAGTACGCGCACTTCCAGCCGGCCAAGGCGGACCAGCCCAAGCATGCCGCCGCGCTGGCCTTCAAGGAACATGTCGAGAAGGCCACCAACGGCTCGGTCAAGGTCGAGATCTTCCCGGCCGGCCAGTTCGGCAAGGACCAGCCGACGATGGAAGGCCTGCGCCTGGGCACGCTGGAACTGGCAGTCGCGCACGACGGCGCCATCGCCACCGTGCACAAGCCGATCGGCGTGCTGGGCATCCCGTTCCTATACGACAACCACGAGCATGCCTGGCGCGTCTACGACTCGGCGTGGCTGAAGGGCTTCTCCGACGACATGGTGAAGAAGACGGGCATCCGCATGCTCGGCGTCGCCGACAACGGCGTGCGCCACTTCACCAACAGCCTGCGCCCGATCCAGAGCCCGGCCGACATGAAGGGCATGAAGATCCGCATCCAGCCTTCGCCGGTGTTCAAGGCGCTGGTGGAGTCGCTGGGCGCGTCGGCCTCGGCCATCCCCTGGGCCGAACTGCCCACCGCGCTGCAGCAGAAGGTGGTGGACGGCCAGGAGAACGGCGTCACCAACATCATCGCCGCCAGCCTGCACCAGCACCAGAAGTACGCCACGCTGGACGGCCATGTCTGGTCGGTGCACGCCTACATGGTCAACGACCGCTTCTACCAGGGCCTCAGTGCCGCCGAGCGCAAGGCGGTCGACGAGGGCGTGGCCAAGGCCAAGGACATCCACCGCCGCATGACGGCGGAGCAGGACCGCAACGCGAAGAGCATCCTCGAGGGCCTGGGCATGCAGGTCTACGTGCCGACCGCGGCGCAGGTCGGCGAGTTCCGCCGCCTGGCGCAGCCGCCGGTGCGCCAGTGGGCCGAGGCCGAGATCGGCAAGGCCTATGTCGACGACCTGTTCAAGGCGATCGAGGCCACGCGCAAGTAAGGCACGCAGGACCCCATGATGCCGGATGCCACGCCGCTGGTCGTCGCCATCGACGACGGCTACGCCGCCTACGACCAGGAGCATGCGCTGCTGGGCGCTGCGGGCGCGCGCTTCGAGCTGCGCCCGGTGCGCGGCAGCGAGGCGGCCGCCGTCGAGGCCGTGCGCGACGCCACGGTGGTGATGGTGCGCGAGTCGCCGCTGCCGCGCGCCGCGGTGGAGGCGATGGCGCGCGGCCGCGCCATCGTGCGCTACGGCATCGGCGTCGACAACATCGACCAGCAGGCGGCGCGCGAGCGCCGCATCATGGTCGCCAACGTGCCCGACTACGGCACCGACGAGGTCGCGACGCAGACCGTCGCGCTGGCGCTGGCCGTCGCGCGCCGGCTGCGCCTGCACGACCGCGAGGTGCGCGCCGGCCGCTGGTCCACCGGCGTGCTGGCGCCCATGCACCGGCTGCGCGGGCAGACGCTGGGGCTGGTCGGCTACGGCCGCATCGCGCAGCGCACGCACGAGATGCTGGCCGGCTTCGGCTTCGCGCGCGTGCTGGTGCACGACCCGCGCGCCACGCTGCCCGCGGGCTGCGAGCATGCCGAGCTGGACGCGCTGTGCGCCGAGTCCGACCTGGTCTCGCTGCACGTGCCGCTGACGCCGCAGACGCGGCGGCTGATCGACGCGCGCCGCATCGCGCTGATGAAGGCCACCGCCATTCTCGTCAATACCGCGCGCGGCGGCCTGGTCGAGCTCGATGCGCTGCACGAAGCGCTGGCCGCGGGCCGGTTGGCCGGCGCCGGGCTGGACGTCTTCGAGACCGAGCCGCCGGACCCGCGGCACCCGATCTTCGCGCTGGACAACGTGGCCGTCAGCAACCACATCGGCTGGTACAGCGAGGAGGCCATGCGCGACCTGCAGCGCCTGGCCGCCGAGGAGGTGGTGCGCGTGCTGCGCGGCGAGCGGCCGCGCCACTGGCTCAACCCCTGGTGAGGCGGCGCGACCGGCCTGCCTACTCCACTCTCACACCGCACTTCCTTCCGACAGAACACGCCATGCAAGACCTCATCGAAGCCTTCAAGAACGTCGCCGTCGCGTCCGTCGCCGACGCCGTGGACAAGGTCTGCGGACAGCGCGGCTACATGGACAGCGTGATCAAGCCGCGCATCAACGACGCGCGCCTCTGCGGCCCGGCGGCCACCGTGCTGGAGGCCGCCACCGACGAGGTGCTGCCGCCGCAGCATGCGCTGGACCTCATCGACGAGGCGCCGGCCGGCAGCGTGATCGTCATCGCCATCGAGGGCGGGCAGTCCGAGGTGGCGGTCTGGGGCGGGCTGATGACGGCCGGCGCGGTGGCCAACGGCCACGCCGGCGCGGTGCTGGACGGCGGCGTGCGCGACCTGGTCGAGATCCGGCGCGACTACGGATTCCCGGTCTATGCACGCTCGGTCAGCCCGGGCACCACGCTGGGCCGCTACCGCACGGTGGCCTCGCAGGTGCCGGTGCGCGTGGGCGGCATCCTGGTGCACCCGGGCGACCTGATCGTCGGCGACGTCGACGGCGTCGTCGTCGTGCCGCAGGCCCGGGCGGCCGAGGTGCTGAAGCTGGCGCAGGAGATCGACGCGCGCGAGCTCGAGCAGGCCAGGCTGATCATCGCCGAGAAGTCGCTGCGCAAGGGCCTGGCGAAGTACGGTCGCATCTGAGGGCACGCGCCCCGATACTGCCGGCATGGACGACCGCGACGACGACGTTCCCGAGATCCTTGCCTTCGGCGAGGCGATGGTCGAGTTCAACCAGACCGGGCAGGAGGGCGGCCGCCTGTACCTGCAGGGCTTCGGCGGCGACACCAGCAACTTCGCGATCGCCGCCGCGCGCCAGGGCGCCCGCGTGGGCTACCTCAGCGCGCTCGGCGACGACCCCTACGGCCGCCTGCTGCGCGCGCTGTGGCAGGCCGAGGGTGTGGAACAGGCCGGCGTGCGCACCGACCCGGCGGCCTTCACCGCGATCTATTTCGTCACCCACGACGAAGGCGGCCACCACTTCCACTTCTTCCGTGCCGGCTCGGCGGCCCAGCCGCTATGCGCCGGCCGACCTGCCGCGCGAGCGCATCGCGCGCGCGAAGCTGCTGCACCTGTCGGGCATCTCGCTGGCCATCAGCCACAGCGCCTGCGACGCCGGCTATGCGGCGATCGAGGCCGCGCGCGCCGCCGGCGTCGCGGTGTCCTTCGACACCAACCTGCGCCTGAAGCTGTGGTCGCTGGACCGCGCGCGCGCCGTGATGAGCGACGTGATGCGGCGCGTGGACTTGTGCCTGCCCAGCCTGGACGACATCAGCGCGATCACCGGCCTGACCGACCCCGACGCCCTCGTCGACCATTGCCTGGCGCTCGGTGCACGCGTCGTCGCGCTGAAGCTGGGCGCGCAGGGTGCGCTGGTCGCCAGCGCGAGCGAGCGCCACCGCATCGCGCCCTTCCCCTGCACGCCGGTGGACGCCACCGGTGCCGGCGACACCTTCGGCGGCGCCTTCGCGGCGCGCTGGATCGCCGGCGACTCGTTGCGCGACGCCGGCCGCTACGCCGCCGCGGCGGCCGCGCTGTCGACACAGGGTTACGGCGCGGTGGCGCCCATCCCGCGTGCCGACGAGGTGCGCGCCGCGATGCAGGCCCACGCATGAACCCGAGACAGGTCCTCGTCACCGGCGGCACCAGCGGCATCGGCGCCGGCATCGCACGCGCCTTCGCCGCCGCCGGCGACCGCGTGCTGGCCACCGGCGCCAGCGCGGCCGAGGTCGCGGCCGCCGATGCCGCCGACCCGATGGTCGAGCACCGCGTGCTCGACGTGCGCGATGCCGACGCGGTGGCTGCGCTCGTGCAGTCCTTCGCCACGCTGGACGTGGTGGTCAACTGCGCCGGCGTCATCCGCCGCGGCGCCGAGCACGACCCGGCGGTCTTCGCCGAGGTGCTGGACATCAACCTGAACGGCACGATGCGCCTCTGCGCCGCGGCGCGGCCATTGCTCGCCAAGACCCGCGGCTGCATCGTCAACACGGCGTCGATGCTCAGCTTCTTCGGCGGCGGCCTGGTGCCCGGCTACAGCGCCAGCAAGGGTGGCGTCGCGCAGCTGACCAAGAGCCTGGCCATCGCCTACGCGGTCGACGGCATCCGCGTCAATGCCATCGCGCCGGGCTGGATCGCGACACCGCTGACGCAGGCGCTGCAGGACGACCCGGCGCGCAGCGCGCCCATCCTGGCGCGCACGCCGCTCGGCCGCTGGGGCACGCCCGAGGACGTCGCGGGGCCGGTGCTCTTCCTGGCCAGCGACGCGGCCCGCTTCGTCACCGGCGCCGTGCTGCCGGTGGACGGCGGCTACCTGATCACCTGAAACGAGGACCCGCGATGATCGTGCAGCTGCCGGGCATCCAGCCCGAGATCGCCGTGCAGGCGGTGCCCGACGACGAACGCGTCTGGGTGCCGCAGGCCGAGAACGTCTGGTTCCGGCCGCTGCTGCTCAACACCGTCACCGGCAGCTGGTGCAACCTGCTGCGCGTGCGCAGGAGCGGCGTGCTGTCGCGCCACATCCACCCGAGCTGGGTCACCGGCTACGTCATCAAGGGCAGCTGGCGCTACCTGGAGCACGACTGGGTGGCGCGCGAAGGCAGCTTCGTCTACGAACCGCCGGGCGAGATCCACACGCTGGTCGTCGACGAGGCCAGCGGCGGCGCGCCCGAGATGATCACCTTCTTCAACATCGCCGGCGCGATGGTCTACGTCGACGAGCAGGGCCGCACCACCGGCTACGAGGACGTCTTCACGAAGATCGAGATGTGCCGCCGCCACTACCGCGACTGCGGGCTGGGCGCCGACTACGTCGACCCGTTCGTGCGCTAGAAGTCCGAGCGGCAGAAGACCAGCCCGGCGCCGGCGCGAGTCGCGGTGCCGGGCTTCGGCTGGCTCGCCCGGCGAGCCACCCGGATGGCATGCTCGCGGCTTCGCGACCGCCGCCGACCATGACCGAAGCCCTGACCCCCGGCCTGCTGGTGCTGCATGGCAACCGCCTCGAGGCGCTGGCCGGGACCGTCTTCGCCTGGCTGGCGCGCCACCCGCTGGCGCCGCTGGAAGAAGAGGTCGTGCTGGTACCCAGCAACGGCATGGCCGAGTGGTTCAAGGCCGAGCTGGCCGGCACGCTGGGTGTCTGCGCCGCCACGCGCGTGGAACTGCCGGCGCGTTTCCTGTGGCGCGCCTGGCGCGCGGTGCTCGGCCGCGGCGCGGTGCCGGCGCGCAGCGCGCTCGACAAGCAGCCGCTGGCCTGGTCGCTGATGGCGCTGCTGCCCGACCTGCTGCACGAGCCGGACTTCGCGCCGGTCGCCGGTTTCCTGCGGCCGGAGGGCGATGCACTGCGCCGGCTGCAGCTGGCGCGCCGGCTGGCCGACCTCTTCGACCAGTACCAGGTCTACCGGGCCGACTGGCTGGACGACTGGGCGCGTGGCGAGGACCGCCTGCGCGCCGCCGACGGCGGTGCGCGGCCGCTGCCGGCGGACCAGCGCTGGCAGCCGCGCCTGTGGCGCGCGCTGCTGGCGCGGCTGCCGGCGGAGCAGGCCGGCGCGGCGCGGCCGGCGCTGCACCGCCGCTTCCTGCAGGCGCTGGACGACTGCGCCGACGGCACGCCGTTGCCGGGCCTGCCGCGCCGGCTGCTGCTGTTCGGCAGCACGCACATCCCGCTGCAGACGCTGCAGGCACTGGCCGCGCTGTCACGCCACGTGCAGGTGCTGCTGGCGGTGCCCAACCCCTGCCGCTTCCACTGGGCCGACCTGATCGCGGGCCGCGAGCTGCTGCGCGCCGAGCGCCGCCGCCAGCCGCTGCGCGGCGGGCGCGACCTGGCCACGCTGGACCCCACCGAACTGCACGCGCACGGCCACCCGCTGCTGGCCGCGTGGGGCCGCCAGGCGCGCGACTTCGTGCGCCAGCTCGATGCCTTCGACGACGCCGAGCTGGCACGCCAGCGCTTTGCGCTGCCGCGCCTGGACCTGTTCGACGAGACGCCGGGCGACACGCTGCTGGCGCAGGTGCAGGCCGCCGTGCGCGACCTCGTGCCGCTGGCCGAGCAGCGCGCCGCGGCGCGGCCGCCGGCCGCCGGCGACCGTTCCATCGTCTTCCACGTCGCGCACAGCGCGCAGCGCGAGGTCGAGATCCTGCACGACCAGCTGCTGCACCTGTTCGCGCAGCCGCCAGGCGGCGAGCCGCTGGCGCCGCGCGAGGTGGTCGTGATGGTGCCCGACATCGCGCGCTTCGCGCCGGCCATCCGCGCCGTCTTCGGCGCGCTGCCGCGTGGTCATGCGCGGCACATCCCCTGGGGCATCGCCGACCTCGGCGCACGCGGGCGGCACCCGCTGCTGGTGGCGCTGGAATGGCTGCTCCGGCTGCCGCAGCAGCGCGCGGGCTTCGGCGAGATCGCCGACCTGCTGCAGGTGCCGGCGCTGGCACGCCGCTTCGGCATCGCCGAGGCCGACCTGCCCGCGCTGCTCGCCTGGGCCGAGGGCGCCGGCGCGCGCTGGGGGCTGTCGCAGGCGCACCGGCAGTCACTGGGCCTGCAGGCCTGCGGCGACGCCAACAGCTGGTCGTTCGCGCTCGATCGGCTGCTGATGGGTTATGCCGCCGGCGAGCTGCCGGACGACGCGCCCGATCCGGTCGTCGAGCCGCATGCCGAGGTCGGCGGCCTCGCGGCCGGGCTCGTCGGCGCGCTGGCCGAGCTGCTGCAGGCGCTGCAGCGCTGGTGGGCCGTCGCGCGCACCGCGGCGCCGCCGACCGCCTGGGGCGAGCGCCTGCGGGCGCTGCTGGCCGCCTTCTTCGCCGCCGGCGACGACGGCGAACGCAGCCTGCTCGCGGCGCTGGACGACGCGCTGGCGCAGTGGCTGCAGGACTGCGAGGACGCCGGCCTGGCCGAGGCGCTGGACCTCGACGTCGTGCGCGAGGCCTGGCTGGACGCCGTCGACGACCCGGGGCAGCCCGGCGGCGCGCGCCGCTTCCGCGCCGGCGGCGTCACCTTCTGCACGCTGCTGCCGCTGCGTGCGGTGCCCTTCCAGGTCGTGTGCCTGCTGGGCATGAACGACGGCGACTATCCGCGCCGCAGCCCGCGCAGCGACTTCGACCTGATGGCGCTGCCCGGCCAGGCGCGGCCCGGCGACCGCTCGCGCCGCGACGACGACCGCCAGCTGATGCTGGACGCGCTGCTCGCCGCGCGCCGCGTGCTCTACGTCAGCTGGGCCGGGCGCAGCGTGCGCGACCACAGCGAGCAGCCGCCTTCGGTGCTGGTGGCGCAACTGCGCGACCACCTGGGGGCGGTCTGGGGCGAGGACACCGTGCGGGTGCGCACCACCGAGCACCCGCTGCAGCCCTTCAGCCGCCGCTATTTCGAGGCCGCATCGGCGCTGTTCACCCATGCCGACGAGTGGCGCAGCGCGCACGAGGACGCGCCGCCGCCGGCCGAAGGCGACGGCGGCGGCCGGGCGCCGGCAGCTGGCGACGCCCCCGGGCCTGCGGCAGTGGCAGCCCCGGCAGCGGCGCCGCTGACGCTCGCGCGCCTGGCCGACTTCGTGCGCCATCCCGTCAAGGACTTCTTCCGCCACCGCCTGCAGGTCGTCTTCCCGCAGCAGGACGGCGTGGTGCCCGACGACGAGGCCTTCGCACTCGACGGGCTGCAGCGCTGGCAGTTGCTGGACGATGCGCTGCAGGCGGCGCGGCGCCGCCTCGACGCGGACCCGCGCGCGGATGTCGCGGCGCTGGTCCAGCGCCGCCTGGCGCGCGAGCGCCGCGCCGGCCGGCTGCCGATGGCGGCGCCGGGCCGCCGGGTCGAGGCCGAACTGGCCGCGCGGCTGGCCCCGATGCTGGCGGCCTGGCAGCAACTGCGGCTGCAGCACCCGCAGCCGCGGGCGCGGCTGTCGGTGTGGCTGCCCCATCCCGAGGTGCCCGGGCTGGTGCTCGACGACGCGCTGGACGGCCTGCGCGAGGGCGCCGCCGCGCCGATGCTGATCGAGCTGCGGGCCAGCCGCATCGCCATCGGCGGCAAGACGCCGAGCCCGCGGCCGACGGCGTTCGTCGACCTCTGGCTGCGGGCGCTCGCCGCCGCGGCCGGCGGCGAAGCGGTCGGTGCGACGCTGGTCGGCGCCGATGCCGTGGCGACGATCGCGCCGCTGGCGCCGGACGACACGACGCAGGCGCGCACGACGCTGCTCGACCTGATGCAGGCGTGCGCCGCATCGGACCGCGGCGATGCGCCGTGGCCGACGGCGCTGCTCACCGGCCTGGCCTGGCTGGACGACGAAGGGCGCGCGCGGACCGCCTACGAAGGCAACGGTTTCACGCGGCAGCCGGGCGAGCGTCACGAGCCCTGCCTGGCGCGCCTGTTTCCGGACTTCGAGGCGCTGCACCAGGCGCCCGGTTTCGAGACCGCGACGTCGCGCCTGTATGCACCGTACCGCGCGTGGCTGCAGTCGCAGGTGACGCTGCAAGGGCTGGAGGGCGCCGCTCCCGCCGACGACGAGGCCCGCGACGGCACCGAGGAGGCCGCGTGAGCGCCGGCCCGCAGCCGCTGGACCCGCTGACGCTGCCGCTGGCCGGCAGCCGGCTGATCGAGGCCAGCGCCGGCACCGGCAAGACCTGGACCATCGCAGCGCTGGTGCTGCGGCTGGTGCTGGGCCATGGCGAGCCGGGCGCGCGGCCGGCGCGGCCGCTGGCGCCGGCCGAGATCCTGGTCATGACCTTCACGCGCGCGGCCACGCGCGAGCTGTCGGACCGCATCCGGCGTCGCCTGGCCGAGGCCGCCGCGGTCTTCCGCGGCGAGGCGCGGCCCGGGGACGGCGACGAGCTGCTGCCTAGGCTGCTCGCGGCCTGTCCCGAAGGCGAGGCGCGCCGCCAGGCGGCGTGGCGGCTGGCCGGCGCCGCCGAGGCGATGGACGAGGCCGCGGTGACCACCATCGACGCCTGGTGCCAGCGCATGCTGCGCGAACATGCCTTCGACAGCGGCGGCGGCTTCGACGACGAGGTGCTGCCCGACGAGAGCCTGCTGCGCGACCAGGCCGTGCGCGACTGGTGGCGGCAGCAGGTCTACGCGCTCGACGACGAGGCGCTGGCGCAGGTGCAGCCGGTGCTGGGCGATGTCGACGCGCTGCTGCGCCAGGTGCGGCCGCTGCTCGAGCAGACGCCGCCGGACGATGGCCGGCCGCTGGGGCAGGCCCTGGCGGACTTCGATGCGCACCGCGCCGCGGCGCTGGCGGCGCTGAAGGCAGGGTGGGTCGAGCGTGTGCAGGCGCTGCGTGTGCAGTTGCAGTCGCTGTGGGAGCGCAAGGACAGCCCGCTGGACAAGCGGGCGCTTGGCCCCGCGCATGCCGGTCGATGGCTGGATGCGTTGGCCAACTGGGCCGCCGACCCGGAGGCTGTCGAGCTGGACCTCAAGGTCGGCTGGCAGAAGCTCACGCCGCAGGGCTTCGCCTCGGCGCTGAAGCCGGGACAGGCCGTCGAGGGGCCGGCGGCGCTGTCGGCCATTCCCGAACTGCAGGCCGCGCTGCAGCGCCTGCCCGACCTGCGCCGCGAACTGCTGGGCTTCGCGGCCGCGGGCATCGCCGCGCGGCTGCAGGCGCTGAAGTCGGGCGCCGGCACCTGGGGCTTCACCGACCTGCAGCAGCGCCTGGCCGATGCGCTGGACGAGCGGGCCCGCGGCGACGCCGCGCGCCGGCTGCGCGAGCGCATCGTGACGCAGTTTCCGGCCGCCCTGGTCGACGAGTTCCAGGACACCTCGCCGCTGCAGCTGGCGATCCTGGACCGCCTGTACCGCATCGCCGACGACGACCGCAGCACGACGCTGCTGCTGATCGGCGACCCCAAGCAGGCGATCTACGGCTTTCGCGGCGCCGACATCGGCAGCTACCTGCAGGCGCGCCGCGCCACCGCGGGCCGCCACCATGCGCTGGCGACCAACTACCGCTCGACCACGACGCTGGTCGCTGCCCTCAACCGCCTGTTCGAGCGCGCCGAGCAGCGCGGCGGCGAAGGCGCCTTCGGCCACGCGGACGCTTCGGGCGGCACGGACAACCCGCTGCCCTTCGTCGCGGTCGACGCGCGCGGACGCGACGAGACGCTGGTCGGCGCCGCCGGTCCGCTGCCGGCGCTGACGCTGTGCCTCGACACGCAGCCGCTGGGCCGCCCCGCGGCGCGCGAGCGCTTCGCGGCGCTGGCGGCCGAGCAGGTCGTCGCGCTGCTCGACGACGAGCGCGCCGGCTTTGCCGCGCCGGGCGCGCCGTGGCGGCGCCTGCGCCCGGCCGACATCGCGCTGCTCGTGCGCACCGGCCGCGAGGCAGCCGAGCTGCGGCGCGCGCTGCGCCGGCGCGGCGTCGCGTCGGTCTACCTGTCGGACCGCGACAGCGTCTTCGCCACCGAGGAGGCGGCCGACCTGCTGCGGCTGCTGCAGGCGGTGGCCTCGCCGCGCGAGCTGCGCCGGGTGCGCGCCGCGCTGGCGACCACGCTGCTGGCGCGCACGCTGGCCGAGCTGCGTGCGCTGGCCGACGACGAAGCGCTGCTCGACGGCCACTGCGAGACGCTGCAGCAGCTGCACGCCGCCTGGCATACGCAGGGCGTGCTGGCGATGCTGCGCCGCGCGCTGCAGGCCTTCGGGCTGCCGGCGCGCTGGCTGGCCGGCCCCGACCCGGCCGCCGAGGGCGAGCGCCGCATGACCAACCTGCTGCACCTGGCCGAGCTGCTGCAGGCCGCCAGCGAGCAGGCCGAAGGCCCGGCCGCGCTGCTGCGCTGGCTGGCGCGCGCGATCGACGATGCGGCGGCGGGCCTGGTCGGCGGCGACGAGCCGGTGCTGCGGCTGGAGAGCGACGCCGAGCTGGTGCAGGTCGTCACCGTGCACAAGAGCAAGGGGCTGGAATACCCGGTCGTGCTGCTGCCCTTCGCCGCCGACTTCCGCGCCGTCGGCACGGGCGATGCGGTCGCCTTCGTGCCGGGCGACGACGGGCTGCGGCGCGCCGTGGCGGCTCCCGACCCCGACCAACGGGCGCTGGCCGAACGCGAACGCCTGCGCGAGGACCGGCGGCTGCTGTACGTGGCGCTGACGCGCGCGCGCCATGCGCTGTGGGTCGGCGTCGCGACGCTGACCGACCGCAGCCGCCTGCTGTGGCCGGACAGCGCGCTCGGCGCGCTGTTGTCCGGGCGCGGGCCGCTGGATGCCGAACGCATCGCGGCCGACGTGCAGGCCTTCGCGGCCGGGCAGCCGGCGGTCGCCGTCGTCGCACCGGTGCTC
>ERZ761602.4915-NODE-4915-length-16386-cov-57.295328_pt1 | contig 16386 bp, 14 predicted proteins | sample MGYA00512165_ERZ761602 | MGnify/ENA primary metagenome ERZ761602 (study PRJEB28899, sample SAMN02445085) | bioreactor sludge metagenome | biome: EBPR sludge; isolation source: Thorneside wastewater treatment plant | place: Australia: Brisbane, Thorneside...
ACTTATGTAACTGATATACACATTATTATGTAATCTTATTTTCAAGTTGGGTTAACATATTTGATAAGATTTTCTTTTTCTCTGATTGAATATGTGAATGCGCCATACTGAGACTGCCAACCGGTAAACCTGTCAAAAATATGATTGTTTTTGATCCAGATTGAACTGGCAACCTTAATATCTTTTATCAATGAGGCAATTGCAATACTGGGATGAATATGAGTTAATATGTGTATATGATCCTCAACTCCGTTAATACAATATAAATGACAATTTTTGTTTGCAAGTATGCCGGAAATATATCTAAACAAGATATCCCTTTTTTCCGGCTCCAAAACTTTTTCCCGGTTTTTTGTAGAGAAGATGATCTGATAAATAAGTTGGGTGTAGGCCATGACCAGAGTTTTACAAATTAAAAAATGGGTTAGATTGCAAATTTACGACTATTTTGATTATTCAACCCATTCCGGGTTGTTAAATACACCATCATTTTCATTGGGTTTCACCCAAAGCTATTGATATTTGACCCTTTCAGGGTAAACGTGCATGGATCGGATTGAATAACTACTCTGAGTTAAACCATTAATGAATAACCACGAAGTGGTTAAATTTCAATAGCCTGGTATGCAATGCCGGGTTTGAATATCAAAAACACGGTATGGCAATACCGTGGTGAAAAAGGTAAGAGTAAAACAACCCGGAAAGGGTTGAATCACATTATCAATTAAGTCACTACCGGATAATCCCGTTCCAAAAGTGTAATACCACGAAGTGGTTAAATTCCAATAGCCCGGCATGCAATGCCGGGTTTGAATATCAATAACACGGTATGGCAATACCGTGGTGAAAAAGGTAAGAGTAAAACAACCCGGAAAGGGTTGAATCACATTATCAATTAAGTCACTACCGGATAATCCCGTTCCAAAAGTGTAATACCACGAAGTGGTTAAATTCCAATAGCCCGGCATGCAATGCCGGGTTTGAATATCAATAACACGGTATGGCAATACCGTGGTGAAAAAGGTAAGAGTAAAACAACCCGGAAAGGGTTGAATCACATTATCAATTAAGTCACTACCGGATAATCCCGTTCCAAAAGTGTAATACCACGAAGTGGTTAAATTCCAATAGCCCGGCATGCAATGCCGGGTTTGAATATCAATAACACGGTATGGCAATACCGTGGTGAAAAAGGTAAGAGTAAAACAACCCGGAAAGGGTTGAATCACATTATCAATTAAGTCACTACCGGATAATCCCGTTCCAAAAGTGTAATACCACGAAGTGGTTAAATTCCAATAGCCCGGTATGCAATGCCGGGTTTGAATATCAATAACCGGTATTCAATGCCGTGGTGAAAAAGAAAAGAGTAAAACAACCCGGAAAGGGTTGAATTATTTATACACAATGAAAATATTGTGTGGAAAAATCCTATTTTAAAGTTTAGCTGTTACTCAATTAAAATGAAATATTATTTGCCCCGAATCACCAACCCTGTATCTTTGCAAAAAAATATTTAGATGCGCATTGTTTTTATGTCCACACCTGAAATCGGTATTCCGGCTCTTGAATTGCTCCTGGAGAAAGGTTATGATATTGTTGGAGTCGTCACCGCTACCGACAAGATGGGTGGCCGGAATATGAAACAATTGCTTCAATCCGATATCAAAAAATATGCAGTTGAAAAGGGTTTGTGGGTTTTACAGCCTGCCAATCTCAAAGATCCCGGCTTTTTATCGGAACTACGTGCCTTAAAAGCCGATCTGCAGATCGTGATCGCATTTCGTATGCTGCCGGAAGTGGTTTGGAACATGCCGCCTTTGGGAACCTATAACCTGCACAGTTCGCTGTTGCCCAAATACCGTGGCGCAGCACCGATCAACTGGGCCATCATCAACGGTGAAAAGATCACCGGGGTAACCAGTTTCAAGCTGAAACACGAGATTGATACCGGAGATGTCTTCCTTCAGAAAAGTCTCGAAATAGGGGAGGATGAAACCGCGGGAGAACTCTACGAACGGATCAAATACCTGGCAGCGGATGTGATCCTTAAAACTGTGGAACATATTGAAAAGGATGATGTTAAACTTAGCAAACAGGAAGAAATGCAAGTCAGCCTTGCGCCAAAGATATTCAAGGAAGACTGCCAGATAAGGTGGAATGTTCCGATGCAACAGGCATATAACCATATCCGTGGTTTAAGCCCATTTCCTACGGCATGGACTACCCTTGATGGCGCTGTTTTCAAGATTTTCAAGGCTAAAAAAGTAGTGTTGTCACCCACTGTCAAGCCGGGTGAGATCCTGACGGACAATCGAAGTTTTATGCATTTTGCTACCACAGACGGTTACATCGCCTGCGAAGAAGTTCAGATGGAAGGCAAAAAACGCATGGATATACGTAGTTTTTTGAACGGATACCGGATTTATAAGGATTGATGGTGTTGCCTTAATAGGTGTTTTCACCAACAAATTCCATATATGAACGGCTAAAAAGTGTTGTAGGTGAAATCACCAACAACGGCGCACGGTGATAATTTTTTATCGGTCTGAAACAAAAGACTTTTTTTCTTTTTTGCAGATCAATTGCACTGCCCATTTGCCGGTCTGAGCCGAAGGTGGCAAACCGCCTCCGGGAAACAGCCATTGACCTGCCATATAGAAATTCTTTAAACCCGGTAATTGCATATCAAGCGCATCCATCATGTTTTCTTTGGTCGGCATGAATCCTTCATAGGCGCCATCTTTAACGCCCGTATATTTTACCCCGGTTTTAGGCGTTGCCACATCCACCACTTCTATAAACGCTCCGATCCCGGGAAATTCCTGTTCCAGATATATTTTTGCATCACGGGCTATCTGTTCCTTTTCGTTTTCATAATGCTCACCTTCCAGTTTTTCCCACATTTTCCAGGGACTGTCAAAACGCATCACAATGGACGTTTTCCCGGCGGGAGCCATGGTATCATCATAGGCATAATTCATCACCGAATATCCGTTTTCCAGTTCAGTCATTCCGATATGCATCCCTTTGGCAATGTTGACGAGGATCGGTGAATCAGCCTGGATAACTTTGTCGATGCCAAATGAAACCTGAACGATCGGGGTGAACAATTCCCAGTTTTTATACGCGTGATCCACTTTTTTCGAAACATATTTTCCTCCAAGCATTTTATAAATGGTATGGAATCCATCCGCTGCACTGATCACATAATCTGCCTGAACCAAGCTACCGTCGGTCAGTTGTACTCCTTTTACGGTGTTTTGTTCCACCGTGATTTTTTCAACTGTCTTTTTAAAGGTAATTTTTCCTCCCAGTTTTTTATATTTTTCCAACATCCTTTGAGCCAATGGGAAGGAACCGCCCTTTATGTATCCTGCATTTTTCTGATTGAAAAAACCAAGCATGAAAATAAAAGCCAAAGCAGAAAAATTCCTTTCACCATACAATGCGTTCAAAAATCTGGTCAGCTTCTGATTTTTAAATTGTAAGGTATCAAAATACTCTTTGCAAGATTTTCGGCCGAATTTTCTTACCAGCTTGAATATAGGCCACATAACCGGAAGCAACCGTATATAATCCAGGGGATTACGAAGTTCAGGCGGCAATGCAAAGGGTTGCAACAAGGCACTTTTTCGCATATCGCGACACATTTTTTGAATTCGTTCCTCGTCTTCCGGTGCCATTTCGATCAGGTATTTTTCCCATCGGTCAATGTTGGAATAAATGATGAACTCATTTCTGTCCTGGTCAAAGATCCTGGAATGGATTTCATGGTCGATGATCACTGTTTCGTCATTCAACACATTGGTCTCTTTCCAGATATCGTGAAAAGCGCCTTTGGATGTTCCTACCAGCCAATGCAGACAATAATCAAACCGGTAATTTTTCCGCTCCCATGCCGTGCACTGACCGCCAGCTATGGTATGCATCTCAAGGATTTCTGTATCAAACCCATTCATGGCTGCATATATTCCGGCGGACAAACCAGCCACACCGGCGCCTATGATGACTACTTTTTTACTCATAAATATTATAAAATAATGGATGTATAATTAATTATAAAACAAAGATAAAAATAGATATTGATTTATATAGTATCTTTTATTTTGGTAATAAAACGGTCATATATATCCTGGATTTCATCCTTGAAATTTTCTTCGTTCAATGTAGTCTTCATAAAAGCGCCCGGATCGTCCTTCAATTCAGGAGGAAGCACCAGTGTTTTGGGAAATGCTTCGCAATGCGCACATTTTTCCTTCAGCAATTCCCTGACCAGATTGAAAACAAGATTGTGTCCGAACTTTTCATCCTTTTGCTCAAATTTACTGCCGCAGCAACTCACAAAAACGAGTTGACGGATGGAGGATCGATATTTTTTTATGAAATTTCTGAGGGGTACGATCAGCTGACCCATCCAGATCGGACCACATAGGATGATCCGGTCATAGTCAGCGACCTTTTTTTTCAGTTTTTTATTGCCAAAATTGATCCCCATGAGCATCAGTATATGTGCATTCAGTCTTGGAAAAATTTCCTCGATATCGCATTGAAGATCATTGGCGATCTTATTCGCTAAAAAACGGTTGCTGCCTTTGTGTGAATAAAAATATACGATGGTATTCATGTCAGATGGATATTAACACTTTTGAATTTTTTTCCATGATGCTCACTCATTTTCATCATTTTTTGTACAATTCCCTCGTTTTAGGTAACAAAGCCAGACAAACCATCAGCAGGCCATAGAAAAAATATATAGTATGCAAGGGATCAACCGTTTTGAAAATGGCTATCTGAACATTGATCCAGATCATCAGGGCCACCCCGGTATAAACCGAATATGTCCAGGCAAAATGATGGTCAAAAAGCAGGTTGAGGCGTTCAAAAAAACCATTTTCCGGCTTTTTGAGCAATGCGTAGATCAGGTAAATAGGGAAAAGTCCGAATGTCAGCAATAAAATAAAACCCGGAATAAGAAAATCATCAAAAATTGAAGGTCTGAGTATTTCGGTAGGCATACCCAATAAAGATCCGTCAGGTTTTAGGATCAGGAAAATTCCGCCGAAGATGGCACCGATGGAAAGTAGGAAATGGAGCAGGATGAGCAGATTGCGGAGAATTATTGAAGTATTCAAAACAGACATTTTTTGGAAGGTATAATAAATGCCCAATATACGGCATTTTTCTGTGATGAGGCCATGAAGAAACATTAAATAATTGTAAATAAATTGTATAATTAAACTGGTAAATACACCAACATTGTCTATTAAAAACGCCCACATCATCCTTAGATTCCCCTTAATTAAAGAATTTAATATTGCACGAAACCAAAAACAACGCCAACACCAAATATTATTCTGCTATCAAAATAAGTTCAAAAACTTCACCGGAAAAATTTTGAAATCTGCCCTAAAAATCCTATATTTATGGCTTAAACCATAGTATGATAAAAAGTTCACATCATAATCTACGGCTCTACGGCTCTACGGCTCCCATTTATTATTTTGTGAATGTAATTTATTGTTGTTTGTGCCCCGGCGGCAAAGGCTGCGGGAGGATCCGCCTTACTATTAGAGTTTAGATTTTTTATTGTGTAGAAAATTTTTAATAAAATCTAAATTTAAATAAAATGAAAAAATTATATTTTTTTATTGTTGCCATCATTGGTGTGATTGTCTTTTTGCAGTGTCAGAAAAGTGAAATAGGATCAGTAAATGAGGTTAAGGATCCTGAACTTACAAGCAGATCAACAGGGAATATTCATAAAGTGATTTCACCCGGATGTGATATTTATAGCCAACTGCAAGGAATTGTTGTTTGTGGTAATATTGAAAATGTAAATTATATTATTACTACAAATTTGGGATGTCAGATCAGTGTAACTATGAATGTTAGAAAATGTAATAAATTGGATATTAATGGTTCTATAACTGGTTATTACATAGATTTTCGCAATCTTCAGTGGAGTTTGGTACAACCTGCCAACAACGATTGTCAGAATTGGTACAATCAGTTGATCCAGATTTCCATTGGAGGAAATTCTGATGCTTTCAAGAATTTTTCGTTTTGGTTGCAGGAAGAGTTTGAAAAAAAATATTTATTGGAATTAGCACTTGCCGGAGGTTTGAATTGTAATACCGATCCTGTACTAAATTCATATTATTTTAAATCTCCTTGCCTTCAAATGTGCTACAAAGAAATTAACCGTGGAGGAAATATTGAATATGAACTGTATTTAACACCATGTGCAACAGACGGTTGTTGTGTCCGGGAATCTGCATATTGTTATGATTCGGAAACTGGCAAACTAAAACCATTGTGGAATGATACCAATTTAATATCACCGTGTACAGAATTTCTTCAGGATCCATGTCTTAATGATTACAGCGCAGGATCATGTAATGCGAGTTGCGAATAATATTGTTTTTTTTCAAGCAGGGGACTCGATCCCCTGTTTTTTTAACCTTGACAAAATTGACACTTAAGCATTAATTTAAGTGTAAATCAATGATTGTGAATTTTTTATAAGTAATTCTCTCATTAATGGAAGTGTTTTATATAATCCAAAAAGAATAAAATCGAACGAATGAAAAATATATATTTATTAATATTTAATTTATTTAATGTAATCAACTTATATGGACAGGTAAGCTTTGCACCGATAAAGTTTTTGGAATCTGACCCGATATGGACCTATATCTCTACGGACAGTTCGTTGATTGGGAATGGAATTTTTGATGGCGAAAATCATTTTTCGTATTATAATAATTACAGGGAGTATTGCCTCAGGGATAAAGATTTTTTGTATATGTTCAACTCAACGCAAATAAAATGTTATCAGGAAGGAGGTTTTATTGTTAAAATTGACCTAATAACCGGAAAACCTATTTGGTGGGCAACCATTGATTTAAGAACTGAAGAGAAGCAAGAGTTTTTAGAGGATATGTACTTAGCAGAAGGAATGCTTCATGTAGTAACAGCTAGAAGAATTGCTGATCCTGAATATTTCCCTGATGGTTTTAGTTCTCAATGGAATTGGTTGGGAGACAGTTCATTGATCAGTGTAAGAAAGTATGATTCAGAAAGTGGTATGTTAGTTGGCCATATTCGGGGAGATCCATCAAATACAAATTTGCTTCGCATTAAGAATTCAATCGCCACTTCAAGACAATTGTATGGACTGAAAGATGGCACATTTTTTTATAATGAAATTGTGACACCTGGAATTTTAAGTGAAGAGACGGAAAGTTGGTACAACCAATACAAAATAGACGAATTGGGGAATATCCTGGAAAATGAAAAAAGAGATACCATTCGGTTTGAAAAGGAAGTAGATTCGGTGAATATCAACAGAGTTGGTCAATCAAATATTAACAGGATAAAAAGGATTAGTATAGATTCACTGATCACGATACAATACTGGATAAATAACTTTGATCAGAATTTCGATAAACAACCAAGCCTGGTTATATATGATCAACATCTGGACAAAGTTAAAAATTTGAAACTGGATGAGGCAATAGAAGGGATAAATTTTAAGACCTTAAGGCTTGGAGGTGCAAATCATAACTATATACTACTACATGCACCTATATGGGAACAGGATCTATATGATACGCTGGCACCATTGTGGGAGTTTCTAGTGTTTGATTATGAAGGTAACCTGGTAAGGAGGTTCAATAATGAGCCGGAAGAATACAGGCATCATTATATGATATTTCATTATCTGGAGGATGAAGGAGAGTTTTTGATGGCGGTTCAGGCCCATTATCTCGAGGGGCCAGGCATCAAATTCTATAAAACAAAGCCGGGCGGTGGTCTGCAGTTCCTGAAAAAACTTACGTACGATTATAATGAGCATGTTTTGGTATTCAGATACCTGGATGTCCTGGATAATGGCGATTTGCTGATACAAGGCAACAATAGGGCGCCTGATCCTTCTACGCCAAATGGGATTGGGTATGCTGGAGACTGGCCTACCCTGATGCGATTCAGGGCAGAAGATGTCGGGCTTTCTGCGGATAAAGGTCCGGTCGAAAAGCTTCAGTATGTACATATTTACCCAAATCCGGTCAGGACATACTTAAACTTGGACAGTTTAAAGGCAGAAAATGTCATATTGAGGATCTATGATCTGACCGGAAGACAGGTGATGTCCCATCCTGCGGGATTTGCGGGTCAAAGGTTTTTGAAAATGGATGTGAGCAGTTTAGGTGCCGGATTTTATATACTAAAAGTATTTGATGCACAAGGTAAATTACTGGGCAGCAATAAGTTTATCAAAGTAGAATAGGATGGAATGTGACATTCATACCCGATTATACAGGCAGTCGATGGTGGCTGACTGTGTTTTAGATTTCGCCATAGATGGTGTTTTAAATCAACTATTCCATGATAATAACATCGAAAATGTGTTGTTTATGAGAATCCCAACAGTGACAGACGGAGGGGAAATATTGCGGGAGTAATCACCAATAACTGCGAGAAAAACACATGCAACGACGAATGGCTCGAAAACTTATATCATTTAATCTTTTTCGACCTTATCTATCCATGTTTGTAGTACTGATCCGCGTGTATAGATTCTTGGTGGACACCCGGGCATCGATCTATAAAAATCAAATATTGATACGTGCTTCATGTTATTTCTCCCTGTTTTTATCGAATCAAAACCCTGTTTTATCTAAATAAAACAAGCGTTTGGGATCGCATATATTACATTTGAAGTCTAATAACAGCATTATGGCAGAAAAGATCATCGAATTGACAGATATCAACAAAACGTATATCATGGGTACTGAAAAAATTCAGGCACTCAGATCCATTACACTCGATATTTTCAGAAACGAATATGTAGCACTGATGGGTCCGTCAGGTTCGGGAAAATCCACCCTGATGAACATACTGGGATGCCTGGATACACCGACTTCAGGGGAATATAAACTCAGTGGCCAGGCTGTCAGCAAAATGACCAGCAATGAACTTGCAGCTGTCAGAAATAAAGAGATCGGTTTTGTGTTTCAGACTTTCAACCTGCTTCCAAGAATGTCTTCATGGGAAAATGTTGCCTTGCCTCTGCTGTATGCAGGTTATAGCAAAAAAGCCAGGCTTGAGAAAGCAGCATTTGCACTCGAATCTGTCGGGCTTCAGGACAGGATGACACACAAACCCAATGAACTATCCGGCGGGCAGCGTCAACGTGTAGCCATTGCCAGGGCCCTGGTCAACAACCCGGCGATCATTTTGGCAGATGAACCTACCGGCAACCTGGATTCCAAAACTTCCTATGAGATCATGGCTATCTTTGAAGAAATTCACAATCAGGGGAATACTGTCATTTTGGTAACCCACGAATCCGATATTGCTCAATATACGCACCGGATCATCCGCCTTCTTGATGGATTGATCGAATTCGATAAGCCTAATGACCACATCCTCAAAATTGAAAACAAACCTGTATTTGAATCAATAGATTGATATTCAATTGTATAGGCATGCTTAATTAAATAAATACTTTAATTATTTGTATTTATATGATTGAAAACCAATTAAATGTAATTGTTTTACTTGCTCCTTGTTTCTTTTAACCTCCGAATAATACATTGATTTAAATCATGTTATTAGTTTCTGATATTCAGTGAATGGAAAAAAAGGACATGACCTTAAAATTCAGAAAATCAATTGATTGCAATAATTTGTATTATACCTGAGCATAGAAAGAGATCTTTCTGATTTGTTGCGAGTTTATTTTGCTACCTGTCCTTTTACATTTTATCGTGTAATTCTTTAAGATTCATTATTTTTGCATGCTGAGTATGAATTTAGTATATTTAAAAGGTAAAATAATGACAAAAACTTTAATGCTGTTTTGTATGGTCATATTGGCAACCATTGCCAACGCCCAAAAAATGGATGCTTATAAATTGTACGATGCCAGAGGTAGGCAGGTGAAATTTGAGAGAATGCTCAATGTCCTGAGCCAGTCTGATGTGGTTTTATTTGGAGAATTGCATAATAACCCCGTTTGTCATTGGATGCAGCTTGAGTTGAGCAAAGGTATATTTGAAAAAAATGGCTCATTGATCATGGGCGGTGAAATGTTTGAATCTGACAACCAATTGCTTATAGATGAGTATTTCGCGGGATTGATCAGACAAAGAAATTTCGAGGAAGAAATGCGCCTTTGGCCTAATTATAAAACAGATTATAAACCAATGCTGGAATTTGCCAAAGATAAAAACATCAGATTCGTAGCTACCAATATTCCAAGGCGTTATGCAGCACTCGTCAATCAAAATGGCTTTGAAGGTCTGAACGAGTTGAGCGATGAAGCTAAAAGATTTTTGCCAATTTTGCCTGTTCCGTATGATCCTGAAGCACCGAATTACAGGGAGATGTCTGAAATGGACATGGGTGGAGGCCACGGAAAAGGGGGTGTGCCACCTAACATGGTCAAAGCACAAGCCATCAAAGATGCCACTATGGCTTATTTTATCAGTAAGAATTTTGAAAAGGACAAGGTTTTTATCCATTTTCAGGGTGATTTTCATTCAAAAAATCATGGAGCGATCGTTTGGTATCTTCAGCAATACAACCCAAGGTTAAAGGTCAGCACCATCTCTACAGTCGAAGCTGAAGATCTTGAATTCAGGGATGAATATAAACCTCTGGCAGATTTCATTCTGGTTATACCGGAAAGTATGACCAAAACGCATTGATAATCAATTGTTAATGATTATCAAAACTGATATTGAATTTTCTCATTCTTAGAATTTCCTCACCATGTCCAGGTTGATATTTTTTGTATTCATTACGTTGGCGTCATTTGTTATAAAAGCTCAGGACGGTACTTCGTTGAAACATGTACTCAAAGTACAGATCATTCCCGAAAAATCATATATTTCTGTTACTGACCAGATATCTTTCCCTTCAACCGGGGATCAAGTATTTTTTACGCTCAACAGTGAGCTGAAGTTGACTGGCTGGAGCAAACACGTGACCATTCAAAAGCTGAATACGTTGGTGGAAAGCAAGGATATTGGTATGGACAGAGACGATGCAGGATCTTCCAAAACAGGACTACTTTTGAGTAATTATCGGGTTGTTTTTAATGATCTGACCACCGGATTTTCAGATTTCACGATACAATATGAAGGAATAATAAGTTCACCGATCGAACAATCTGAGGAAAATTATCAGCGTGGTTTCAGCGAATCTCCGGGTATCATTGATACGATGGGCGTTTATCTGGCCGGTTCCAGTCATTGGATTCCCGGATTTGAGACTCCATTGATGCAGTTCAGTATGACGACCGAACTTCCGGCACCCTGGAAAACCGTTTCCCAGGGTAAACGGTTGATGTCTTCCGTTTCCGGCACCCACAACATTGAAATCTGGGAAGAAAACATGCCTCAGGAAGAGATCTTTCTGATTGCTGCTAAATTCCATGAGTACAGCTTCCAGGCTGGAAATGTTGCAGCAATGGCATTTTTAAGGTCACCGGATGAAGCTTTGGCCAATAAATATTTGGAAACAACCGCTCAATACCTTGAAATGTATCGTCAGTTGGTTGGTCCTTTCCCATATTCCAAGTTTGCTTTGGTTGAAAATTTTTGGGAAACAGGTTATGGTATGCCTTCTTTTACCCTGTTAGGTGAAAAAGTAATCCGTTTTCCCTTCATATTGCATTCTTCCTATCCGCATGAATTGCTCCACAACTGGTGGGGCAACAGCGTGTATGTCGATTTTGAATCGGGCAACTGGTGCGAAGGGATCACAGCTTATATGGCGGATCATCTGATCAAGGAGCAAAGAGGGCAAGGAGCTGAGTACAGGCGGTCTACCCTTCAAAAATATACAGATTATGTTACGGCGGACAATGATTTTCCATTAAATGCTTTTTTAAGCAGACACAATGCAGCTTCAGAAGCAGTGGGTTATGGCAAATCAAGTATGATGTTCCACATGCTCAGGTTGATGCTGGGCGACGAAATTTTTGTAAAAGCTTTTCAGCATTTTAACAGAGAAAATGCTTTCAGGAAAGCTTCATTCGGGGACATACAAAAGTCGTTTGAAAAAGTTGCAGACATGGATCTCAGTGAGTTTTTTGACCAATGGGTGAACAGAACAGGGGCGCCAAAACTCAGTATTCAGGATGTGACGTTCAATGACCGGGAAGTCAGGTTTTCATTGCTTCAGGAACAGAAAGGCGAGCCATTCAGCCTCGAAGTCCCTGTGTTGATCCACACTACGGATGGTTTGGTCTTTCACAAAGCGCTGATGTACCAAAAATTTCAGCATTATACTATAAAATTAGCGTCATCATCTTTTAAAATTGAGGTAGATCCCTATTTTGACCTGTTCAGAATACTGGATCCACTCGAAGTACCTGCCAGCTTATCAAAAGCGTATGGCGCCAAAGAAACACTGGTCATTTTACCTGAGGAAGTGGATGCCAAAAGATTGGCTTATTATACACAGTTCATCGAAAACTGGAAAAGTGGCAATTCAGGAATTTTTACAATTGTAAAAGATGGAGCTTTAAAAGATTTACCTGCAGATAAAACTATTTGGATTCTTGATAATAAAAATCGATTTGCCAATACATTTTATGCTTCACTTGAAGGCCATCCGGTCGTTAAGGAAAAAGACCAGCTCAGCATTTTTGGCCAAAAAATAGATCATTCTAAACAAAGTTCCATCATCACTTCGATGCATCCGGCTAATCCGGATGAAGTACTCGTTTTTTTCAATATTCATGATGAAAAAGCTATAGCGGGACTTAACCGGAAATTACCTCATTATGGCAAGTATTCCTTTTTGGCTTTTGAGGGTGACGAACCGGAAAATGTGGTCAAAGGAAATTGGGAAGTGATCAATAGCCCTTTGACTAAAAAGGAGATTTTGGGCGGGAATTCGGAGAATAAAACCAATCCGTTAGATGAAAAAACGGCTCAATACATACACAGATCAGCTCTTGCTGAGCTTGCACCTGTCTTTTCAGCTGAGAGAATGATGAATGATGTGGCTTACCTCGCTTCTGCAGACATGCAAGGTCGTGGTTTGGGTACTTCAGAACTGCAAATTGCTGCTGAATATATTCAGACAGCATTTGCAAAAGCCGGTTTAAAACCAGGATTGGACGGACAAAGTTATTTTCAGTCATGGACTCAGTCTTTTGAAGGAAAAGGCACACTGAACCTGAATAATGTGATCGGGTTATTGCCCGGATCGGATCCGGGACTAGCCGATCAACCGGTGGTGATCTCCGCACATTATGACCATCTGGGTTTTGGCTGGCCGGACGTAAGACCCGGAAATGAAGGAAAAATTCATTTTGGAGCGGATGATAATGCAAGTGGTGTAGCAGTTTTGATGGAAATTGCGAGGACTGTTGCCTCAAATTACCAGGGATCAAGACCTGTATTATTTGTAGCATTTACTGGTGAAGAAGCAGACTTGGCCGGTTCAAGGTATTTTGTTAAAAATTATCAGATCAATGGCGTTAAACCAAACTACTTTGCAAACCTGAATATGGATACCAATGGCAGGTTGTTTGATAATCCATTGCTGGTGTTGGGAGGGAATTCAGCCAGGGAGTGGCGTTTTATATTTATGGGAACAGAATATGTGACAGGAATAAAAACTGAATTGTCACTCCAGGATATTACTTCAAGCGATCAGTCAGCTTTTCATGAAATAACAGTTCCTGCCGTTCAATTGTTTTCAGGCGCTCACGAAGATTATCACAGACCTTCCGATGTGGTGGAGAAACTGGATCCGGCTGGATTGGTCAAAGTTGCAACAGTTGCCAAAGAAGTATTGATCTATCTGGGATCGAGGTTAGATCCAATGCCATTTACCGGTCATCCAACAGGACATCCCGGGCTGGAACCTAAAGACAAACCGGCAGGAGAAAGACGCGCTTCAACTGGTACCATGCCGGATTTTGCCTACAATGGAAGTGGTGTCCGGGTAGGCGCTATCACTGAGGGCGGACCAGCCTCAAAAGCAGGTTTGCTGGTTGGCGATGTGATTGTAGCTATGAATGATGTTCCTGTTAAAAGTCTGAAAGCATACTCCGATGAACTCAAAAAATTTGTTCCAGGGGATAAAGTCAGATTGGAAGTGATCAGGGATGACCAGAAGTTCCTTTTTGAGTTGGAACTTGGTGCAAGATGAAGCAATGGTATAATGATCTAATGATCTGATTTTCTAATGATCTGATGATCTAATGATCTGATGATCTGATGATCAGATGATCAGATCATTGTCAGCAATTCATGATAAAGCCGTTCCATGGGAAGACCCATAACATTGGTGTAACTGCCTTCGATGGAATTGATTTTGCAAAGCCCAAGCCATTCCTGTATTCCGTAACTTCCTGCTTTATCAAAGGGTTCAAACCACTTGATATAATAATCAATTTCTTCTGCAGTCATGGAATTGACTTCAACCATTGTCTGGCAAGAAAAAGTGTGGGAGCTGTTTTGACTAAGCAGGCAAACCCCCGTGATCACATGATGTTGCTGACCTGCGATCATGCTCAACATGGTTTTAGCTTCATTCACAGATTTCGGTTTTCCAAGTATTTGATTTTCAAGGACTACTATGCTGTCTGCCGTTATGATGATCCTGTTTTGTGGGATTGGGTGACTGAGGAAAACAGCAGATTTTTGTTTTGCAAGGAAGACTGCAACTTCTGCAACGGGCATATCTTCAGGAAAAGATTCATCCGCATCAGGAACCATGACGGTGAATTTAAATCCTGCTTCTTCCATCAGAGCTTTCCTTCTGGGAGATCCGGAACCAAGTATAATATCATATTTGTCAAACCAATACATAGATCATTTATTAAAATGTATAAGGGAAAATATTAGAATATAGATCAGTCCAGCCAGCATGAAGTACTTAATACCCCGGCTGACCCCTGCAAAGTCAGTTTTCTCCTGTGATAAGGACAACCTTTTGGTCAGCCGAACCAAAGTAATGATCAGGATAAGCGGGTAAGTCCACAAAACCATATTGCCATTGAATGACATCATAGCCCAGATTATCAGGGAAATACACAGTAAAACCGATGTCACCACAGCAATTCGTTTACTTTTAGGAATCCCAAATGCCACAGCAGTACTGTTGATGCCAAATGACTTGTCGCCTTCCATGTCTTCCATATCTTTGACGATTTCCCTCAACAGGGAGGAAATGAATGCAAAAATGGAATAAGCTATGATCCATCTCACTAAAATGCTTTTATCCGGATCTTCCAATCCGCTGATTTCATTTTGGAAAAAAATAAGGAAAATTCCAGGAACCAGGGCTGATAAGATAGCGATCAAAATATTACCTAAAAGGGGAATACCCTTTAATTTAAGCGAATAAAATGCCAAACCTGTACTCAATATCGGCTGAATTAGCACAAAACATATTCTTTGATCAAAGATATCTATTAATACACCCAGCAAAAAACCCGACAACAAGCTAAAATAATAGAGTTGCAAGGTATTTTTTTTGCTGAGGGATTTGCCAACAATTAGTTTTTCGGGTTTATTGAAAGAATCTGGTCCAGTATCCATCAGGTCGTTGATCAGGTATCCACCTGCAGCAATCAATGCTGTGAATCCATATAAAAGCAGAAAATCGGCATAATAAGAGGGAATGGATAAATGGTGTTTTTTCAAAACGGGCAAGAAAAGACCAAAAAATATCAACGCCTGAGTCAGCAGGATGATCAGCAGATTGCGAAATCTTATCAGTTGAAGAAGAACTCCCATTTTTGGCTCAATATGGCCAGTTTTTTTGGGATTTCAAAACTTTTTCTATCAAATCTCTGACACAACCTTGGCCTCCGGGTTTGGGTGAAATATAATCGCAATGTTCCAGTACTTCAGGTGCTGCATCATTGGGACAGGCAGAAAGAAAAACCTCTTTCAGTACAGGCAGATCAGGGAGATCATCTCCACAATAAAGCACACTTTCAGGAAGGATGTTTTTGCGGGTAATGTATTCGCGAAAAACAGGTAATTTATGGTTGATACCGGTATGTATTTCATCCACGCCCAATGCCTCCAACCTTCCTAAAATACCTGATTGGGTACCTCCGGTTATAATACAGATCCTGTATCCCATTTCAATTGCCAACCTGATAGCAAAACCATCCTTTGCAGACATTTGCCTGACTAACTCTCCGCTCTCCAACATCAATACGGTACCATTGGTAAAAACACCATCCACATCGAATATCAATGTCTTTATCTCTGAAAATTTTTCTGAAAGATCCATCTTATGCGTTTATTGCGGGCGCAAAAATACGAACTATCCCATCATGTAGTACCGGATAATAAGTTATTTTTATCTGATTATTATACTAAGGTATTGTATTTAAGT
>ERZ761602.4916-NODE-4916-length-16381-cov-6.442239_pt1 | contig 16381 bp, 14 predicted proteins | sample MGYA00512165_ERZ761602 | MGnify/ENA primary metagenome ERZ761602 (study PRJEB28899, sample SAMN02445085) | bioreactor sludge metagenome | biome: EBPR sludge; isolation source: Thorneside wastewater treatment plant | place: Australia: Brisbane, Thorneside...
TCTCGAAGAACAGCCCGATAAGATCGCTGCCTTAAAACGCGAGAGAGCTATCAAGAAAATGAGGCGCACACAGAAAAGCAAATTGGTTGATGAGCATATGGGGAGATAAAATATTTAGGTAGAGATAACGCCAAACTGCAACAAACAATTCAAGGATGACCCTGGCTTGATTTGTGAAGAACTCCGAGAATATGCTCCCGGAGTTCTGTTTTTACGATTTTTGATGTTTGTTGCGAGGCAAGCATTATCAGGATGTATCGACTATTGCTTCGGAAATTCTTTATATTGGTTCATACTCCCGGCACAAATCTTTGAGCGCTATTTCAATTTATCACGTCAGCGCTCAATTCGTAAATTTCATTACAGTGACCTTGCCATCCTTGTCTTGAAATTCACCCGCGTCGCTTACAAGTAGGGTTCCGTTCTCGTAAACCTCCATATTGAATGTGGCCGTCACTTCTTAACTACCAAGAACAATTATTCTTCTGTGAGGGTGTAGGTCACGTTATTGAAACTTGCATAGCGGCCGTCGCAGGTCTTATCGTCTTCAGGATTACCAACATAGGTAAAGGTTAGTTTGGAGCCATCGAAGATGTAGTTGAAGCTGACGTTCACCTTACAACCACTGTTATTAGACGTTTCTGTAAAGGTGCTGTCGTCCGCGATGTAGGCGGCATTTACGAAGACAATATCACCGTTGAAGACCTGAAAGGTGCCATCCTCATTGAAGCGAAGTCCTCGTTGCGTGGTGCCTTCCTTGATGAACTTGCCGGTAGGGAAGTTGGATTCGCTCGCATCAGACAGGGTATAGGTAACATTATTAAAACTGGATTGGCGTCCTTCGCAGTTCTTATCATCATCGGGATTTCCGACATACGTAAAGGTCAGGTTCTTGCCGTCGAAGGTGTAGTTGAAATCCATCGGGGGACACGCCTTATCGCTGGAAAGTTCTGTGAAGGTATCATCATCCGCGCTATAAGTCCCTTTTACCTGAGTCACACCATATGTGAATTCCTTGGCTTCCCAGGTGCCATCCGCATTAAAGATGAAGCCAACCGGGCTGACCCGGTCAGAGCGTACGAACTTGCCTGTGGGAAAAGGCAGGAAAACCGGTGTGAAAACGTAGGTGACGTTGTTAAAATTAGCGTTGCGCCAGCTACAGGTTTTGTCATCATCGGGATTGCCAATGTATGAGAAGGTTAGATTGGCACCGTCGAAAAAGTAATTGAAACTGACGTTCGTTTCACAGCCGCCTTCGTTAGATGTTTCTGTAAAGATATCGCCTTCCACTTTGAAGGTAGTATGGATGGTGCTCTCTCCCTGAAGTACAGAGAAGGTCTTATCTGCGCCGATGAACAGCCCATAATTCGTTGTGCCGGATTTAATGAATTTTCCACTGGGGAAAGGTAACGAGATTGGCACTTCTGTGGCAGTTGTCGGCGTGGAAGAGCCGCCGCAAGCCGTCAGAATCGATGCAAGCAACACAAACAGAAACAGATATTTACTAATAGTGTTCAAGATTTTTCTCCTAGTAATTATTGATTGGTCGGTGCATACTTTGTCAATACAATGTTCGGACAATTTTTCCATTTATCAAGCCAGCGCTTATCCATCCGTAAATTTCATTACAATGATCTTGCCATCTTGGACCTGAAATTCACCCACATCGTTTGCAAGTAGAGCGCCATTCTCATAAACCTCCAGAATAAATGTCGCAGTGTCACCAGAAACCGGCTTTAAGTTACTAATCTCAAAGGTGACTTCATTTCCGGCTTCCGATGACGTAAACGCGATTAGCCCGGCCTTGGTTGAGATACCCATGGGGGCACCACTCATCTGTACATCCTTTGCTACGAAAGCCATTGCCGCATTAACATTGTTGGCATTAAGCGCATCATCATAACCCTGCACAACAGTGATTGACTCAGCTTCTGCTGTAAAAGGAGTGTTGGTAAGTGCGGGGATAACAGTTGGTTCAGGCGCGGGAGCGCCGCAAGCCGCCATAATCTATAAATTCTGATCTGACACCTGGCATTCTACTGCCCGCTTCTTAACTGCTCAGCCGGGGCATAGCGACCGTTGTAGTCCTCCGGCATGCCGCCTTTAGAAGCAACTTGAAGGGTGAAATAAGCCACCACTCCCAAAGCAAGCACGACAAAAGCATAGAGCAAACGATTTTTCAACATTTTTTCTCCTTGATCGGGTTTGAGTATGGTTGGGTCCGATCTTTTTTCATCGTAGCCCTTTGCGGCTGAAACCATGCGGCATTTCTTGCCATGAACATGACATTTCTTGCCAAAACGACAAATCGGGTAAATTAATTCCTGATTTCGACTAAAAAGCCGTACAATGAAATCAGGTTTGCCCTCTGTGCCATCCACCAATGGAGGATTATGTCGCACAATTCTTTAGCCCTCGGTTCATTTCAAACTTTTGGCGATTTGCTCAAGTATTTACGCCGTCGCGAACGCCTTACCCAGCTTGAACTCTCCATTGCGGTCGGCTACAGCGAATCGCAGATCAGCCGCCTCGAACAAAACCAACGCCTGCCCGATCTTGCCGCTCTCAAAGCGGTCTTCTTTCCAGCCCTGCATCTTGAAGATGATCCCGACCTGTCTGCTCTTCTTCTTCACCTTGCCCACTCTGCACGGCAGGAAGATGCTCCCATAGCGGGCATCCCTCCATATAAGGGTTTGTTATTTTTCGACCAATCTGATGCTGACCTGTTTTTTGGGCGGGAAACTCTTACAGCCCATCTCGTCGCCCGAACCACTGACCTTGCCGCCGGTGTATCTTCTCGTTTTCTGACCATTGTCGGGGCGTCCGGAAGCGGAAAATCCTCTCTCATGCGGGCTGGGCTGGCGGTCACGCTTCAACGCTCAGGCTGGGAAGTTCACATCTTCACCCCGACAGCCAACCCGGCGAAAATGCTGACAGCGAGTTACAACTCGGCACATACAAAAGACGGCAAACAGCATCTAATTCTCGTCGACCAATTTGAAGAAACATTCACGCTTTGCCGCGATGAAAACGAACGTGTGGCGTTTATCGAAAAGCTGCTTTCCATTGCGCAGGATGGTTCAGTAAAAGCGACAGTGGTCATTGCCCTGCGTGCCGATTTTTATTCGCACTGCGCGCAATATCCGCTTTTGCGTGAAGCCGTGGCAGCTGAGCAGGAATACATCGGTCAAATGTCAAAGGAGGAATTGCGCCGCGCCATCGAAGAACCTGCCAAACGCGGTGGTTGGGAATTTGAACGCGGGCTGGTCGATGTGCTTTTAAATGATGTCGGCGCAGATGGAGCAGGGCAACCTGAACCTGGCGCTCTTCCTCTCCTTTCCCATGCCCTGCTTGCCACCTGGGAACGCCGTCGTGGGCGGACTTTTACCATCGATGGGTATCGCGCCTCGGGCGGCGTGCGCGGCGCGATTGCCGAAACGGCTGAGAGCGTCTTCAACGATCATTTCAATCGCAGGCAAAAAAACCTTGCGCGCACCATTTTTTTGCGCCTGACAGAATTGGGTGAGGGTACAGAAGACACCCGACGGCGCGCCACCTTAAATGAACTGGTAAGCCAGTCAGAGGAAGCGGCTCAACTACGCGCCGTGTTAAACATGCTTGCAGACGCGAGACTGGTCACACTGAACGAGGATAGCGCAGAGGTCGCCCACGAGGCGTTGATCCGTGAGTGGCAAAGGCTGCATGAATGGCTGTCGCAGGACCGTGAGGGATTACGTTTGCATCGTCACCTGACGGATTCAGCGCATGAGTGGGAGGCGCGTGGGCAGGATGCCGCCGAGCTATATCGCGGCGCCCGTCTCGTGCAAGTGCACGAGTGGGCTTCGTCCAATGATGATAAGCTGAACGCAGCGGAAAGCAGGTTTATCGCCGCCTCCATCGAGTTGGAAGAACGCGAAGAATTGGATCGTGAAACTCAACGCAGTCGCGAACTGATTGCAGCCCGGGAACTGGCTGAAACTCAGGGTCGCGCGGCAAAACAATTAAGACAACGCGCGGTATTCATGACCGGCGCTTTTGTCCTCGCAATCGCTCTGGCAGGCATTGCAGTGTTCTTTGGAAATCAAGCCAACCAGAATGCGGCAGAAGCGCAGAGAAATGCAGAGTCTGCTCAGCAAAATGCAGAGTCAGCAAGTGCAAGCCAACAACAGGCTGAATCTGAGAGGCGCACGGCCGTATCCCGGGAATTGGCGGCGGCCGCTATAAGCAGCCTTGAGTCAGACCCGGAAAGGAGTATTCTGCTCGCCTTGCAGGCAGAGGCGACAGAACATACCATTGAGGCAGAGAACGCCCTGCACCGTTCCATCCTTGCCTCGCACGTTCTGCTCACCATCCACAACGATCATGAGGTGAATGGTGTTTCCTACAGCCCGGACGGCAGGTATATTGCGACATCAAGCAAGGACAATACGGCAAAAATCTGGGATGCAAACACAGGGCGACTCTTACTAACATTAGCAGGGCATTATGACGAAGTGTATTTCATCGACTATAGCCCTGATGGAAAATTTATCGCCACGTCAAGTTTTGATCATACAGCGAAGATCTGGGATGCAAATACAGGGCAAGTATTACGAACTTTGGAAGGTCACACGGATAGGGTTAATGACATGTCGTTCAACCCTGATGGAACAAAAGTGGCGACGAGCAGCCATGACACAACAGTAAAGATTTGGGATGTAGCCACTGGCAGAGAGTTGCTCACCATTTCTGGCAACAACGACTGGGTGTGGAGTGTTGCATTTAGTCCGGATGGTACGCGTATTGCAAGTGCCAGCCAGGATGGAATCGTCAAAGTATGGGATGCAGATTCCGGAGAGGAACTGCTTACCCTCCCGGTTGAGGGCTCGCCAATGCTCTACTCTGTTACTTTCAGTCTGGATGGTACACGCATCGCCGCTGGTGGCGGCTCGCAGTATCCTTTTATGAAGATATGGGATGCTGTTACGGGAGATATATTGTTGGATAATACTTTCGGTCATACAAGCGCAATTAATAATATCGCTTTCGCCCCGGGTGGAAATCTCGCGTCCACCGTTGGCGATGATCAAAAAACGAAAGTTTGGGATAGCATGACCGGGCAGGTCTTATATGAGCTTTCAGGGCATACCGGCCCTGTTGTCCATGCTACATTCAGCCCGGACGGCACGCGCCTGGCAACTGCCAGTTGGGATGGGACTGTGCGCATATGGGATATTACACCGCAAAAGGAGGCGCTCTTCATCCCCTTTGCAAATACCGACACCAGCAATTGGACATGGTGGTTGACGTATAGTCCGGACGGAAAACGTATCATAACCGACTATACCGATGGAGATGCCAGAATATGGGATGCCGAATCCGGCAGAGAATTGCTAAGATTGACAGGACCCGCCTTATACACCACCTTCAGCCCAGATGGAAAGCTTGCCGCAGGCGGAAACTATGAAAATAATATTATCGTCTGGGATGCGCAAACCGGCAGCCAACTAACAACGCTGGTTGGGCACGAAGATATTGTCCTGCAAGTATTTTTCTCGCCAGATGGGACCCATCTTGCCAGCGCCAGTACTGACGGTGATCTCACCGTTTGGGATCTGGCAAATAGCCGTGCATTGTTTTCTGTGCATGAGTTCGGTGATGCAGTCACATCTGTGGCATACAGTCCGGATGGAAAGTATATCGTTGCTGGCGGCGGAACTGGCGGAAGTGGATATGGGCTCATTTTGGATGCAACCACCGGAGAAAAACTGTTTACCCTGCCTCTTGATGGGTTTCTCGGAGCAGTATCGTACAGCCCCGATGGAAAACGCGTTGCGCTTTCAGATTTTACCGGCGCAGTAAGCATTTGGGATGCGCTGACCGGAGAACAAGTGCTGACATTACGCGGTCACACGACATGGGTATATGCGATACCATTTAGCCGGGACGGGAAGTGGGTCGCCACAGCCAGTTCAGATGGCACAGCCCGCGTATGGGATGCGGTTACAGGCGCGAATGTGTTGACCCTGAATGTGGATAACCAGGGTATCGGCGGTGTCGAGTTCAGCCCGGATGGAAAACATCTTGCTGTAGGCGGAAAATTGGGTATTTCCATTTTTTATTTGAGGATCGAAGATGTGATCGCTTTGGCGAAAACCCGTGTGACACGTCAACTCACAATCGAAGAATGCGAGCAATATTTACACATGGAAGCATGCCCGATTATCCAAAAATGATTTTGACCGGGAAAGGTAGCTTATATATACAGAAAAGACCCCGAGGATATCCTCCGGGTCTTTTCCTTGTCTACTTATCTACGTGTCGATATGTATATTCCCCTAATCCGTAAACAACGGCAGATGCCCCAATGAGTGGATATGCATCCACTGGGCACGGTCACCCTCGGTGAGGATCGCCGCCTCGCCCGCGATCTTTGCCCCAGCCTTATCGAGGATCATGCGCATGCCTTGCAAGGTCGAGCCGGTGCTGATGACGTCGTCCACGACCAGCACGTTTTTCCCCTTGATCAATTCAATATCTTTCTCATCCAGGATCAGCACCTGCGGCTGACCGGTGGTAATAGAGAGTGTTTCTGCCTTGATGGCGTCGCCCATATAAGGCTTGTATGTCTTACGCAGGACGATATACGGCTTCTTCGATTCCACAGAGAGGGCATGGGCAATGGGGATGGACTTCGCTTCAGCGGTCATAATGATATCGAAGTCCACATCTTTGACCTTCGCAGCGAGCCCGCGCGCACAGGCTTGCACCAGCTCAGTATCCCCAAGGATGTTCAGGATGGCGATACGCAGTCCCGGTTTGATCTCGAACAGGCGCAACTCGCGTTTGATTCCGGCAATTTCGATGGAGTAGGTTTCTCGTTTGGTCATGGTTTCCTCGCATTTATCGCCGAAAGTTTATCACGATTTATGGAGTCAAAAGTCTCCCGACTTTTGACTCCAACGACAGGAGTCGTTGGAATCCCCAATAATCCAATTAGAAAATTTGTGCTATACTGTCCGCATGCGCCCCATCCGCTCCTCCGAGATCGGTTCCTACCTATACTGCCGTCGCGCCTGGTGGTATCGGAAGACCGGGACGCCCTCCGAGAATCAAGCGGAACTTAACGCCGGGACCGAACTCCACCGCCGTCACGGACGCCAAGTCCTTGCCTCGGCTCTCACGCAGACCCTGGGCTGGATTCTGCTTCTGGCGGCGCTCCTTACGCTGGTGGCGTATCTCGCTTTTCAGTTGCTATGACTTCCCTTGTCTTAATTCTCTTCCTGCTTGCGCTCATATTTTTCTGGCAATCCAATCGCCAGCGGAAAGCCGCGGGCTTGCCCGGCGGACGCGTCGTCTATACCGACACGCGTGGCTGGGGTAAGGTGGAGAAACCGTTGTTCTACCCGGCGCTGGCGTTGACCGGCAAACCCGATTACTTGATCGAGAAGAATGGGCAGTTGATCCCCGTTGAGGTCAAATCGGGCCGCGCCCCTGAAGCGCCGTATGATTCGCATATCTTTCAACTGGCGTCGTATTGTTTGCTGGTGGAAAAGACCTATGGCAATCGTCCGCCCTACGGCATCATCCACTACGAAAACCGTGATTTTGCGATCGATTACACCCGTGAGCTTGAATCGGCGTTGATCGAACTGATCGGTGATATGCGCGAAGACGATGTCCGTGGAAACATTGCCCGGTCGCACGAACAAACCTCCCGTTGCAGGGGATGCGGGTATAGGAATACGTGTGAGCAGAGTCTGGCGTAAGTAGGACAAGTCTACAGACTTGTTCTACAGGTATAATTTCCGCCATGTCTTCACCATTCCTCCCACAGCGCATCGTTGTTACGGCATATCCAAAAATGCCCGAGGCGTTCACCGAAGCGGAAGCCATGGCTTCTTTTTTGAAGGCAAAGGGCATGGATGCTCCCGTTGGCTCGCTGTACGATGAAAGTTTGCGCAAACGGGTCAAGCAGGGCGAATTCGATATGCTCATCGCCGTCGGCGGGGACGGCTCGGTCCTGCGGGCGGGGCATCTCTGCGCCCCATCTAGTGTACCGATCCTGGGCGTAAATCTTGGCAGACTCGGCTTCCTCATTCAAGTTGACCGGAAGGAATGGCGTGAGTATTTCGACCGGCTCTTCAATGGCGAAGCATGGATCGAGAACCGTATGATGCTCAAAGCGGAGCACATCCGCGCCGGAGAGAAGACAAGCGTAACGCTTGCTTTGAACGAAGTCGTGGTCGGGCGCGGACAAAACCTCCGCCCGGTTCACCTGACCGCTTATGTGGACTCCCGGGTTTTGACCAGTTACGTCGCCGACGGTTTGATCGCGGCAACCGCAACCGGCTCCACGGCATATGCCCTCGCTGCGGGTGGACCCATTCTGCCGCCGGAACTGCGCAACATCCTGCTGGTGCCGATCGCTCCGCACCTTTCAGTGGATCGCGCAGTGGTGCTCTCAGAAGGTTCGTCGGTCAGCATCGTCGTTAAAGGCGAGAATGCCGTGATGAGCGTGGACGGGCAGCCGCCGACCCCGCTCATGGAGGAAGATCACGTCAACGTTACTGCCGCCGACGTGACAGCGCAGTTCGTCCGATTTGGAGACCCGGGTTATTTCTATAAGAACATCACCATGCATATGAACGAAAACTCGTTAGGATTGCCAAGATGACAGAAACTACCATGACCACCTGTTACGCCCATCCTGGAAGGGAAACTTCGTTGCGCTGTAAACGCTGTGAGCGTTACATTTGCACGTCCTGTGCAGTTGGCACGCCAACCGGCTACATGTGCAAAGACTGTGTCAATGAACGCAAAAAGGTCTTCGATACAGCGGTCTGGTATGACTATCTTGTCGGTTTCGGGACGACCTTCATCCTTTCGATGATCGCCAGCATCCTGGTGGGGATCGCCTCCATGTTCATCGGTTTCTATATCCTGTTCCTCGGGGCGGGCGTGGCAGGCGGAGCAGGCGTCTTCATCGCCAATATCGCCCTGCGCGTGACCCAGAAGCGGCGTTCGCGCCCGCTCTTCATTTCATGTGCCGCAGGCGTCGCACTTGGCGCATTACCGGTGGGAATCGTCATGGTCTTCTTTGGCGGCGGGTTTTCCCTGATCGCCATTGTTCTCTACGCTGTAATTGTTACTCCCATTGTATATTCCCGTATGTCAGGGATCCGACTTTAGCCCATGCTTACCGAACTCCACATTCAAAACTTTGCGATCATAGACAAACTCGACCTGCGCTTCGGTCCGGGACTCATTATCCTGACCGGTGAGACCGGTGCGGGTAAATCCATCATCCTCGATGCCGTGGTCATGCTCATTGGCGGCAAGTCCGATACGACCTTTGTCCGCACGGATTCGGAGGCGGCATTTGTCGAGGGCGTCTTCCAACTCAAAGGTCCAGAACGCGAGGCGGTGCATGAGCTCCTCAACCGCGAAGAGTTGATGGATGATCCCAATTACGTGGTGCTGATGCGCGAGGTCCGCCGCGAAGGGCGTAGTGTGGCGCGCATCAACGGGCGGACGGTGAATGTTGGCTTGTTGAAAGAGATCGGCGCGTTGTTGATCGACATCCACGGGCAGGCGGAGCATCTCTCCCTGCTCGACCCGCGCGCGCATCTCGGATTGCTCGACCGGTTTGCGGATGTTGCCAAGCCGTTGAACGATTACCGCCAGACCTACCATGCCCTGCTTGCCTTGCGCAACGAATTGAACTCGCTTCGCAAAGCCCAGGCGGATGCAGACCGCCGTATCGAAATGCTGACCTATCAGGTGGAAGAGATCGACGATGCAAAACTAAAAGTGGGCGAAGAAGAAGAATTGAAGAAGGAGCGTGACCGGCTCGCCAACGCTGAATCGCTTGCGCAGAACGCGCAGGAAGCTTTGGCGATCCTCGAAGAAGGCTCACCTGAAACCCCCGCGGCAACGGATTTGATCGGTCAGGCGGCGCAGGCATTGGCGGCGCTGGCAAAGATCGACGCCGGGCAGGCTGAGATATCGAACCAGGCTGAGACCATGCTCGATACGCTTTCGGACATCATCCACGACCTGCGCGATTATCTGGATGAGATCGAGTTCAACCCGAAGCGACTCGACGAAGTGGAAGAACGCCTCGACCTCATCCATTCGCTCACGCGCAAATACGGTGGCAACATCCCCGCGGTCATCTCCTACGGCGCGGATGCGAAGAAACAACTCGAGACCATCACAGGCGCGGCAGACCGCATCAACGAATTGGAAATGCAGGAAGCCAAACTGCTCGATAAACTTTCCAAACAGGGCACCACCCTCTCGGAGAAGCGCAAGTCCGCGGCGGAGAAAATGGGCAAAGGGATCGAGATCGAGCTTGATGACCTGCGGATGGCGTCTGCCCAATTCGGCACAGATTTCAGGACAAAGCTCGACCCGAACGGCGTCCCTGTTGCGGATGGAACCCGCCTCGCCTTCGACCAGAACGGACTCGACCAGGTGGAGTTTCTCGTCGCCCCGAATCCCGGCGAAGGACTCAAGCCGCTGGCAAAGATCGCATCGGGTGGCGAGACTTCGCGCCTGATGCTCGGTTTAAAGAACGTGATGGCACGCGCCGACGAAGTCCCCTCGCTGATCTTTGACGAGATCGATCAGGGCATTGGCGGGCGCGTGGGTATGGTGGTGGGTCATAAGTTATGGAATCTGTCCCGCAGCCACCAGGTCTTCTGTGTTACGCATCTCCCCCAGCTTGCCGTCTTCGGAGACCAGCATTGTCAGGTGCAAAAACTTGTAGATAAAGGCCGCACCCTGACCCGCGTCGAACCGCTTGAAGGCGAGGCGCGATTGTTGGAGCTCTCACAAATGCTCGGCGAAGTGGGCGAAGGGACATTGCGCTCCGCCCACGAACTCCTCCAGACCGCCAGGCAGATGGTCAAGGAAAGCCCGAAGAAATAAAAAAGCATCCCGATGGTCATCATCGGGATGCTTCTTCTTTACCAATCCGCCATGTTCTTGACGCGGGTGCGTTCGAACATGGTCACCAGCGTTAGCGCAGGGATCGCCCAGCGTTCCTGTTGGTCGGTCAATTCGCCGACTTTTTCGAGGATGTATTTATCGATGAATAGGTCGCGCTGCTTCTGCAATTTCAATACGGTGGGACCATAAAGGTTCCCGACCTTGAATTCATAGGAAGGAGCATACGCGCGAGCGGCAAAAGGCAGGTTGAGGATCTGAATGCGGGTCGAGTACGGAAGAAAATCAAACCAACCCGTGCCGCGCGAAGGGACGATCCAGCCGAGCACATTGCCTTCGGCATGTTCCTTGACCTGATATACGAGTCTTGAAGGCACATTGGAACTAACAGTTGTATTCACAAAATTGGTGGCGAGGTTGGCGGCCACATTGCCAAGCACACCGCCGATATCAGCCCGTCCGTCGCTTTGCATCACAGGCGCCGATGAAGCGATATTAACATTCATATCCTTGAATTCCTCCATGCGCGCCCAATAGTCGTCGACGTGGGCGAGGGGTTTGCCTTCGGCGGTGACGATGTTCCATTCAGTGGACATGCTGGCAAACTGGAACATAAAACGAAAGGAACTATCCCCTTCTGCGCGGAAGACCTGCCTGCCGCCGCCATCTACATAGGACATGGCGTCTTTGAAAGAAATGAACGGGTCGGATGCGCGCATGATGAATTTGCCGTCGCCGTTGCGGACGTCCACCTGGCGGCCGAGGCTCACCAGCGGGAATTCGAATTTGATCGGGTATGAATACATGAATAACTCCTGACGGTTTTTTAAACTCGCCGCATTATATGTAAGCGGAGAAAACAGCGATATAGGAAATAAGTTCGATTCGAAACAGGTACCGGTCAGCCATTGGTACTATCAGTAGATCACGAAAATGCAGCAGCCGCTTCGCGTCGGTCGAAACTCTTTCATGAAGTACTGGCTATCGGTGTTCGCCTGCGTCAGGGGTTGGCTTTACCGGGTATTGCATAATTAATCGGCGGAAACTCTCAAAAATCGTACGATTTGACAAACTGTTACCTTAATTTCATGACAAGCGATAAAATTACCTTACTTCAACTCAAAGGCGCCTGATTCATGTCACCCACTCAACCAGCTGAACCGAAACCGACCGTCACCCGGAACTCATCCGAATTCAACCGGGATGCGTACGCCTCCATCCCGTCGGGGGAGTTGGTCGTATTCGCCGTCCAAGTTTTACAAGCGGACGGCTCTCCCGCCGCGACCGAAGATATCGTCTCGATCTGCTTCCGGTTCTTCCCGCACAGCTTTGCGTTGAAGAATTATTTCTACTGGCCCGATTCAGCCCTGGTCACGCGCCGCCTGCACGACGCCAAAGAGAAGGGATTGCTCAAAGGCAGTGCCGCAGACGGGTTTGAGGTCAAAGTGCCGGGCAGGCAGGCGGCAAAGCAGGTGGCAAAGGCTCTGAAGGTGGTCTTCCCCGCGCCGCCCAAGGTTGAAGTTCCCGCCGCGCCGGTTGAAGAAAACAAAGAAGAGAAGAAAGAATCCGCTCCTTCCGCGCCGATAGTGAAAGCGGTTAAGAAACAGGAAACCCCGCGTTCAGGGCAGGCAGGGAAAAAGAAAGAGCAAAAGAAAAAGGCTGTGAAACCCGCCTTGAAAAAGCAGACGGCAAAGGCGGAGATCCAGCTCAAGCCAAAGAAGAAAGCCACGCCGGTTAAACCTGTTAAAAAGAAGGCTGCCACAAAACCGAAGGCTCAACCAAAACCTGCGCCGAGACCCAAGGTGACAGCCGCCAAAAAGCCTGTCGCAAAGATTGGAAAGAAAGACGAAAGAAGAAAGAAAGTTCAGATCAAAGCCGCGCCCAAGGCCCCGATAGCCAAAAAGCCGTTGGTGAAAGTTGAAAAAAATGCAGTAAAGAAACAAGAAACGGTTCGAAAGGCAACACAGCCAACGGTGAAGCCGGTCGTTAAAAAGGCTGAGAAGGTTGTTGAAAAGAAACAAGCAATAAGGAAGAAGGAAGCGAAGGCAATCGCCCATCCCAAACAATTGACCATGCCGCTCCCTCCGCCCGCAGCGTGGAAAAAAGCCGAGGTCCCTGCAGCCAAGCCCAAGGTCAGGCATGAACCGTCGAAGCCGGTCCTAAAGGAAGCGGCGGCTCCGGTGGCAGTATCCAAAGAGGAGAAGGACAAAGCTGCGAAGGTCGTCAAACAGATCGAGCGTTCGGATGCGTATCAGTTGTATCGGCGCAATGGCAGGCGCGCGAGCATCGGTGAGTTCGATTTTAGGAACATGTTGTTCGCCACGATGGAATCCTCGGCAGAGACATTGAAGCGCAACCTGGACCTGTTCAAGCGCTATGCGGGATTCCATTTCCGCGCGGACTTGATCGCATTCCTCGAATTTTGTGAAGAGAATTTTTCCGCTTTATTGATCTCAAAGGTGAAAGTTAAAGGTAAACGATAAGTATGGCAGGCAGTAGAAAGTTACAGTACGCCGACCGCGTTGCGATCCAGCAGGCGGACCAGGCGATACGCAAAGATGTGTTTCGCGCGCTGGTGGAGATCATCACCAACAGCAACGACAGCTATTCGCGCCTCGAGCAGGCGGGCTGGTCGGTGGGCGGTGAAATCTTTATCGACTTGCACCGCAAGCACAAGAACTCGACCCTGCGCGTCTGGGACCACGCCGAAGGGATGAACGACTCGCGTATGGACAAGGTGGTCGGTACCTACGGTGAGGCAACCAGTGGGATCAAGGAAGATAAAAACGTGCGCGGTATGTGGGGGCGCGGTCTCAAGGATTCGATCTTTGGTCTGGGTCACGGATATGTGCATTCGTTCAAGGGCGGGAACTTCTACTCGTGTTCCCTGCTGATCAAGAACGGCGTGCCGACCTTTACGCTCGATGAACCGGTGCGTGCTTTGGTGCCGGTGCGTCAGCAGTATGGGATCCTGGAAGGCAACGGGACCATCATCGATATCGTCGTCTCGCGTGACGATGTGAAAGTGCCGCAGTTCGACAACCTGCGCAATTACCTGCAAAGGCACTTTGAACTGCGTCCGATCATGAGCAACCCGAAACGCAAGATCATCTTGCGTGAACTGACAGCGGATGGAAAGGTCAAGCAGGAGCACACACTCGGTTACAAGCCGCCCAAGGGTGACAAGGTCTTGAGCGAACGCATCAAGGTTCCGGATCATCCCGCCTGGGTGAAGTTGGAGTTTTTCCGTTCGTCGATCCAGCTCTCCACCCGCGGCGAAGAAGGCGATTACGCCGACGGCGGTCTGCTCGTCATCAGCAAGGGGATGGTCCTGTCGCTGACCATGCTCAAGTACGAGAACGATCCGGTGGCGGCTTATTTCTACGGGACGATGCAGTGCGATTACCTGCACGACCTGTTGAAGAACGACGAGCCTGTGCTGACCGCCACACGCGACGGGATCAACTGGTCACATCCGTTCGCGAAGGCGTTGAAACTTGCCGTGGAAGCCAAACTCGAGCCGTTGATCGAAAAGGAACGCAAACATGCCCTGCGCGAGGAACGGACCAAGCTCGATAAACAATTGCGCCAGAAGATCGACCGCGCCCTGCATGAACTGAACCATATCGCCGTCAGCGAGTTGAGCAACCGCAAGGACAGTGCGGCGCAGATCGTCCTGCCTGATTCAGGCATGGCATTCGTCCCCGAACGCGCTTATGTGCAGACCGGGCGCGTGCTCACGTTGACACTGCGCGCCGACATCAAAAAGAAAGCCAAACCGAACGATATTGTGAACATCGCCTCGAACAGTGCCGAGATCATCGTCTTGACGCCGACGGTCACGCTCAAACCCCACAGGGATGACCCATCTGTGGGCGAAGCGCAGGTGAAAGTGGAAGGCAGGCAGGTGGGCGAAGAAGGCATTATCACCGCCTTCCTCGGCAAACTTCATGCGCAGGCGATGGTGCAGGTGCATTCAAAGAAGGAGACGTTGGTCGAACCGCCCACACGTGGCAAGAACGCGCTCTTTAACGACATCCGCTTCGACGACCGCATGGACCCGCGCCAGCGTGTCTACTTCGACCGCGTCAATTCGAGCATTGTGATCGCGACAAATGCGCCTTCTGTAAAAATGTACCTGGATGAAAACAACCGGCTCGACACGACCATTCAGGGACAGGTGCTGTTGGCGGAACTCGTCGCTGAGGCCGTGTGCCGCGAGATCGCGCGTGAAGGCGTGGAGAAGGGACGCTTCCTCGTCCTCGAAGGCTCGGAGGCGGATGCGATCCAGAACCATTTCATCCGCTTGCAGAACCGCTATTCGCATTTGATCCACGGGCATATTGTGACGATGGAGTGAGTTGGACGGTGGACGAAACTTGACTCACCCCGAAATTAAGGTTTCGCGGGTGAGTTTGTTTTTAAGAACAAATGGGACGCAGATGAACGCTGACCCTTGCACCGCCCGCAAGGGCAGGTGAAACGCGGATTTTTATGATTTTTCCGCATCCATTCGCGCTCGTTAGCGTCCTATATTAAATTCGGGGTTAATTATGTTTCGTTTTTGGGCTAGAAATCCGTAGAAAACTGCCTGAGATTGCCGCGCGTCCTCGGCAGTACCCAGCAGCCTGCCTGGACGGACAGTCCAGGGAAAAAGGCTAAGGCGGAGTCTTCCCCTTTAGGGGAAGATGTCCGAAGGACAGAAGAGGTCAAGTGAATGCTTTTTGGGGCGCTCTCATTTTTCTTCAAAACCCATTATTCTTCTAATGTTATTTGCATTTTGTCTTGAGGTTAATAATTCCAGTAGTAAATATGCTACTTCGATCGCTGTGGATGGATTCCAACAAGTAATAATATTCCCGTCCTGTACAACTGGCTGGTTTTGTACATTGACGCCAAATGACCTTAATGTGTCTTGTCTTATGGGGTTCAAGTTGTAGGTTGTTGCATTTTTGTTTTTTAGTATTCCAGTTTTTCCTAAGGCTATTGCGGCTACACAAACTGCTGCAATGACTTTTCCTTGCCTATCGAATGCCTTAATTAGATTTTGAATTTCATCCTCATAGGCTTCTTCCCAAAATCCATACTCTTCAAATCCGCCGGGTATTGCTAAGGCGTCAAATTCATCAACCTTGATATCTTTTATTAGGTAATCAACCAAAACCCTTTGGTCAAAACTGCTTACAACTTCTTTTGTGACCCCACATGAGTAAAGCTTAGTGCTATGGTCACCGTCGATCAAATTCCAGCCAATTACATCAATAAACACACTCGCCTCATAAGTTTCAAATCCTTTCACTAATAATAGCAACACCTTTTTCACTGTGGTTCTCCTTTACTGCTTAATGCGACGAAGCGCTCAACGGATTGCGGCCCGTCCCGTGTGATCTTCATGGGATATACCCTTTCAGGGCACAAGCCTGCGCTGGGGCGGGGACGGCGAAGCCGT
>ERZ761602.4917-NODE-4917-length-16378-cov-10.854622_pt1 | contig 16378 bp, 12 predicted proteins | sample MGYA00512165_ERZ761602 | MGnify/ENA primary metagenome ERZ761602 (study PRJEB28899, sample SAMN02445085) | bioreactor sludge metagenome | biome: EBPR sludge; isolation source: Thorneside wastewater treatment plant | place: Australia: Brisbane, Thorneside...
AACCACCGACACGCGGATTTTCAATCCGCTGCTCTACCAACTGAGCTACTTGGCCGAAAGCCGCAGATTATAGGGGGAGCCTGCCTCAGCCGCGACGATTGCGCGAAAGATCGACGCCGAGCTGCTTGAGCTTGCGATACAGGTGGGTCCGCTCGAGACCGGTCTTCTCCGCCACCCGCGTCATCGAGCCTCCCTCCTTCGCCAGGTGGAACTCGAAGTAGCACTTCTCGAACGCGTCACGCGCCTCGCGCAGCGGTCGATCGAGGTCGAAGCTCTGCTGTGAGCTCGGCGCCTGCGCGTCCGGGCCGCCGACGAGCCCCCCGTAACTCTCGTGCGCCCCGGTCAGGCTCATCGGCATCGACGAAACCAGGGGAGCGCCGAGCCGTGCAGCCGCGGATGTCGGTGGGGTGAGGTCGCGCGGTGCCGGTCGCACCAGAGCTTGCTCGACCGCCCGCAGCAGCTTCTGCAGCGTGATGGGCTTCTCCAGGAAGGCCGAAGCGCCGTGCTTGGTCGCTTCGACCGCCGTGTCGATCGTGCCGTGTCCGCTCATCATGATCACCGGCATCGTCAGCATGCCGCAGCTCGCCCATTCCTTGAGGAGCGTGACGCCGTCGACATCGGGCATCCAGATGTCCAGCAGCACCAGGTCGGGCTTGAACAACTCGCGGGCCGCACGGGCTTGCGCGGCGTTCTCGGCCAGCTCCACCGTGTGGCCCTCGTCTGTGAGGATCTCGGAGAGCAGGGCCCGGATGCCCAGCTCGTCGTCGACAACAAGGATGGTGGCCATGAAGGGATCGATCCGCGTCGCAACTCGCTCGCCGACGCGTCAGGCCTGCGCCTGCGGCGACTCGGTGGACGCACTGGAAAGTGAAAATGATAGCGAAACGCGCGCGCCGCCGCCCGGAAGGTTCGCCAGGCGCAATCGGGCACGGTGCTCGTCGGCGATCTTCTTCACCACGGCAAGCCCCAGGCCCGTGCCCTTCGCCTTGGTGGTCACGTACGGTTCGAAGGCTCGCTTGAGCACGTTCTCCGCAAACCCCGGGCCGTCGTCGCTGACCGTCAGGCGCACTGCTTGCGGCGGGCCGTCCTTGCCGCGCACGGTCTCCGTCCCCAGGAGCACGTGGCCGCCGTCCGGTGACACGGCGTCCAGAGCGTTCTGCACGAGGTTGTGCATGACCTGACGGAGCTGCGTCGCGTCGCCGACGATGCGCGGCAGGCCCGGCTCCAGCGCAGCCTTGAGCCGGCCGTGCTCCTGGTCCTGGCCGTACAGCGCGAGCACCTCGGCCGCCAGTGCATTCAGGTCCAGCGGCTGCATCGTCGCGCTCGGCAGGCGCGCGTAATCGCGGAACTCGTTGACCAGGCGCAGCATCGCCTGCACCTGCGCCACGATCGTGCCGACGCTGCGCCGCAGCATCGCCTGGTCGGCACCCTCGAGGCGCGACTCGAGCTTGTGCTGCAGCCGCTCGGCCGAGAGCTGGATGGGCGTCAACGGGTTCTTGATCTCGTGCGCGAGGCGCCGCGCAACCTCCGACCAGGCCTGCATCCGCTGCGCCGAGACGACGTCACTGATGTCGTCGAAAACCAGCAGCCGCTCGGCCCCATCGAGCTGCGCGCCACGCACGAGCAGCGTCATCGTGCCCGCGGTACCAGCCTGCAGCTCGAACGAGTCCTGCCAGTGCCCACGCTCCCCGGGTTCAGGGTTCTGTTCGAGCGCCTCGAAACGTTGCTCGACGGCCTTCGCGAAGCCCTCCAGGCCGGGGACGTCCGCGAGGCGACGGCCGAGCCAGACCTGCAGAGGCTGCCTGAGAATGCGGGTCGCGCCCGGGTTCACGCTCTGCACGCGCCCAACCCGATCGAACAGCACGACGCCCGCGGTCAGGTTGTCCAGGATCGTCTGCAACTGCGCGGCTCCGCGGTGCACCTGTTCGCGTGCATCGGCCACCTGCTGGGTCATCGCCGCGAAGGATCGCGTGAGTCCGCCCAGTTCGTCGTCCGACGCGAACACCGGGCGCGCCGCCAGGTTGCCGGCGGCGACCTCCCGGACGCCCTCGGCCACGAGCAGCAACGGACGAACGATCTGGTTGCCCAGCAGAGCCGCCAGCAGGACGGCACCGAAGACCGACAGCACGAGGCCCAGGGTCAGCGTGCCGATGTAGACCCGCCGCAGCCCCTCGCTGGCCAGCGCGCGCGCTTGGTACTCGCGATAGGCCGACTGCACCGACAGGGCATTGCTCGCGACGACCGCCGGCACGGCCTGCTCGACGAGCACGTAGCGTTCCGCGGTCGAGCCGAGCCCCACCTGAGCATCGGCAATGCGCACCATGGCCCGCACCCGTGCATTCGTGCTCGGTGCCTGGTCGTCGTCCAGGCCCTCGATCAGCGTCGCGCGGCCCGTCGCACGCGCGCCGCGCAGCATGGCGGCCGCGGGCCTCTCGGGCGTCATCCGGCTGGCTCGGTTGCCCACGGCGAGCAGGATGTTCCCCGAGCCCGAGACCAGTGCGAGCTCATCGCAGGCCAGCTGCTGGCGCAGCCTTTCCAGCCGCAACGCGGTCACCAGCCCCCCCGCGCCGGCTTCCGCCACGCGCTCGGCGGCCAGTTCCGCCTTGCGCGCGGCCTCGTCGCGCATCGTGTCCAGGGTGCTGCGCCCCAGCACGAGTCCGGAATCCAGCGCGGCGGCGAGCCGCACGTCGAACCAGGCATCGATGCTGCGCGTCGCGAACTGATAGGAGACGGTGTAGATCACCAGGCCGGGCAACACGCCGACCAACGTGAAGATGCCAGCCAGCTTCAACAGCAGCCGGCTGCCGAACTTGCCCCGCCGAAGGCGCAGCCACAGCCGCACGGACGCCAGGGCGACCACGAGGGCCAGCAGCCCCGCGACCGCGACGTTGACCCAGAAGAGCCAGACGAAGCGTCTCTCGTCCACTTGCGCCTCGGGATCGGCGAACGAGACGACATAGGCGAGGATCAGCGCCACCCCTGTCGCCGCCACCAGGGCGACGATCAGGGACCAGCGCGTGGACTTGCTCACCGCGGGTCGGCGCCGACGGCGGCGTGCGGGCAAGGGGGCGCGTTCATGCCGACGCTCAGTCGACGCGCAACGTGCGTTCGACGCCGAGCTGCCAGTCGCCCTGGCCGGTCAAGCCGACCAGCATCGGCGGCGGTAGCTGTGTCGCGTCCAGGCGGAAGCTGAACTCGACATAGTGGCGCGCGTCAGCGTCCAGCAAGGACGCATCGAGGAGCACCCAACCGGAGGTTCGCGTGATGACGGCAAGAGCCTCCTGCAGGGTCGGGTAGCTCTGCGCGAGCGCACTGATGCCAACGCGCCACGCACCGGTCAGCGGCTGGTAGGCCAGACGCCACTGTCGCGAGACTCGCGCGAGGCGCTCGTCGCGCCAGTACCAGCGGCTGCGCAGCACGGTCGCCTGGGCGGTGAAATAGATCGGCACGCCACGGTGCAACGCATCCTCCACCGCTCGCGGCAGCTGCGGACGCAGACTGAACTCCAGAGTCAGCTGTCCGTCCTGCCGCTCCAACCCGATCGACACGACGTCGATGCCCTGCGCCGGCGCCGCGAACGCCGCAAGTCCCAGCACGAGGCTCAGCGCGACGCGCCACAGACGTGCGAGAGCGGCACCGGACGGCGCGCGGCGCGCAGGGGGATCGGCGCAGCGTGCAGCAGCGTCGCACGCGCGCTCAGCGCTTGAACAGGAGGGCATAGAAGAAACCGTCGCCCGCCGGCATGCCGGTGGCGGGCGGTGCGATGCCCTGATTGTCCGGCAGGGGTAGCAGGTGCCCCGGTGAGCGCGAGTCTCGCAGTGCGGAGCCGGCGGCGTGTCGTTGCAAAAACGCGTCGATCTGCCGCTCGCCTTCGTCCCTGAAGACCGAGCAGGTCGCGTAGAGCAGCCTCCCCCCCGGCTTCAGCAGCGGCCACAAGGCATCGAGCAGCCGTGCCTGCGTGCTCGCCAGCGCCGGGATGTCCGTCGCGCGGCGCAGCCAGCGGACATCCGGCTGTCGGCGCACGATCCCCGACGCACTGCAAGGTGCATCGAGCAGGATCGCATCGAAGGCTCGTCCGTCCCACCAGGCCGCAGGGTCGGCCGCGTCGCCGCTCCTGACGTCGGCCTGCAGTCCCAGTCTGTGCAGGGTCTCGCGGACGCGCACGAGGCGTGCTGGATCGACGTCCAGCGCCAGCAGGTCGAGGTCAGCCAGCTCGAGCAGATGTGCCGCCTTCCCGCCCGGAGCCGCGCAGGCATCGAGCACCCGGGCGCCCGCCGGCAGCCCGTCGGGGCCGAGCAGGCAAGGCGCCGCCCGCTGGGCCGAGGCGTCCTGCACGGAGACGTCGCCATCGGCGAATCCCGGCAGTTCGCCGACCGGGCAGGGTTCGTCGACCAGCACGAGCTGCGGCAAGGCCGAGGACGGCGGCGCGGCGCGCGCGGATCGCCCCGTCCGCGCGAGGGCGCGGACATACGCGTCCGCCGTCGTCCTTCGAGCGTTGACTCGAAGGAACATCGGCGGGCGTTCCTGCGCCGAGGCGAGGATCGCCTCGGCCTCGCGCGGCCAGTCGCGTCGCAGTCTCGCGACCCACCAAGGCGGGTGATTCCAGCGCGCCCGTTCGTCGTCGCGGACAGCCTCGACCCACTGCGCACGCTCGCGCAGGAAACGCCGCAGGACAGCGTTGACGAAACCGCCCGCGGCAGCGCCTGCACGCCGCGCAGCCACGACAGCCTGGTCGACGAGCGTGTGGTCCGGGTACGGAGGGACCGAGGCAGGCCACAGCAGCGCGAGGCTGGTCAGCAACAGCGCGTCGAGTTCCGGCGCCGGCCTGCGTGCCGCAAGGCCTGCGCGCAGCGCTTCGGCCGTCCCCAGCCAGCGCAAGGCGTGGAAGCTCAACGCCTGCACGGCCGGCCGCTGGGCCGGTGGCACAGTGCCCAGCACATCGCCGAGCGAGCGTCCGCCCTTCACGGCCATCACGACCCGCGCGCACCACTCGAGCTGACGCGACAGGGGTGCCGCAGCGTAGACTTCTCCGCCCATCGCCTCCAGTCTAGTGTGCCGGGCGATGCCCTTCTCCGTCAGCCGAGGAAAGCCGTTGCCATGCTCGTGCGCCTGATGTACGCCAGCCGCGCCGCTGCCTCCGTCGACCTGGAGGAGCTCCATGCGATCCTGCGACAGAGCAAGCAGGCCAACCCGCAGCACGGCATCACCGGCCTGTTGTGCTTGTCCGACGGGATCTTCCTGCAGGTACTCGAGGGCGGACGCAGTGCCGTCAATCGCCTGTACGGCCGCATCGCCGCAGACCCGCGGCACACGCAGGTCGAACTGCTGCTCTACCAGGAAATCACTGAACGCCGCTTCGCGGGCTGGTCGATGGGCCAGGTCGACATGGCGCGATTGAACCGGTCGCTGCTGCTGAAGTACTCGGCCACCGCGGCCTTGGATCCGTTCGCCGTCTCCGGGGCCGTGTCGCTCGCGCTCTTCGACGAACTCGTGGCCACCGCGTCGGTGATCGGGCCGAACTGACGCCGCGCCGGCTTCGACCGGCGGCGGCTCAGCGGCGCATCTCGCCCTGTCCCAGCACGACCCACTTCAGCGAGGTCAGGCCCTGGAGGCCGACCGGCCCGCGAGCATGGAACTTGTCGGTGCTGATGCCGATCTCGGCGCCCAGCCCGTACTCGAAGCCGTCTGCGAATCGTGTGCTGGCGTTGACCATCACGCTCGCAGAGTCGACTTCGCGCAGGAATCGCATTGCGCTGGCGTGATCTCGCGTCAGGATCGCATCCGTGTGGTGCGAGCCATAGCGGTTGACATGCGCAATCGCCTCGTCGAGCGAGTCGACCAGCTTGATGCTGATGACCGGTGCGAGGTACTCCTCCGACCAGTCGGCCTCGGAGGCCGGGACGACATCGGCGCCGGCGATGGCCGCCAGGTAGGCGGCAGCAGCCGGGTCGCACCGCATCTGCACGCCCTTGGCGGCGAACACCGCACCGATGCGCGGCAGGAAGGCCGGTGCGACCCTGCGGTGCACGAGCAGCGACTCGGCTGCGTTGCACGGGCTGTACTTCTGCGTCTTCGCGTTGTCGGTGACGGCAACCGCCATCTCGAGGTCGACCTCGGCGTCCACGTAGACGTGGCAGTTGCCGTCGAGGTGCTTGATGACCGGCACGCGGGCCTCGGCGGCGATCCGTTCGATGAGCCCCTTGCCACCGCGCGGGATGATCACGTCGACATGCTCGGGCATCGCGATCAGCGCACCGACGGCCGAGCGATCGGTCGTCTGCACGAGCTGCACGGCGTCGGGCGGCAGCCCTGCCGAAGCCAACGCGTCCTGAACCGCGCGCCACAGCGCCAGGTTGGACTGCAGCGCCTCGGAACCGCCGCGCAGGATGCACGCGTTTCCGCTCTTGATGGCCAGGGAGGCGGCCTCGATCGTCACGTTCGGGCGGCTCTCGTAGATCATGCCGAAGACGCCGAGCGGCACGCGCATCTGGCCGACGCTGATCCCGGAAGGTCGCCGCTTGACGCCCGTGATCTCGCCGACGGGGTCGGGCATCGACGCGAGCTGTTCGCACCCTTGAGCCACGGTCTCCAGGGAGCGGGCATCCAGGCGCAGGCGGTCGAGCAAGGGGCCCGCGAGTCCGGCTGCACGCGCGGCCTCGACATCGCGGGCGTTCGCCTCGCCGAGAGACGCAGCGCCTGCACGCAGCCCGGTGGCGAGGTTGCGCAGCGCCGCATCCTTGGCCCCCGTGGTGGCCCGAGCCATCTGCACCGACGCCGCGCGTGCCGCGGCGCCGACATGGCTCATGTAGGCGCGGACATCGTCGATCTGCATGGCCCGGATTGTCGTCGATCGCGCGCCAGCGGCCGTCACGGCCCGCCGAGCCCCCCCCCTACTCGTCGCTCGCCCGCAGGCACGAGCAGCGGGCCGGGCGCGGTCACGCGCTGCTGCGCTGCGTCGCCTTGCGAGCCGGAGCCGTCTTGGGTGATGCGCGAACCGGCCGTGGCTCGAACTCGAAGCCGACCTTGCCCTCCTTGGTGTCGTAGACGAGGTAGGCCTTGAACTTGCGCCGGGTCTTGTTGGACACGAAGCCGTCGAGCAACGCCGTGCGCCCGGTACCGAGCAGCCGGGTCATCTCGTCGCGGCTGACCGGCTGCTGCAGGATGATCTTGCCGCTGCGGAAGTCGCAGGTGACCGTCGCGCCGACCGCGTGCTCGCATACGTAGCTCGTGCCGTGCTCGTAGACGGCTCCCTTGCATTTCGGGCATCGGCCCAGCGGCGTCTGGCCGGAGAAGTCGACGGGCTCGCCATCCCCCTCGCCCTGGCGGGCTTCTTCGCCAAAGTCGAACTCCAGCTTCCAGTTGCCGATCTCGTCGTCGTGGACCAGCTTGAGCTCGGCCGTGAAGGGCCACCCTGCCTTGGAGCGGAAACCTTCCAGCGGCCCGATGTGCTTGTCGCGCAAGAAGGCCTCGGCCTCGGCGATCTCGAAGGCGCGTCCCGCCGGTATCTTCGTGATCGAGAAGCCGCAGCCCTCCGAGCCGCCGTCGGCGCCGGTGCAGGCGAATCGGCGGTAGTTCTCCTTGACGATGCCGCCGCAGTGGGGGCAGGGCGTGGCCAGCGTCGCGTAATCGCCCGGAATGGTGTCGCGGTCGTACTCCTTGGCCTTGCGCACGATGCGCTCGGCCATCTTGGCGATCTCGGCCATGAAGGCCGCGCGCTCCAGGCGCCCTTGTTCCATCTCGGCCAGCTGGAATTCCCAGTTGCCGGTGAGCTCGGGCTTGGTCAGGTCCTCGACGTCCAGTCCGCGCAGCAGGGTCATCAGCTGGAACGCCTTGGCCGTGGGCAACAGTTCCCGACCCTCGCGCAGCAGGTACTTCTCGAGAATCAGGCCTTCGATGATCGCGGCACGGGTGGCCGGCGTGCCCAGCCCCTTGCCAGCCATCGCCGCACGCAGATCGTCGTCTTCGATCAGCTTGCCCGCTCCCTCCATCGCACTGAGCAGCGTGGCCTCGGTGTACCGCGCCGGCGGCCTCGTCTGCAGCCCCTTGACATCGACTTGCTCGGTGAGAACCGTTTCGCCGGCGGCGACGGGCGCCAGCGTCGCATCCTCGTCCTGCGCTTCCTTGCCGTAAACCGCCAGCCAGCCCGGGTCGACGAGCACCTTGCCCTGGGTCTGGAAATGGTGTTCTCGGCCGGCCGCCGCCACCTTGCTCAGACGCGTCGTCACCAGGTACTCGGCCGGCGGATAGAAGACGGCGATGAAGCGCTTGACGACGAGGTCGTAGATCTTCAGCTCTGCCTCGCTGAGCGAGCGCGGAGCCTGCAGCGTCGGAATGATCGCGAAGTGATCGGATACCTTCGTGTTGTCGAAGACGCGCTTCGTCGGTTTCACGAAGCCGTCGGCCAGACCCCGGCGGGCGTGCATCGACAACTCGCGCAGCGGGCCGGGCAGCTCCTCGTCGGCCAGCATGTCGAAGGTCTGCTTCGCGACCTTCACGTAGTCTTCGGGCAGGGCGCGCGAATCGGTTCTCGGATAGGTGAGGACCTTGTGCTTCTCGTACAGAGCCTGTGCGATCGAGAGCGTGGTCTTCGCGCTGAAGCCGAAGCGGCCGTTCGCGTCGCGCTGCAGCGAGGTCAGGTCGTAGAGCAACGGACTGCTCTGCGTGCTCGGCTTGGCCTCCTCGCTGACGACGGCCGGCTTCCCGGTACAGGCATCGGCGATGGCCTGCGCCTCGGCCTGCGTCCACAGACGGTCGGCTTTGGCCTCGGCATCGTCGGGGTTGCGCTTCCACTGCGGATCGACCCACTTGCCCTCGTAGCCGCCTGCGCCTGCAGCGAAGGTTGCCCGCACTTCCCAGTAGTCGCGCGGGACGTGGCGACGGATCCTCTCCTCACGCTCGACGACGATCGACAGCGTAGGCGTCTGAACGCGGCCGACCGTCGTGAGGAAGAATCCGCCATCGCGAGAGTTGAACGCCGTCATCGCCCGCGTGCCATTGATCCCGACCAGCCAGTCGGCTTCACTTCGGCTTCGTGCGGCGTCGGCCAGACCATGCATCTGCCGGTCGCTGCGCAGATGCTCGAATCCGTCGCGGATGGCCTGCGGCGTCATGCTCTGCAGCCACAGGCGCTGCACGGGCTTGCCCAGGTCTTTCTTCGGCCCGGCGGCGTACTGCAGAAGCAGGCGGAAGATGAGCTCGCCCTCACGGCCGGCGTCGCACGCGTTGACGATCGCCGTGACGTCCTTGCGCCGCAGCAGCTTGACCACGGCGTTGAGCCGGGTCTTGGTCTTGTCGATCGGGGCAAGCTCGAAGTAGGGCGGAACGACGGGCAGGTGGGCGAAGCTCCACTTCCCGCGCTTGACATCGAACTCCTCGGGAGCCTTGATTTCGACCAGGTGGCCTACGGCCGACGTGACGACGTAGCGTTCGTTCTCGAAGTGCTCGGGAGCCTTCTCGAATTTGCCTGCAACGGGGGTCAGGGCGCGGACGATGTCCTGCGCAACGCTGGGCTTCTCAGCAACGATCAGGGTCTTGCTCATGGTCTGCGATTCTGGGGCCGTGCCGCTTCTTGTCGCCGCCAGGGTGCGACGCTGCAGTGCTCGCGCGCGCACACGCGCGCGTCCGCATGATTTCAATGTACCGAAAGCAGCAGGGCTGGCTTGGCGCCTGCGGGCAGGCGCTCCGTCAAGTTACCTTCGTTGACATACTGGCTGCGCCCATGCATCAGGGATGTTACGGGGGCGAGTTCGGCTGGGCCCGCCAGGCGCCTAGAATTTCCCTCGGTGAGCGGTTCATGTCGCAAGTTTGTCTTCACTTGTGAACGTTTCTGAAGTCTTCGTGCATGCCTGATCGATCCGTTGCAGCAACACCGCCCGGCCCGCGGGGCCGGCGTATCCAGGTCAAGCGCAGCGGCGTCCACGGTAAAGGCGTGTTCGCGCTGCGGGCGATCGGCGCCGGCGAGATCATCATCGAGTACACCGGTGAGCTCATCTCGTGGACGGAGGCGCTTCGCCGACACCCCCACGACCCGCAGGACCCGAACCACACGTTCTACTTCCACATCGACGACGGTCGGGTGATCGACGCGAAGTTCGGCGGCAACGCGTCGCGATGGATCAATCACTCGTGTGATCCGAACTGCGAGAGTGACGAGAACGACGGCCGGGTGTTCATCAAGGCCAAGCGCGATCTGCGGCCCGGTGAGGAGCTCTTCTACGACTACCGCCTGACCATCGATGAACGCCTGACGCCCAGGCTCAAGCGCGAGTACGCGTGTCATTGCGGCAGCGCGCGCTGCCGCGGGACGTTGTTGCTGCCGCGGCGCTGAGGCGAATCCGGCATGGTCGACTCAAGCTCAGTCAGTCTGAAGTGGCATGTTCAGGAGCTCTGGTCGGTGCTCGGCCCGCTTCTGCCTGGCCTTTCGATCGAGGTCATGGCGACTGTGGAGTCCACCAACTCGGCCCTGGTGGACCGGGCTCGGCTGTCATCGATGGCACGCCCCGTACGTGCCGACGCCCTGGCAGCCGGAGCCCACGAGGCACGGGGGCCAGTGCACGGGCGCCGCTCGATGGACGCGCAGCCTTGCCTGCTCGTTGCCGAATTGCAGACCCGCGGCCGCGGCCGCCTGGGCAGGTCCTGGGTCTCCGTCGCCGGTGCCTCTCTGACGTTTTCGCTTTCCTTGCCTCTGGCGCCCGTCGACTGGTCGGGCCTGTCTCTGGCTGTGGGGGTGGCGCTGGCCGAAGCGCTCGAACCGGCTCGGGACGACAGGGCGCCACGCGTATTGCTCAAGTGGCCGAACGATCTGTGGTTGCGTGACCCGGCTGCGCCGCTGGGCGCGCGCAAACTCGGTGGCGTGCTGATCGAGACCGTCCCGGCGGGCGGGCGTCGGATGTGTGTCGTGGGCGTCGGGCTCAATGTCCTGCCCTTGGATCTCGACGAGCTCAGTGCCGGATACGCTTGCCTGGCGGAACTTGGCGGCGAGGTTTCGGCTCCCGCTGCCTTGATGCGGGTGGCGGTCCCGTTGGTGCGCGCCCTGCGCGAGTTCGAGGCCGGGGGGTTTCGCGGCTTCGCCGCGCGGTTCGCCGCGCGCGACGCGCTTGGCGGTCGGCAGGTCGTGACGACGATGGCCGATTGCCCGACGGGGATCGCCGAGGGTGTCGACGAGCGCGGTGCGCTGCGCGTGTTGGGCGCCGATGGGCGCCGCATGATCGTCAGCAGCGGCGACGTCAGCGTTCGCCCGGGTCCGGACCGGGGCGGCGGGACGTGAGGGCCTGGGCGGTCGGGCTGCTGCTGGCCAACGGTGCGGTGCTGGCGTGGTGGCAGGGGTGGTTGAGCCCGCTTCTGGAGCCTCCGGGGATGAGCGAACGCGAGCCGCTTCGTGTGTCGCGACAGCTCAGGCCGGAGGCGGTGCGCATCGTGCCTGCCCGGGGTGGCGAGCCGCGTGCGCTTCCAGAGGGATCTGGCTTGGATCCGGTCGCAGCGAGTGCCTCGGCACCCGGCTCGTCGCCCGAGAACGGTTCGCGGGGCGGGGACGTCGGGGCTCGGACCGCGCCTTGATCGTCGCCACCGCGCCCGGGGCGCGTGGCGGGGCAGCCCGTAGTGGATCCGTTGGCGAGGGTCAACCATCGTCGCGGCGTGCGCGGTTTAGCATCAGGGCGGCCACCACCAGTCCGAGCAGCCAACGGGGATCCGACATGCCCCCGCCGGATCCACCGCCCGTGCCGGCACCGCCTGTCGGGGGAGGTGGCGATACGGTTGGGGCGGATACGCCGACGCTGCTGTCCGCTGAGGCTGTTCTTCCCAGGTCGTCCGTCACGGTGAGGCGCACGGTGATGGTGCCGACGCCGGTCGGCTGCATCGTCGCCGTGGCCGCGTTGGTCGCGCTGGTGAAGCCGCTGACGATGCCGCCCGGGTTGAGAAGAGTCCAGCTCCACTGCGCGATGCTCCTGCCTGCGCCGAGCAGGGTGCCTTCTCCGGTGAGCGTGATCGCAGCGCCGGCCTGCGGCGTTGCGGGAGTGACGCCTATCCGGACGAAGACTCCTTGCGCAGCGGCTCGAGCGGCCGCCGCAGCGTCGAGCATCCCGGCACCGCAGAGTTCGGTCGTGCAGTAACACTGCAGCTGGTCCACGGGGCCAGGAGGCTGGCAGACAGGCACCGGCGTTGGGTCGGTGGGTCCGTTGTCGGCGCCGGAAGCCGGGAATGCACGCGCGGTTGCCCGCAAGAGTGACGTGACCTCTGACGGCAAGAGGCCAGGCTGGGCGGCAAGCATCAGCGCAACCGTGCCGGACACGATTGGCGCGGCAAAGCTGGTGCCGACCGCAATGTCAAACGAATCCGTATAGGTCGAGCTGCCGGCCAGGGGTTGGCGCGTGCCGCTGTTTGTCGTGGTGACGATCGGGTAGAGGCAGGGAGAGTTGCTGGTCGTGTTGACGCAGTTGCCGCCGGGAGCGGCGATCGTGATCTGCGGCCCGAGATCGGAGAAGCCCACCTTGGTGCCGGCGTGGCGAAGTCCGGCAACGGCGATCACGCCTGCACAGTTTGCGGGCGTGCCCACGGTTCGACCGGTACTGTTTCCTGCTGCCGCGATCACGATGGCACCGGCGGCGGTCAGCTCGGCAACCGTCTCGCGGTACGCTGTCGTGCAGCTCCCGGAGCTGCCGAGGCTGAGGTTGACAACGCGTGCGGGGTTCGTGTTGGCGGGCACACCGGGAACCGGCAAGCCGGCTGACCAGCGCATGGCGGCCTGGATGTCGGAGTCATAGCCCCCGCACTTCCCGAGCACGCGCACGGGGAGGAGTCGCGCGCCGTGAGCGATACCTGCCATCCCAAGTCCGTTGTGGGTGGCGGCCGCGATGATGCCGGAGACCTTGGTGCCATGCCAGGAGCTGTCTTCCTCTCCGCAGTCCTTGAACGGCCCACTGGCGTTCTCGGCTTGCGTGATCCAGTCCCCCGTGTCGGTTGCATCGCCGTCCCGACCGTCTCCGTCGTTGGCTGTCGGCACATCGCTGATGAAGTCGTAGCCAGCCAGGAGGTTTGCCTGCAGGTCCGGGTGGTCTCGCAGCACACCGGAGTCGAGCACGGCGACGACCACGCCTTGGCCGCTGCTGAAGTTCCACGCGTCGGTGGCGTTGATCGCCGATCGGAGGTCGGCAGTGGGCGGACGCAGATACCACTGTCCGGCCACGGGTCCCCCGGCCAAGCGCGACAGATCGATCCCGGGTCCGGCCGCGTAGAGAGGATCGTTCGGGACCATCAGGGCTCGCTTGCGCCCGTCGGGAACGGCGTAGGCGACCTCAGGGTCTGCGGCGATTCGGCGAGCCAGTTCGACTGAAGACAAGCCGCGCGCCCGGATGACGTGGCTGCGCTCCGACAGGGCGCGGCCCGATTCGAGAGGTGCCTGGGCCCGTCTCGCGAGCCTTTCGGCGCGGCGCTGCAGGAGGGTTCGGACCTCGTTGCGACTTGCCCAGCGCGGCAAGGGAACCTCGTGCAGGACACTGGCGCCAGGTTTGTAGGCAACGATGACTCGCGCCTCTTCGGCGTTCGGGTGGGGTAGGGTTCTGGGCGCGGGCTCTCGCTCGGCGGCCGCGACGGGCACGCCGGTCAGCAGGAGCAGGCCGATGGTTAGCCAGCGCAATGGTCGTTTCTCTACGGACGATCTGACGGGTCGTCTTGCCGTCGAACTCATCGGGGCTGGCAGCGTCATCGTGGTTCCGGTTGTCTGCTCTCGTCGTGCGGCAGCAGGGGTGCCGCGATGGCGCGTGACCGATCCCATGAGGACGCTACGCACGCTGCGGGGAGCAGGTCGTGGTTGACTGCGCCCCCGTGACTGTGGCAACGCCCGGGTTCAACGGGAGATGACGCGGGCCATGTCCAGAACCTTGTTGGAGTATCCCCACTCGTTGTCGTACCAGGCGACGACCTTGACAAAGGTCTTGTCAAGCGCGATTCCTGCTTCAGCGTCGAACACGGATGTGCAGGCTTCACCGCGGAAATCCGTGGCCACCACCTTGTCTTCGGTGTAGCCGAGGACGCCTTTCATCGCTCCCTCGCTTGCAGCCTTCATGGCCTTGCAGATGTCGTCGTAGCTCGCGTCACGCGTGAGTTCGACGGTCAGGTCGACGACCGAGACGTCGGACGTCGGTACTCGGAAGGCCATTCCGGTCAGCTTCTTGTTGAGCTCGGGGATCACGACACCCACCGCCTTCGCGGCGCCCGTCGAGGAGGGAATGATGTTCTCGAGGATGCCGCGGCCACCACGCCAGTCCTTGTTGCTCGGTCCGTCGACGGTCTTCTGGGTCGCCGTGGCAGCGTGCACGGTGGTCATCAGGCCGCGCTTGATGCCGAAGGAGTCATGGAGCACCTTGGCGACGGGCGCAAGGCAGTTGGTGGTGCAGCTGGCGTTGCTGATGATGGCCTGGCCTGCGTAGGTCTTGTCGTTGACGCCATAGACGAACATCGGGGTGTCGTCCTTGCTCGGGGCGCTCATGATGACCTTGCGCGCACCGGCATCGAGGTGCTTCTGGGCGGTATCCTTCGTCAGGAAGAGACCGGTGGACTCCACGACGATCTGGGCATCCACATCGCCCCACTTCAAGGCGGCGGGGTCCTTCTCGGCGGTGAGACGGATGGGTTTGCCGTTGACGATCAGTGTCGCGCCGTCGACGGCAACGTCGCCCTTGAAACGACCGTGTACGCTGTCGTACTTGAGCATGTAGGCGAGGTAGTCGGGCTCCAGCAGATCGTTGATGGCGACAACCTGGACGTCGGGGTGATTCGCGACGGCGGCGCGCAGCACCATGCGCCCGATGCGACCGAAGCCGTTGATGCCGATCTTGATGGTCATCTGTAGATCTCCTGCAGGGTGGGAAGGGATGTCGGATGGGGTTTTTGTTGTACGGGGCGGAGTGCACCCCTCCGCGGGGGAGGAAGCAGCTCGCAGCTCCGTCAGGGTATGCCTATCATTGTCGCACCGCGCTGGGCACGCACGAACGGGCCGGCAACGGGTCGATTCGCTTCTGATGTGAGGATGGACAAGGTCTGCCTGACGTCTGGTACAGGCAATGCCCGGTCTGGTTCCGTCGGGTCAGTTCGCGGGGGAAGCGTCTTGGCGGCAGGAAGAGGGGTGAGGTCGACCGAAGCTGGGCGGCGTTGTGCGGGATGGCGTCGCGATCGCGGAGGTGTGGCGTGACGGTCCGCGCGATGATCCTCGCGGCAGGACGTGGCGAGCGCTTGCGCCCGTTGACGGATTCCATCCCGAAGCCCCTGCTGCAGGTCGGCCGGCATCGACTCATTGAGTGGCACCTGTTGGCGCTCGCACGCGCGGGCATCACCGAAGTCGTCGTCAACACCGCGTGGCTGGAGGAGCAGTTCCCGGCGGCACTCGGTGACGGATCACGCTACGGTGTTCGGATCGTCTGGTCCCACGAGGGGGCGAGCTACGGCAAGGCGCTGGAGACGGCTGGCGGCATCCGAAAGGCGCTCGATCTCTTGGATGAGGTGTTCTGGGTTGTCTCTGCCGATGTGTTCTTGCCGGGGTTCCGGTTCCAGGCGGGGGAGGGGGAACGGCTGCTCGAGTCACCGGCGCTCGCTCATTTGTGGATGGTTCCGAACCCGCCCCATCACCACGCTGGCGATTTTCCGCTTTCGCCCGATGGGATGAACGATGCGTCAAAGGTCGAAACTTGGACCTGGGCGAGTGTCGGCTTGTTCAAGGCGGCAATGTTCCGGCCGCTTGTGGCGGGACAGGTGGCGCCTCTGCGACCGTTGCTTGACTCGGCCCTCGCTGAAGGACGCTTGCAGAGAACGCCTTTGGCCGCGGGATGGGTGGACGTGGGGACCGCAGACCGCCTGCGCATCGCGAGATCATGGGCCGACGCCGGGCGCAATGCACCTTGCTAGCAGCGCATCCTCGGTAGCGCCATTGGATTAGGTGATCTCTCCGAAAAGGCAAAAGCCCGGCTCTTGCGAGCCGGGCTTTCGTGGTAAATAGCCTGACAATGTCCTACTTTCACACGGGAATCCGCACTATCATCGGCGCAGAGGCGTTTCACTGTCCTGTTCGGGATGGGAAGGAGTGGGGCCACCTCGCTATGGTCATCAGGCTTGACTTGTAGTCGGAACTTTGGTTCCGACCAATTCGTAGAGTCGATCAATTCTTGATTGTGTCACCAATCGGCAGCTTCTTGAAGCTCCATTTCGAGAGCGTCAAAATTATAGGGTCAAGCCGCACGAGCAATTAGTATCGGTTAGCTTAACGCATTACTGCGATTCCACACCCGACCTATCAACGTCCTGGTCTCGGACGACTCTTCAGGGGGATCAAGTCCCCGGCAAGACTAATCTCGAGACGAGTTTCCCGCTTAGATGCTTTCAGCGGTTA
>ERZ761602.4918-NODE-4918-length-16377-cov-6.223870_pt1 | contig 16377 bp, 16 predicted proteins | sample MGYA00512165_ERZ761602 | MGnify/ENA primary metagenome ERZ761602 (study PRJEB28899, sample SAMN02445085) | bioreactor sludge metagenome | biome: EBPR sludge; isolation source: Thorneside wastewater treatment plant | place: Australia: Brisbane, Thorneside...
CTGCTGAACTTAACTATGCTTTGCAAGTGGCTACACAAGTGGCCAATACAGATTTGACGGTTCTGATCATTGGTGATAGTGGTGTGGGAAAAGAGGCTTTTTCTTCCATCATCCATTCTCTTTCATCCAGAAAACACAACCCGTTCATCGCGGTAAACTGCGGCGCCATTCCGGAAGGTACAATTGACTCTGAACTTTTTGGCCACGAAAAAGGCTCATTTACCGGTGCGGTTGACAGCCGTAAAGGATATTTTGAAACTGTGAACGGCGGCACTATTTTTCTTGACGAAATTGGCGAAATGCCCCTCGGTACTCAGGCTCGGTTACTTCGTGTGTTGGAAGCCGGTGAGTACATTCGTGTGGGGTCAAGCAAAGTGCAAAAGACTGATGTGCGCGTCATTGCCGCCACCAACAAAGATTTGCTGCAACATGTACAACAGGGAAAATTCAGGGAAGACTTGTATTACCGCCTGAGTACGGTGCCAATCAGGGTTCCATCGCTCGCGAGCCGCAGGGAGGATATTGTTTTGCTGTTCAGGAAATTCGCATCGGATTTTGCAGATAAATATAAAACTCAGTCCGTACAGTTAGATGATGATGCCAAACAGCTACTACTCACGTATCCCTGGCCCGGCAATGTTCGTGAATTGAAAAACATCTCCGAACAGGTGTCGGTGCTTTCAAATGATAAAATAATTACCGCAAAAGAACTTAGCCGCTATTTACAGCCGTACTCGAACAATCGAATGCCAATGGTAATAAATAGCAATGGTAGCCAGGAGTTTAACAGCGAAAGGGACATTCTGTACAAACTCTTTTTCGACATGAAAAAAGATGTTACAGAACTAAAAAGGATGTTTTTGGAAGTGTTGCAAAACCCTGAAACAATTGAACAGCATGGTGCGTTAATACAAGATTTAAAAGAACTTCCAACTCATCACGAAACCATTCCGCAGGTTCCTGCATCGTACAATTATGGCTTGCAACCGGTTTCGGCTGTTGTGCAGCCGGCGATTCTAAGCGAGGACGAAATTCATGACCATGAAGAAGTGGAGGAGAGCCTGAATATTATGGATAAGGAAAAAGAACTTATTATAAAGGCGTTAAAAAAACACAAAAGCAAAAGAAAAGACGCTTCGCTCGACCTTGGCATTAGCGAAAGAACTTTGTACCGTAAACTGAAAGAGTATGACATTGAAGACTTATAAACCGATAGCCGTTGCCGTGACCATGGTGATGTTACTGTTAGGTTTCAGCCAGTCGGGCTGTGGCATTTACCGGTTTAACGATACCGACATCCCACCTGAAGTAAAAGTGGTAAAAGTGAACTTTATACAAAACAAGGCAAGGCTTGTAAATCCTACACTCGCACAGGAGCTAACAGAGAAGCTACGCCAGAAAATTGTATCACAAACACGCCTAAGGCAAACAAATGGCGATGATGCCGATTGGGTAATCAGTCCTACAATTACCACTTACAGCCTCAGTACATCCGGCATTTCTAACCAACAGGTTAGCAGTAACCGACTGAATATCGCCATCAGCATTGAACTGAGGGATTCTACACAAAAAGCAAAAAAATTTGACGTAAGCCGTAGTTTTGACTATCCGGGCAGTATGACGCTTCAACAGGCGGAGGCCCAGTTAAAAGACGAAATGCTGCGGTCACTTGCTGATGATATGTTCAACCGCATATTCTCGGATTGGTAAATGAGTTACTGTTTTATGCAGTTTGTACTGGAAACTTTATTTTGTACCCGTTTTCAAAGGAATGAATAATATTGTAAACACAATCGCCGCTTCGGTACTTTCGAAAGATTTCAAGGATTGTTCCCTTGCCGAGCTAAAGCAACTGGCCTTTGATAATCCCTACTCGGGGGCATTACAATTATTGTACGCGCAAAAACTCAAAGAAGAGAACAACGAGGAGTTCGCATCTCAATGGCAAAAAACATTGCTTTATTTTAACAATCCTCTTTTTGTTCAGCACGTTGTAAACACGCCGTTTGCGTCTTTAGGGGACAAAAACAAGGAAGTGCATGAAAATGACCCCGGGAGTGTAAGTGCGGATGACGCACCGGAGGTTGAGAAAGAGTTGGTGGAGGAGAATCCAAGTTCGCCAGATGACGACGGAGAAACTATGAACATTCCGAGTTTAAAAATTGAACCCATTGACCCGGAAAAGGCAGCTTTAAGTTTTACGCCCTATCACACGATTGATTATTTTGCTTCGCAAGGAATTAAGTTTGGGGAAGAATCTTCTGCCACAGATAAATTTGGAAACCAGTTAAAGAGTTTTACGAGTTGGCTAAAAGAAATGCGGCGGCTGCCTGAAACCGAAATCGTATCAAAATTCTCCAGGTTAGAGCAAAACAAGGTTGAAAAGATGGCCGAAACCTCGCTAATCGGCGAAAATGCCATCACCGAAGCAATGGCACAGGTTTGGATCAAGCAAGGCAATCCGCAAAAAGCTATTGATATCTACAAAAAATTAAGTTTGCAAAATCCCGCTAAAAGCGCTTTCTTTGCAGCCAAAATTGACCATTTAAAGAAACAAATATGACATTATTATTCGTGATACTCATCATAATTGCAGCAGTTGTTTTAGCGCTTATTGTGTTGATTCAGAACCCAAAAGGTGGTGGACTTGCGGGTAATTTTGCAAGCGTTGGAAGCCAGTTTATGGGTGTAAAGCAAACCAATGACGTACTCGAAAACGGCACCTGGATTTTTGCAGGGTTGATCGGCGTTTTGTCTTTATTGGCTACATTCTTTATTTCGGGCGGGTCTTCTTCTAACGATGGACGTTTACAGCAAATTGGCACAGCTCCCGTTCAGCAGCAACCGGCTGCACCGGCTGTTCCTTTTAATCAGGGTGCACAGCCAGCGCCGCAACAGTCTGCTCCAGCTCAACAAGCGGCTCCTGCTACTCCTCAGGGAAAATAGATTATAAGCCTATTTCTGAGAAATTGTAATTCCTTTTTGCAGTGCTATTTTCGCGTTTCGCCGTTGTTGGATTCACAGGTAAATAAGGGAAACCGTTTTCCTGCGCTCTTACTTGTGCCACAAGTTCATTACGATGGTGATAAAGGGGAATGTTATCCAGTCATTAGGATGTTAGGATTTGGTAGAATTAATTTTCCTTTTGTTGCAACAAAAGTGGTTTTACATTTGCTGATTTATGCAGAAATTCATTAATGGGCGCGCCTTGAACAGGCGAACGGTTTTTTAGGCGTTTGTCGAACGATCTGCATGTAGCCAATCAATTTTTTACATAGTCATCGCAGTCATCGCAATTCGTTTCGTTACTTTTTGCTGTATTTGTGCTTCAGTTTACTTTTCGGTTGGCGAATATTAGGCGGGTAGCATTTTATTGTTAAATTGCCTGTTCATTCAATATACTATATGGCTAAGAAAAATAAGCGGCTCATTGTTTTAGGTATCGTTGTATTAGCAGGTGGATTTTTGATGTTTAAATTCATCGGCCCTGCTGCTCACAAGCCCGACAAAAATTTTTTGTATGTGAAAACAGGCAGCGATCTGAATACAGTGAAACAACAACTGGTTGATGAAAAAATCCTCTCTGGATTAACCTGGTTTAACCTTACTACAAAAATTTTGAAAATACACAACGTAAAACCCGGTAAGTACAAAGTGAACGATGGCATGAGTGTTTTAAGCCTTGTAAGAATGATTCGCAACGGCAGCCAAACTCCGGTGAATTTTGTGGTAACCAAAATTCGAACCAAAGAACAACTGGCCGGTCGGTTGGGCAGGGCATTTGAATTTGATTCTCTCGCGGCGATTAATTTTTTGAATCATAATGATTCTTTAATACAATACAATCTGGATAGCAATACAGTGATGGCCGCTGTGCTGCCGCTGTCCTACGAATCTAATTGGGCAATTAGCACTCGAGTAGTTTTTGAAAAATTTAATTCGGCGTATAAAAAATTCTGGACAGACGCGAAAGTTCAAAAAGCACAGCAGCATGGTCTGTCGCCAGTACAGGTGGTTACACTCGCATCAATCATTGACGAAGAAACCAACGATTCAAAAGAAAAGGGTACGATTGCGAGCGTTTACCTCAATCGTATTCAAAAAGGAATGCCACTGCAGGCCGACCCTACCGTAAAATTTGCTTTAAAAGATTTTAGCATAAAGCGAATTCTTAATAAACACTTGCAGGTTCAGTCCCCATACAATACTTATAAAAACCGCGGGCTGCCGCCGGGCCCAATTTGTACGCCACAGCACGAAACTGTAGAAGCCGTTTTAAATGCTCCAAAAACAGATTATATTTACTTTGTAGCAAGCACGGCATTTGATGGCACGCATCAGTTTACAACAAACTATGCGGATCATTTGAAACTCGCAAGAGCCTATCAGCAGGAATTGGACAAAAGAACCGGCAACCCGAACAGCGGCCAAACTGAGCAATGAAGGTTTTTAAAAAAATAGAAAACAGCGTTACACATTCCTTATTGATTACAAATTTGGTTTCGTGGAGCAAAAGAAAATCTCTGCCTGGTTTCAGCAAGATTTCTATTTATGATGTATTGGTCCGAACCAATCAGCAAATTGAGGACGACGATATTTTTGAGCGGGCATCAGCCATCTCTTATAATTTTGCGATGGCTTTCCCCCCGGCGGTGATTTTTTTATTCACGCTTATTCCCTACCTGCCCATTAGCCAAAGTTTTATTAACGAAATGTATAGTTTGATAATGGATATTGTGCCCGGGCCAAGGAATTATACCGCCATTATACATTTTCTTGAGGATTTCATCAATAATCCGCGAAACGATCTTTTATCGGTAGGCTTCTTATTGTCACTTTTCTTTTCTTCAAACGCAATCATGGGTGTGATGCGTTCATTTGATAAAACACTACCGGGCTTTATTAAAAGAAGCGGTTTGCAAAAGCGGCTTGCGGCATTGCAAATTACACTTGTTTTGTTCCTGTCATTCATCATTTGTCTGGCCGCGTTAATTGCCCGGGGGATTGTACTGAAGTGGTTGGGTATTGAAAACGAGGCGGTGATTCAGCTCATTGAAAGTTTAAGATGGATAGTTATACTTTTCCTCATTTTCTTTATGATTTCTTATTTGTACAGAGCAGGTCCCTCAATTGATAAAAAATGGAAGATTGTGACGCCGGGTTCTGTTGTGGCAACAGTATTAATGCTGATATGCATTATTGGATTTTCGTGGTGGGTAAGCAATTTTGGTAACTATAACAAACTATACGGGTCAATCGGAACATTGATTATTCTGATGTTTTTAATCTTTTTGATTTCTTTCAGTCTGTTGATCGGTTACGAAATAAATGTTGCCATTTTTACGATGGCAAAAATCCGGGGAGATGAAACAAAAATTATAGCCAAAGAAGATGCCGGTCTTGAGGGCGATAAATAGCAACAAGGGCTATTGCATTGCGAGATGAAACCCCGTTTCCGTTTTTATTTGAAGTACTGATAGCTTATTCGAGTCCCCATTGTTTTTTTATGGTGGTTTTGTATCCCGAATCCGAATTTGCCCGCAAATAATGTCCGGCAATGTTTTTTTGCCTGAAGGCTTCGTAAAGTGACACGGCGCATGCCACGCTGATGTTTAATGACTCAATTACGCCTACCTGCGGAATCAAAAAGTTTTCGTCGGCCAATACTCTTATCTCTTCGCTCACGCCACTGTGCTCATTGCCAAATGCCAAAGCCACGCTTCTGGTAAAATCCATGTCATATAAGTTGCAAGCGCCTTCGCCCAGATGAGTGGCGAACACCCTTTCGTATCGTTTTCTCAATTCTGCAAAACAATCTGCAGCGTTTCCAAACTCGTGAACGCTCAGCCATTTTTTGGCACTGGAACTGCTTCGAAAGCCCCATTTTTTATGCCTGGCTATTTTAGTGTTGAGTATAAAAATATCCTGTACGCCAACCGCATCGCAGGTTCTCATCACCGCTGAAATATTATGCGGATCAAAAACATTTTCCAAAACTATTCCTAAGTTGGGTTGGCGTTTGGCAATTACGTTTCTGAGCCTGAATTGTCGTTCGGGAGTCATAATAAAATCAAACAACAAAGTTAGCAATTAGCTTTTTGTTTGTTGTATCAGCCGGAAATCTGTTCAACAAAAATAAAAAAGCAACTGCCATTTGGTATAAAACCAGCATCTCATCCAGGGAAGAAACGGCTGCGAAGTCAGTTTTGGTTTGATGAGAAAAAAATCCATTAAATTTAAAATCTGAGCATCTGTATTGTTGGTTACTGATATTTGCTTTACTGTAATTTAAATAGATCAAAATGAACTTTTTACGAAACTGCCTCTCCATTGTTATTGCGGGTGTAAGTATTTATTCCTACACCGTGCCTACTCAGGGTATCACAACCGAAGCAGTTGTAAAGCCTGTTGTGGTTACAGATACAGTAGTGTTTGATACCGATGATCCGGCCATTTGGGTACATCCAACGGATAAATCCAAAACACTAATCATTGGTAACGACAAAGGCGACAACGGCAGAATTTACGCCTTTGACCTTAACGGAAAGATCGTTGCTAAATCGGTTCCGCTTCGCCATACCAATAATATTGATGTGGCTTATGGCTTCGTTCATAACGATAAGGCTGTTGATATTGTTGCCGCAACCGAACGCTTTACCAACAAGGTTCGCATCCTTTCGCTTCCCGATTTACAATTAATTGACGATGGAGGCCTGAGTGCTTTTGACGGTGAAGACGAACGGGCGCCAATGGGGATAGCGTTGTATACACGCCCTTCTGACAAAGCATGTTTTGCCATTGTAGGTAGAAAAAATGGCCCCAAAGACGGTTATCTCTGGCAATACCGACTGAGTAGCAAACACGGAAAGCTTGATTGGGAACCGGTGAGAAAATTTGGGAAATTCAGCGGGAAAAAGGAAATTGAAGCCATCGCCGTGGATAACGAACTCGGCTATATTTACTATGGTGACGAAATGCACGGAATTCGTAAGTACTTCGCCGATCCGTTGCTCAATAACAATACAGAGATGGCACTCTTTGGCGTTAAAGATTTTAAGGAAGATATTGAAGGTATTTCAATCTATAAAACATCACCGTCAACGGGTTACATCTTAGTATCCAATCAACAGGATAATAGTTTTAATGTTTACCGGCGAGAAGGCGATACCCAAAACAGGCATTACCACAGGTTGCTTGCCAAAGTACCTGCTTCAACGATAGAAAGTGATGGCTCGGACGTGACAAATGTGAATCTTGGAAATAAGTATCCTAAAGGTCTTTTCGTGGCAATGAGTAACGGGAAAGTGTTTCATTACTACGATTGGCGGGATATTGAAAAAAAAGCCCGCCTGAAAACAGACTAATCCTTCGGCCAGTTTGCAATCGGCTGTACATCGTAATTTATGTCTTCACAATTTCTTTCAGGCGAAAGAAAAACGTTGAATGATACAGAGGTGCCAGCAGGAATGTTTGTTTCAAAACCAACCAATGTTGTTCCGGGGTTTGCGGCATCGTAACTATTTGCAGAAACGGTGGTCCAGGTTTTTAAAGTAACCGGTGTAACGGATGCTACTTTCAAAACAAGTCTTTTTGTTCCTTTTGCAAGTGTGATGGTTGAATTGGCGGCATTGATGGTAGGTGTTGCCGTCGTGAGCATCGTCCACCGGAGAACAGTTACTTGGCTTGCCTGTATTTCATCGCGAACGAGAACATATTTTTTGCCTACTATCGCAGCACCCCGTTGTGCCTTTGTTACCTGCCCCTGGTACACGCTGCTCAGGTCTGTTGTTGCGCTCATAAAGTCTTCGTGTTTTGATGTGCTGACCAGCGGAGCTGCACCTTTCACCAACTGATATTGATTATTAAAAGCAAGTGTGTTGTGAGAAAGATTGTTGTATCGGAAAATCGTCCATCGTTGCGAATTTTGTGCCATGTTCCAAAGATCAACGCCAGTGGTTTCTAAAGAATTATAGTCCTGCATTCCAAAATCGTTTGCCCATCTTTCTCCGTCAGCATCCATTACAAAAGAGCCAATGTCCATATGCCCGTGGCTTGCAGAAGGTGTGCCGCATTTAAATCCTAAATAGATAGCATTTGGATCAGACCAGGAAGTCCGCATCATTGTTACAGGATTTATCCCATTGCCTGTCCAAATGCGTGCAGCAGGAACGGGGACCTCCTTTAATGCTTTTCCTTTGCTCCAAATTAAAAGGGCAGGTAAAGTTCGTTCACCAATAAAGGCAGCGGCGTTTGTATTTGCTAAGTATTCTCTTTCGTAGAAAAGTAACGACCAGTCATTCTTTTTATTGGCAAACCAATACATGGCTGGCTGGATATTATTCTTTGTTCCGGCGTCGGAGTAATTGAACGAAAAACCTGATGGGCCTGACAAGTGCAGCATATATTCAGGCGTTTTTATATAGCCGGGTAAGGCAGTATAATCGTAGTCAATCTTCTTTAATTTTTCGTAAGCGTCAATAAATAAAACATTGAACATTGTGCCATAACCCCAATAACTGTAGCCTTCGGGATAGGTGCCGTCGGGATTATACATTTTCATCGCAAAGGGTAAAAATTCTACGGCTCTTTTCAACACGAGTTCGGCGCTGTCTTTATAACTGTCGTATACGGCAATTGCTCCAAACGATAACCCCGCATGGCAAACCTGGTTCCAGTTGTTGGTACCTTTTATCCACCCATGATTGACGCTGAATGACGGCTCGATACCTTTTTTAACGATAGCGTTTCTCACAATTTGTCTTGATGCTGCAGGAATTTTATCATACAACCAATCGAATCCGATTGCAACTGCCATGGTCATTTCTGCAACGTCCAAAAAATGCGAAGGATTCCAGTCTGCAAAATTTGAAACGTTTATCATTTCCTGTTCCGCGCGTTTAGCGTATTTTTCATCGTTGGTCATGCGGTAAGCGTAAGAAAGAAAAAATATGCGCTGCAATGCTTCCCTCGATACTCCAAGCAAGCGCTTGCCCGTTAAAACCCGGTTTAACAATGGTTCGCTGATCATCTTATCGCTTTCGGTAATAATACCATCATGAACTTTTTTCAGAATCGCGTCAGACGATATACTTTGCCTAATCAATGTCTCTTCTCCCTTCAATAACAAAAGTTTTGGATCATGAGCCATATTGGCGGAGGTGTTTTTTTCTGGCCCACCATTGGTGCCTGGATTAGCATTTTTAGTGCAGGCAATCAAAACCATAAGCAATGAGTATATTATCGTGCGCATGCTTGAACCTTTTAAGTATGTTGAACAGACAAAGTTAATTTTTAAAGTAATGCAGGTCTGCAAATGCCCAGTCCTTTATAGCGGCCTGCAAAACTTCGATTCGTTAGCCCGGTCAATCATTTCCCGACAAAAATGACGTTTTGCGATCAAATGCAAAGTCGTATTACCTTTCAGGTCCGGCCTTCGTCTTTGTTGCAAATTAATCTTACTTTCACAGTATGAATTTCGATGTACAAACCATAACAGCAACCGCATTGGGCATAGCACTTGCAGCCTGCTGCGGCTTTCGCGTATTTGTGCCGATGTTGGTGGCGGGTCTTGCCAGCAGATTTGATATTTTTAACTTTTCGGAGAACTTTTCGTGGCTTTCGAGTACGCCTGCGCTTGTGGCATTGGGCGCGGCAACAGTAGCAGAAATTATTGCTTACTATGTACCGTTTATTGACAATATTTTAGACACAATTTCGGCTCCTGCGGCGGGCATTGCAGGAACATTGTTAGCTGCTTCTGTCATCCCTATTGACAACGAATGGATGAAATGGATCATTGGGATAGTTGCCGGGGGTGGTGGCGCCAGTTTAATATCGTCTGGCACCGGTTTATTAAGACTGTTCAGTAGTAAAGCAACACTCGGTACGGGAAATGCTGTTGTGGCTACCGGCGAAAATACGGCAGCTATCGGGGGATCAATTCTGGCGTTTCTTGTCCCTGTGATAATGGCTATTTTGTTTGTATTATTTTTTTTCTGGATTGTTAAGAAAACATACAACAGGTTTCGCCGTAAAAAGCCAAAAGAAGAAATTACCGTTGAATAACCGGCAAATCATTTTTTAACAGCTCTCAGGATTTCTCGTTTTCCGGGAGGGCCTGGCAATTTTTCAATATAAAAACCTACATTCTGCAGAGCCCGTTGCACATTTGACTTGGAACAGTAGGTTACAAAAACGCTTCCAATATTTAACGAGAGATATAATTTTTCAAAAATTTCTTCAGTCCATAACTCCGGCTGATCGTTTGGCGCAAACGCATCAAAATAAAGTATATCAAATTTTTCGTTAAATACGTGAGTCGTAAGGTTCCCGATAATTTTTTTTAGTTTTAAAAAGGAGTGTATGAAAACCAGTTGATTCCAGGAAGTTTGTGTGATTGCCCAATACAATTCGAACTTATTCAATATTTCTGCATAATTCAGTTTGAAAAAAATACTTTCGGGAAGGGGGTGAAGATCAATTGAATGAAACTCCACTATCGTGTTTAATTTGGGAGCTTCTATACCTGTCAGCAAAGCATTTAACCCAGTTCCAAAACCTACTTCAAAAATTTTCACTTGCTTTGCTTTAGGGTGTTGGGCAACAAAATATCTTAACCCGGCATTTATGAAAACATGCCGCGATTCCTGAATGGCACCGCGGGTTGAGTGAAAAGTGATTTCTGAATTTTTGATTTGAAGAGAATTGGATCCGTCTTCACTTTTGATTATTTCATACTCGATGCTACTCATGCAGTAAAAGTAAAATACTTGACAATAATTCTCCGATCATGTTCCCCAAGTTAAAAAAAAATGCTATATTTCCGTCTAACGATTTTTGGTAAAATAAATTAATATGGCAGAACATAATTTCCCAAATGGTTTTACGTCATGGCAAAGAACGCATTTTGAAGTAGTTGAAGTATTGGTGTACTTAAGAAATCTGGAAGAAGAGCATCAGCCCAAAGGCTTTACCCATCTTATAAACCGAAGCGGAACAGAAGAGTTGTACAATACAGCAATTGAATTAACTGACAAGTTTGAAAAGGAGCACCCTGATGGAACCGGCGATCAAAATCTTTTTGACGCTATCGAAGAATTTTTTACTGAAGAAAGTAAAATACACTAAGTCTAAGCACCACGTATCGTTTTTAAATTCTCAATTCCCTTAAAACGCAACAGCCTGTTGTATCTTCTAAATACAGCAGGCTGTTGCAGTTAGGTGGAGGCGACCGCTCCACTTTTTAGCCTTTTTCTATATATTGTAAATTTTTCCTATCCTTTGAAATGCCTATAAACACTACGTTACAGAAAACACACCAAAAAAAGATAAAAATAAAGTAAAGAAAATAATTGCTACCTAATAAGCTACCTTGTATCTTTGAGGCATGATAAAGAAAGGTACTGTTAGGTTATGGCTAAGGACTGACAAGCCAAATAAAAAAGGTGCATACCCTATTCATTTGATTTATTCTATTGCAGGTAAAAGGCAATATATTAATACTGGAGTTGTTGTTTTTTTGGAGCAATATGACGAAGGCGAAATAATGGCATTGCCTCCCACAATAGGCCGTAAAAAATACAATCTGAAAATTTATGAAATGCCGACCCGTGAAGATGCTAAACGGGATAACGATTTGATAAAAGATACTATCCAAAGAATTAAACGCATTTGCGACCGTTTTCGGCTTGATGGCATTGCCTACACGTCCGAAATGGTAAAAGCAGAATTTGATAAACTTCGCTATCCCGAAAAAGTAGAAAAGGTAAACAATAGCTTTTGCGACTTTATCAATAAATACATTGTAAGCAATGAAGGCAACCGCAATGAAGCAAGTTTGAAAGTATATCGTAACCTGTTAAAAAGGCTAAGAAACTACAATGCAGATGTTACATTTGATACGGTGGATTATGATTTTTTCGCAGGCTTTCAACAATACCTTATCCAAAGCTGCAACCTTGCTAATATTAGCGTAGCGAAGCAAATAAGCACGGCGAAGATGTTTTTAAACCTTGCCATAAAAAAAGGCATACCAGTAAACAATACCTTCAAAGCATTTCAGGCTAAAAAAGATACAGACCTTGAAGTAATTGCATTAACGCAATTAGAATTTGATATACTATTTGATTTAGACCTATCCGGTAATAAAAGGCTGGATGCTATTAGGGACGTTTTTTTATTTTCATGCAGTACAGGTATGCGTTACAGCGACCTTGCGCAACTTAGCCACCATCAAATAAAAGCAGATTTTGTTTTGCAATCGGTTGCCAAAACTAAACAGCAATTGCAAATACCGCTAAACAAATACAGCCGTGCTATACTTGAGAAATATAAAGATGCACCACGTCCTTTGCCTGTTATAAGCAATCAAAAAAGCAACGATGCTTTGCATGACCTATGCAAGCTGGCAGGTATTAACGAGCAAATCGAAATAGTACGATATAAGGGAGCGCAAAGGGTAGTTGAAGTATATCCTAAATACGAACTGATAACAATGCACACGGGGCGCAAATCGTTTTGTACGCTATCCTTAGAAAAGGGAATGAGCGCGGAACAGGTAATGAGTATAAGCGGACATAAGGACTACAAAAGTTTCAAAAGATACGTGAACGTAACAACCAACGAAAGTAAAAAAGCGATGCAGGTATGGAATTAGTAAATAAAACAATAGGCGACATTATAGACATATACAATGCTAACGCATTAAAGGGATGGGATATGTTGCGCAAGTACACGGCAACGATAAAGAAAATAGCGAATGATAACCCAAGCGAAGCAGTACTAAAGGCATTGGTAGAACACCTTTTGGGTTTGCAGGAAAGGATAAAAAACCATGAAGACAAAAACCGTCAATACTGGAGAGCAAGCGCACTTATAACAAACACCGATCCAACAAAAAACGAAACCTTTTTTGCTGACGTAGCACCGTTGTTTCTAAACGGCGAAATAAACGAAACAGAACTAAAAACAATAATCGAAAATACCTTTGGAAAAGCTACACCCATACCCAAAATAAAAGCCCCTATAATAGCGGCATTTTGTTTCTTGGTTGAAAGTGCAGGATTGATAAAAAGGGGTGGCATGAATAATGCCGACTATTGCCAAACAGTTTGCGAAGCGTACAAATTATCATACACCGACCGGGTACGGCAAAACTTTTCAAAACCAAATAAGAAAAACATTAAACAGGTTGAAACCCTTATCCTACCTACACTACAGCCGGATGACCGAAATAAAATAATGCTTGAAATAAACAACGATAAAAAACTGTACGGATAATAGTTCGTACAAAAAAATATACACCTACCTAACTGGCAACACCTTGCAGGTATTAAAAATTAATACACTATGCAAGCAGTTACGATTACCCAAATTTCGCCAAATGAATTGGCAAGCATCATTGAGGATGCCGTTAAAAAAACCTTTGAGGCATTAAGCCCAAAGCAGCAACCGGATAACCTATCCAACGGCAAGAGAATAGCCACAGCGCAACAATTAGCAAAGTATTTGAGACGTCCACTTTCAGCCGTGTATCAGATGGAATTTAAAGGGCAAATACAAGCCCAAAGAATGCCGGGAAGCAGAAAGCTATATTTTGATCTGGATGCTATTGATGCGGCTATGAGTGCCACCGAAACCAAATCTACTAACCAACAAAAAAGCCCCAAATGAATATTAATCCAAACGGGGCAAATGCTTTTGAAACAGTGCAGCCCAAAGATACGTTTATCTTAGACGAATTTGAAACACATTGTTCGTCTATTTTGATGGACGATAGTAAGTTTCCCGTAGGTGAGAGCAGAAAGGCAGATACCACTCATGCAAACATACTGGAGCAGATAGCCAACAACATAGATTTGAATGAACTCCAATCGGAAAGAGGGGATCAGGTAGTTTCAAACAACCTAAAAACGGTACTTGCAACCCGTGAAAAGCTAAAGGAAATAAAAGCAAATGAAATAAGGTTTTCTGAACCTGTTTTAAAGCAAGGAGAAAACGCTGTAATATTCCCCCATACTATTAATGTAATTCAGGGGCAAGCTGGAGTACACAAAAGCAGGTTGGCGGAAAATATTTGTGCAGCTTTTATGAAGTTGAACGGTTGCCAAAATGAACTACTGGGATTTAATAGGTTAAATTTTAATGCAACCCACACCGTTGTTTATGTAGATACCGAAAGGAATTTATCGGAGCAGTTGCCGTATGCTTTACAGTCTATTCAAATAAAGGCTGGTTACAATAGAGCCGACCACCCAAGTAATTTTGAATATATCAGTCTTTTGCAAATTAGTAGAAAGGAACGGTTTGCCGCTCTCAATGAGTATTTGAACCACATAAGACAGAAAACAAATTCCCCTTTATTTATCGTGTTGGATGTTTCCACCGATTGCATTGAAGATTTCAATAAGACGGATAAGAGCATGGAACTTATCGACCTTATGAACGTGGCTATCAATGAACACAATGTTATTTTCCTTTGCCTTATTCACGAAAACCCAAAGAGCGACAAAGCAAGGGGACATTTTGGGACTGAATTAATGAACAAAGCCAGTACCGTTATGCAGGTAGGATTTGAAAAGGATGCGAGCCAAAACGATACAGATATTATCAGGGTTAAATATCTGAAATGCCGGAGTACAGCAAGGCACACCCCGTTCTATATCAAATACAGCAATGAGGCTAAAGGGCTGGTTTTGGCAGATGCAAGCGAAGTTTCAGGGGTGGTGAATAGCCGGAAACATAAGGCAAGCAATGAAGATATGATTGAATTTATTGAACTGTATTTAGGGGACGGTTCTACTCTATCAAGGACTGATTTACTGGATAAACTTTGTAAAGATTTCAAGGCAAGCCAAAGAACAATTGAAAGCCGGATTTCCGAAATGATGCTTGCAAATACCGAAATGTATGATTGCAAAGGTAATGTTTGCACCCTTGCAAAGGAGATTGAGGGCAAAACCATTTACTATAAACTAAAATCGGCTGAAACTCAATAAGGATAACTGTTTGCAACGTTTGCAAAGATGTTTGCAAAGATGTATTGCAACGTTTGCAAGTTTGCAAACCCCTATATATGCCTTTGCAATTTGCAAACGTTTTTCACTTGTAAAAATTAGGAAAAAATGGAAAATTTGAAATTCGATACCAATAGGAAAAAAGTAAAATATTGCCCATGTGGGAAGTCCAACGATGACGGCAAATTTTGCGCTTATAAAGGTTATGATGACAAAGGATATTGTCATAGTTGCGGCAACACCTTTCTACCGAAAAACGAAGATGATAGTTGGAAGTTTGAAAAACCGATACCGGTAAAGAAAACCATTGACACCATTCCAAGCGAATTATTTACAAAACAGTTTGAAGGTGGTAAACACTTATACGATTCCAATAACTTCATTCTTTTTTTATCGAATATTCGCAGAGGTGAACTTGCATTTAGTACCGATACCGTAAATGATTTAATAGGCAAATACAGGCTACTGAACAGCCGGAAACTTAGCGGCTGGACGTTATTCCCATACATTGACATAAACGGCAAAATACGGGACATAAAGGCGATAGATTACAATCCCAACACAGGCAAGCGAATTTCCACCAAAAACGGGGACAGTAAAAATAGATGCTACTTTATTGGAAAGAAAATGTTGCAAAATGACGATGCGAATTTAGAACGCTGTTTTTATGGCGAACATCTTCTACATGGGAATAACAAGCTGGTGAGAGTATTTGAGAGCGAAGCCACAGCAACCTATTCAGCACCCTTTTTCCCGAATGACGTATGTATTGCCACCGGCGGAAAAAACGGCTGCAAATGGACTGAAAAGAGCAAATGCAGTGTATTGCAAGGGCGAACAGTAATACTTTATCCTGACATTGATGCGCATGACGAATGGATTGAAAAATCTGAAATTCTTAAAGGGTACGGGCTTAAAGTATCGGTATCTAACACCATTCTAACCGCAGCGAAAGCCATAGGATTACCAATTGAAGACCTGAAAGCAATGAAGTTTGATTTAAGGGATATACTTCAATTTAAGGTAGTGGGGACGCAAAACATCTTCACCTATCAGGATGGCAGTACAATAGAGCTAACTAAAGAAGGCTACCCTAAAGAATGGGACGAACCAGCCGAAAGGAACGCAACCAATGACTACTGGCGTGCAATTATTCTTTTTGAAAATCTTGAAAGTGCAGTACTGGCAAAAGACCACTACAAAGTAAATAAAGCGATAGATAGCATATTTCTATTATATGATGAAGATGCCGACCTACCTATAAACCTGATGCAACAGTATGCACCAACTGCATTACAGTACTTAAACTAATATTTAGCAATCAATTACAATGAATATCTAATATTTTACTTAACTTTACTTC
>ERZ761602.4919-NODE-4919-length-16377-cov-5.073888_pt1 | contig 16377 bp, 13 predicted proteins | sample MGYA00512165_ERZ761602 | MGnify/ENA primary metagenome ERZ761602 (study PRJEB28899, sample SAMN02445085) | bioreactor sludge metagenome | biome: EBPR sludge; isolation source: Thorneside wastewater treatment plant | place: Australia: Brisbane, Thorneside...
GACACGGTCTCCGACACCGACACGGTCTCCGACACCGACACGGTCTCCGACACCGACACGGTCTCCGACACCGTCCCGGATGCGACATCGACCGCGCCACGGCACGAGACGGTCGTTCTCCCCTCCGAGCTCGGCGGTCGCCGCGCCAACGACTCCTTCGGCGGCGAGACCCTCGAGATCGGCAACTTCCTCCTCGCCGTCCTGCGCGCGCTCCACACATACGGCATGCCCGCGCACCGGCTCGAGGACATGGGCGTCGCGCTCAGCCGTCGGCTCGGCGCGGAGGCGCACATCTTCTCCACCCCGACCGCGCTCTTCCTCGCGCTCGGTACGCCGCCGAAGCAGCGCACGTTCCTCCTGCGCGGCAACGCCGGTGAGCTCGACCTCGCGCGGCTCGGCGCGCTGGATCGGGTCGCGAACGAGGTCGCGGCCGGCACCAAGAAGCCCATCGTCGGCGCCGCCGAGGTCGACCAGATCCTCGCCAAGCCCGCGCGCGAGCCGCTTCCGCTGGTGCTCGTGGCGCACGCGGTGGTCGCGGCGGGCGGCGCGATCCTGCTCGGGGGTCGCGCGCGCGAGGCGGCCGTCGCGTGCGTCGCGGGCTTGCTGGTCGGCGTGTTCGAGCGCCTGCAGCGGAAGAGCGAGCCACTCATGCGTCTGCAGCTCCCGCTCGCGGCGGCGCTCTCCGCGCTCCTCGCCGGTCTCGCGACGATGCAGTGGCCGGGCCTCTCGCGAACCGTCGCGACGATCGCGGGCATCCTCGTGCTCTTGCCCGGCCTCACGCTCACCACCGCGATGAACGAGATCGCGACGGGGCACCTCGTCAGCGGCACCGCGCGCTTCTCGAAGGCGCTCATGTCGCTCTTGCTCCTCGGCTTCGGGGCGGCGCTCGGCGCGCAGATCGCGGACTTGATCCCGCACGTGCGTGACGGAGGCGAAGCGATCCGCCTGGGTCCGCTTCAGACCTGGGGCGCGTTCGCGGCGGCCTTGCTCGGTCTGTCGATCTTGCTCAAGGCCCCGCTCCGCGACGCGCCGTACTTCGCCGTCGCCGCGGCGCTCACGTACGCGACGGTGCAGCTCGCGAGCCCCCGCTTCGGCGCGGAGCAGGGCGCGGCGGCGGGCGCGCTCGTGCTCGGTCTCTGCGGCAACGCCTCGGCGCGTTTCCGCAACCGGCCGGCCGCGATCGTGGTGCTGCCGGGACTGCTGCTGCTCGTGCCCGGCAGTCTCGGTTTTCGCAGCGTGACGAGCTTCCTCGCGGAGGACGTGCTCACCGCGGTGGGCACCGCGTTCGACGTCACGGTGGTCGCGGTCGCGCTCGTGGGAGGCCTGCTGGTCGCGGCGTTGGCGCTGCCGCCGCGCAAGGCGTTGTAGCGGCTCGACGCGCGTCGTGTGACTCGCGCGAGCGGCGGGAGGAGAGCGGGCGCCGCGACGACTCTCGTCGAGGCGAGGCGAGGCGAGTGCTCAGGTCGTGGGCTCCGGCGCGCTCGTCGTGTCGTCGCGAACGGTGTCTCCACGCTCGCGCAAGGAACGCAGCGCCTGACCGCGCATCACCTTCGCGTGCACGGCCTTCCAATCGTCGAACTCGGTGCGGAAGAGCGCGTCCATGTACCCCGCGCCGAAGCCGTAGTGACCGTCGAACCGCGCGTGATGGAGGCTGTGGTAGACGACGGGATTCCCTGCGTAGTGCATGCGCGCGAGGAAGGGCGGCATCAGCTCCGCGTTCGCGTGGCCGACGAGGTTTCCGTAGAAGTGAATCGCGAAAAACGTCGCGTAGCCCCACGCGCCGAGCCAACCGAAGTGGTCGAGCACGAGCGCGGGGCCGAGGAAACCTACGATCCATCCGAGCGCCTCGAGCGGGCTCATCGAGAGCCCGGTCCACGGGGTGGTGACGAGCGACTCGTGGTGCCAGCGGTGGATCCAGAAGAGCGGCTGGGTGTGCATCGCGCGATGCAGGAACCAGTAGTAGACGGTGAAGCCGACCCAGCAGACGCCGAAGGTCACGAGCTCGCGCGAGAGGCCGGCGGAGAAGCGGAGGAGCTCGAAGTGCACCGCGAGCGCGGCGATCGGGATCCACATGACGAGGAAGAGCGCGGTGCCGAGGCGCTCTCGTCGTGGCTGTCCGCGCTTGAGCTTCACCGCGAAGATCGTGAGCCCGCGGCGTTGGTAGTGGCGCTCGAGCGTCACGCCGGCGACGAGGCCGAACGCGGTGATTCCCACGAAGAACGCGGCGATCGCGCCGAAGAGCGTCCACCACGACGCCTCGTTCAGAAACGTAGCCATGCGTGCCTCCCCACCGCGCTCGCAGGAGCGCGACCCGACGAACCCAACCGAGCGGCGTCGTAGGGTCGCGTGGCCGCGAAGGCGAGGGAAGTCGGAGGAAGGTCGGAAGGAGAGTGTCGAACCGCCGCGCGCGATCAGCGACAGCGGTAGAGCGCGGGCTCGCCGCCCGGTCCCGCGCAGTCGCCTTCGTAGATCGAGCAGTCGAGCGCCGGATCTTCGAGGATCTCTTCGCCGTCCCCGCAGCGGCAGATGCAGTGGATCCCGCGCGGATGATCGACGCCGATCGGAGCGCCGTACGGATCGAAGGGGCTCGACTCGAAGCTGCGCCCGCAGGGGCACTCGCCGCCCGTGCACGCGGCGACGCCGACGAGGCTCGCGGCGCCGACGAGCAGGCGTACGAAGCTCCCGATCGGTCCGCGCGTCACGGGCGCAGCGTGCCACGAGGATGGCCGATTGTCGCCCGCGGGCCGACGCGGCGTCGCGTGGCTCACACCACGTAGAGCAGCACCGCGAGCACGTGGAGCGTGCTGCCCGCGAGCACGAAGAGGTGCCAGATCACGTGGTGGTAAGGCAGCCGCTCCCACACGAAGAACACGACGCCGAGCGTGTACGAGAGCCCGCCCGCGACGAGGAGCGCGAGCGCGTTCGTGGGCAACGAGGCGACGAGCGGCTCGAACGCGACGACCGCGATCCACCCCATGCCGAGGTAGCTCGCGTTCGAGATCCAGCCGTTGTTGCCGAGCGCCGTGTGCTTGAGCAGCACGCCGAGGAGCGCGAGGCCCCAGACCACGAAGAAGAGCGACCAGCCCCAATCTTCCGGCAAGGTCACGAGCGTGAAGGGCGTGTAGCTGCCCGCGATCAGCAGGTAGATGCAGCAATGATCGAGGCGCTGGAGCGCACGCTTCACGTCCGGGCGATGCGCGGGAACGGAGTGATAGACGGTGGAGACGACGTAGGTCAGCACCAGCGTGGTCCCGAAGACCGCGCCGCTCGTGATCGCGGCCGCGCCCTTCGCGAAGACGACGAGCAGGACGAGCGCACCGAGCGCGAACAACGCCCCGATCCCGTGGGTGAAGGCGTGCGCCCACTCTTCGCGGGCGGAGTACGTCGAGCTCGACACGCGCAGAGCGTGCGCCACCGCGTCCGCCGCGACGAGGCCGGTGTCCGAAGTATGACGAACGGCAGCTTCGAGAAGCTCGCGGTAGGCTGGCGGCCATGTTCGACGAAACTCCGCTCGGCGCGCGCACGAATCGACGAGAGACCGGTGACCCGCTGCGTGAAGCCGCGCCCGGGAAACACCGCCACGCCGGTCGACTGGCAAAGCGCGTGCTGGCGGGGATCGTCGTCGTCACGAGCGCGTGCGGTTCGACCGCGGACCCCTGCGCCGAAACCTCCGTCGTATCGTGTGAGGTCGACGGATACGAAGCGAGCTGCGGTGGAACGGGCGAGCCGACGGTCGCATGTTCGAACGATCGGTGCGTGCGTTTCGCGACCGCGTGCGTGCCGGACGGATTCCGCGTGGTGGAGTGTCCGCTGTCCGATCTGTGTTGCGAGGAAGTCGACGGAGCGCCTTGGCCTTGGGACGAGACGTCGACGTCGAGCCCGACCCAGATCGCCCACGATCTGGCGTTGATCGAGTCGGTGCACGCGGCGGATCTCGCGTGGCCGATCGAGGTGCTCGTGGACGCGGGGCTCACGATCGACCGCGAGTCGGTGGCGTGCACGGGCTCGACGGAGGCCTGGTGCACGGGCACCGCGCACGAGTGGCGCGAGTCCGCGAGCCAAGTGACGTATCGCCTCGGGAGAGACCTCGGCGGTGAAGGCCTCGTGATCGAGATCTCCGGGGATCGCGCGCGCGCTCTTTCGGTGTTTCGATTCGACGTCTCGGGCGGCGGGGGACCCGCGAGCTGCGACGTTCCGACCGTAGGGCGGTACCTTCCCGCGACCGGAACGTTCGTCGTGAGCGCCGAGCCGGGCGCGACGCGTCCCGCAGGCCGACTGACGCTGACCTTCGAGGACGGCGCGACCGTGATCTCGGAGTTCCCGAGTCTCTGACGATTCGGTCGAATCAGATCGTCGGGTTCGTGATCACGCCCGAGAGCGCGGCGCCGCGGTAGAAGTCCTGCACGCGGCGGAGGTCGCCCTTGGTGACCGCGTAGAGGACGGCGGCGGCTGCGGCGGCCGACGTGCTGGCGCTGTTGCGGTCGCCGCGGTCCTCGCCGCTCGTCGGATCCCAGCCGCGCACGCTGCCGTCGCGCATGACGCCGCCGAACCAACCGGTCTTGAGCAGGCCTGCGCCGAGCACGTAGATCCAGTTGGAGTTGCCCGGCGTTCCGTCCGGCCAGTTGTCGCGCTGGAGCGGCGTCTTCGGGGTGTCTCCGTGGATGGAGATGACCGTGTTGTCGGCCAGAGAGCCGCTGCACGTCGGATCCTGCGCGGCCGCGAGATCTTCGTAGAAGGCCTGCAGGCTCTGGCCGAGCTCCATCGTGGTGCGGCGGAGGCTCGCCATGTTGTTGAACGCGCCGTGCGGGTCGTCGTTGAAGGCGGGCAGGATCACGCTGTTGGTGAGGCCGAGCTTGAACGCCTTCGCGGTGACGATGAGCGTGCGCGCGATGGCGACGTTCTGATTTCGCGAGGTGCCGTTGACGCCGTAGTGCGCGAGGTCGGCGTCCGTCACGCGCAGCGCATCCGCGAGGTTCGTGCCGAGCAGGCGCGAGGAGGTGGTGCCGGCCGCCATGCCGCTGCGGTACGCGGGCGAGCGCGACGCGCGACGCAGGGAGAGCCACGCGCTGTACTGCGCCTGGAAGAGCTCCGGGTTCCCGGAGCGCGAGAGCAGGCCGCCCGCGCGCGAGGCCGCGCTGTTGAAGAGCGCGACGATGTCGTCCGCGCCGCCGACGCGCGCGATGCGGGGGGCGCCCGGCGCGTTGCGGTAGGGGATGTCGCCCACCCCGATCACGGGCGTCAGGGTCGGGCTCGCGGTCTGGACCGCCGCGCACGCCGCGAAGAGATCCGTGTTCATCGCGACGCTGACGGTGGAGTCCGGCGTGCGCGTGTGGGTCTCGTTGGTGCCACCGAGGAGCGCGGTCACCTGACGCGCGCCCGGCAGGTCCTGCCACGGCGTCTCGGGGCCCATCGTGAGCGGCTTGTGGGTGCCGGTCGCGAGGCGCTCTTCGCCGATCGCGTGCCACGAGAAGTTGTCGTTGCGCGCCGCCGCGACGTCGTTGTGCGGCCAGAGCAAGTTGAACCACGCGAGGCCTCCGGTGCCGGCGACGATGTGCACGCTGCGGTTGCAGGGCGCGCACGAGGCGTCGTCCGCGTAGGCCTTGCCGGCGCTGCCTTCGAGCACCTCGAAGATCTTCCAGCGCGGGAGCCCGAGGGCGGCGCCGGTCGCGAGGGTCCACTGCACGAGGGCGCGGCGGCCGAGGAGATGCGCATCCTTCTTGTTGTCGGTCATGGCGTACTCCTTCACTCGCAGGTGAGCTCGGCGGCGAGCAGGGTGGCGACGGCGAGGCGCTGGCCCTCTTCGGGGCTCGCGGCGCGGGCGACGGTGTCGTCGCAGAGGCCGACGTGGGCGGGCGTCGCGGGGACACCGAGTAGACAGGTGAGGCCGTCGGCGTTGCAGCCGCCGTCCTCGTCGAAGAGGCGCGCGCCGTTCTCGCCGATGCGGCACTCCTCGCGCGACGGCAGGTTCGCGATGATCTCGGGCGAGGCCTGCACGAGGATGTCGAAGAGACGCGACGCGCTCGCGACGGTGAGCGAGGTGGTCTCGGGGATGCGGCCGGCGTAGTTCGGCGCGCCGAGCGATTGATCGCTGGTGCGATACATCTGGCCCGCGGTGACGTCGCCTTCGGCGTCGAGGTTCACGCCGCGCGACGCGAGCACGCGGCCGATGGTGCGGTAGCGGACCTTGCGGCACGAGTGCACCCGCGAAGCGTACGCCGGAGGCCCCTGCTCCTGCATGCGCTCGAGCGCTTCGCGGGGCGAGGTGACGACGGGGCCGAGACCTGCGGGGTGCGAGAAGGTCGAGTCTTCGTCGCCCGCGGTGGTCGGGGTCGGCACGTACTCGTCGTCGGTCGGCGGCGTGTACGGGGGCGGCGTCGTCGGATCCGTCGGATCGGTCGGATCCATCGGATCGTAGGCGCCCGGTCCGGTGCAGCCGGCGGCGGCGAGCAAGCCGAGGGCGACGAGGGTGAAGGTGTGGTGGCGCATGACGTTCCCGTTCGCGGCGTGGTCGTGGAACCGAGGTTGGTTTCGTCGCATGGCTCAGAACCTCACGAAGTCGTCGCCGGTGAAAGCGTCGTAGATGACGTCGCGCAGCTCGTAGCCGCTCGCGCGCAGGGTGGCGGTGAGGCGCTCGGTGGTGGCGCGCGGCACGATCGCGAGCTGGTCGACCACGTCGCCGTGGCCCATCGCCCAGTTGTGGACGCGCGCGGCGAGGCAGGCGTGCACGCTCGGGTCGGCGGCCATCGCGGCGCCGAGCGCGGGAAGGTCCGCGGCGGGCACCTCGAAGCGCCACGCGGTGCCTTCACCATCGGGCAGCCAGTCGGTGCGCTCCGCCATCGGCGCGCCTTCGAGCGGGGTGGGCACCGCGATCGCGTCGTCCCACATGCCCTCTTCGTCGAAGTTCGCGACCAAGGGCGCGAGGTGGTTCATGGTCGCGTGGCAGTTCGCGCAGATGACCGAGGAGACGTCGTGGAAGTCGACGCGACCGACGGTGCGGGAGCCGCTGATGCTCTCGAAGTCCCAGGGCGCGGTGTAGGGCACGACGCCGCCGACATCCGTCGAGGCGCCGACCTCGGCCGGGAACGCGTTGCAGGCGAAGGTCTCTTGGATCCAGCGCACGCGGCGGAACGCGAGGTTCGAGAAGAAGTGCCGCTGCACCGCGGGGTCGGTGAGGATGCCCGCCTGCGAGGGCGCGCCGCTGTTGCAGTCCGCGCTCGAGAACGCGCCGTCCGCGAAGGTCGGGCAGTTGCCGCTGGTGGCGGTGAAGAGCTCGGTGATCGGACGGCCCTCGACGACGAGCTGGGTCGCGAAGTTCGGCGCGGTGTCGAGGTTGCCGCCGCCCATCTTCATGGTGTCGCGCCAGAAGAGGCGGAGCTGCTGCACGAAGCGCGGGTCCTCGAGGAAGTCGTCGATCATCGACTCGTACACCGCGCGCTGGTCGGGGGCCGCCTCGAGGAAACGTATCTCGAGCAGGGTCGGCAGATCGCCGCGCAGTCGAAGCGACGCCGTGCGCAGGGCGGTCTGGTAGTCGACCTCGCGCGCCTCGAGCTCGTCCCGCCAACGATCCGAGAGCTCGCCCTCGTCCGGCGTCGGCACGTAGTCCGGATCGGTCGGCGTGCTCGGCGCGCCGTCGAGCGTGGTGCTCGGCGCGGGCAGGTCGAGCACGGCCTCGACGGTCGGGCGATCGTCACGCGCACCCGGGGTCGAGGTGGCGCTCCCTTCGCAGGCCGCGAGCGCCATCGACACGAACGCCGTCGACACGAGGGATCGGGTCTTCATCACTCACTCCTCCATCGCGAGCCAGCGGCCGAGCGCAGCGCGGAAGTCCGCGAGCTGGGCGTCGGTCGGGAACTTGAAGTCGTGCCCCGTGAGATCGGAGCCACGGTCGGGGGCGCGCCACACCGAGCTCGCGCTCGGATCCGCGGGGTCGACGGCGCCGAGCACCTGGCCACACACCGAGGCCTGCGCGGTGGCGTTGCCGGAGTCGCGCACGCCCGTCATGTCGAGCGCGGAGGTCGCCGTCGCGTTGCCACCCGCGTGGCAGCTCGCGCAGAAGGCGCTGAGCTGCGGCTGCGCTTCCGACGTGAAGCTCGCGACCGAGCGGCAGCCGTCGGGCGAGGGATCGGTCGGGTCGGTGGGATCCGTGGGGTCGGTGGGATCCGTCGGGTCGGCGTTCGGGCCGATGACGTCGAACACGAAGGAGAGCTGCGCGCCTTCGGGGAACGCGACGAGCGAGACGCTGCCGGTGCCGAGCAGGCCGCTCTCGTACGCGTCGAGCTGCAGCTCGATGCCCGCGAAACGATCGACGGGGTCGGGCTCGGAGACGCCCTCGTCGACCGTGACGAGGACCGGGCGACGGAGGCGCACGCCCGCTTCGCCGGCGTAGACGCGGAGCTCGGCGAGGAAGAGGCCCGCCGCGGTGCGGGTGGCGACGAAGGTCATGCGCGCGCCGACGAGCGCGGCGGCTGCCTCTTCGAGCTCAATGACGTTGAGGCCCTCGACGATCATGATGGGATCGGTCGCGCCGTCCTCGACCGGCATCGTCGGGTCGGTGGGCTCGTCTTCGCGCCAGGTGCGCTCCATCTCGATCCACCCGCGCACCTGGTTGGCTTCGGTCACGGGCCACGCGGGACCGGCGTGCGGACCCTTGGTGAGCAGGCGGCTCGACGCGGGATCGGTCAGGTCGATGAGCGCCGGATAATCGAGGAGCGTGTCGTAAACGGGATCCGCGAGGAACGCAGGACCGGTACGATCCGCGTCGTGGCAGGCGGCGCAGCGGTTCTCGAGCAGCGGGGCGACGGTCGACTCGAAGAGCGTTTCCGGATCGATCGCGGCGGCGTCTTCCGTGGCTCCGTCGCTCGTCGGCACGCCCGCGTCCGCGAACGGGTCGACGCGCGTCTGCACGGTCGCGGCGTCGCAGGCGGCGAGGGTCAGGAGGAGGGTGGGGGTCAGAGCACGCATCGTCTGGTGCGTTTGCTGCTGTGCAAAGGTCGAACCATGCTCGCGAACGACGTAAACACGCGAAAATACTGGATCTGGCGCTGGGGACAGCAGACCCTCGGGGTCGTGGAATGGGGAATCGAAACCCTCGGGATCGTGGGGTCCACGGTCGCCAGGGCGGGGCGGATGGGGCTCTTGGCCGCAGGCTTCGGGGTGTTGGCGTCCGGGTGCGCGACGGTGGCGCCGTACGAGCGCGAGACGCTCTCGCGGGCGGACATGGAGCTCGATCGCGACGAGGCGCTCGGGCGCGCGGAGGGGCACGCGACCGAGGTGCGCGAGGGGGCGAGCGGCGGGCTCGGCGCGGGAGGCGGCGGGTGCGGATGCAACTGAAGCGTTCCTCTTCGACGCCTCGAGCTCACGCGCTGATCGCGGCGCTCGTGCTCGCGAGCGCGTGCGCGTCGGAGGTGGGCAGCGCGATCCCGATGGAGCTCGACGCGTGCGGCTTCGAGACGGAGATCTATCCGCAGCTCGCGCGCGACTGCGGCTTCCCGACCTGTCACGGCAACGAAGGCCGCTTCTTCCAGGTGTGGGCGCCGGGACGCGCGCGGCTCGACGAGTCGACGGGCATCCTCGCCGCGCCGACTCGGGCGGAGCTGGAGCGCAGCTACGAGCGCGCGCTCTCGATGCTCGGCAGCTACGGTGGCGCGGCGACACCGGAGGACTCGTTGCTCTTGCGTAAGCCGCTCGAGGCTTCCGAAGGCGGCGCCGCGCATCAGGGCCTCGACGCCTTCGGGCGCAACGTCTACGCGTCCAAGGAAGACGCCGGTTGGCAGCGCATCGCGCAGTGGGCGCGAGGGGAGGTCGCGTGCCCGTGACCGCGCGCTTCGACACCGCGTGTCTCGACAGCGCGCGTTTCGACACCGCGCGCTGCCTCGTGCTGGTCGCGCTCGCGCTCGTGTGCTTCTCCTCGCGTGCGCACGCGTTCAGCAGCTCGTCACGCTTCGCCGCGCCGGTGAGCGGCCTCGAGACCGGCGCGTGGGGCGGGGGAGGCGGGCGTTGGTTCACCGGCAGCCCCGGCGACGGCTACCCGTGCGCGGTGTGTCACGGCGATCGCGAGGGACCCTTCACGGTCGAAGGCATCCCCGAGGTCTTCGAGCCCGGCATGGAGTACGTCTTCGAGATCGCATGGCCGGCGGACGAGAACGGCGCGGTCGCGCTGGAGGTCGTCGACGCGAGCGGGCGTCCTGCGGGACGTCTGACCATCGAGGACGACGAGCCGGCGGCGCGCTGCCCCGCGGACTCGCCCGCGACCCAAGCGTGGCCCGTCGGTGAGCGGGAGGTGGTGCTCACGGAGGCCTGTGGCGCGCGTTATCAGCGGGTCCGTTGGACCGCACCGACCGAAGGGCTCGAAGCGTTCGTCTACGCGGCGGGTGTGATCGGAAACCGCAGCGGCGATCCGACGGGCGACGCCACGCTCACCGCGCGCTTCGCGATGTCGCGTGTAGGCGCGCCCGCCCCGGAAGCGGGGAGCGTGAGCTGCGCGACGAGCAGCGCGAGCGGCGGCGTGTGGTGTGCGCTCGGCGCGCTGCTGCTGATGCGGCCGCGTCGGTCAGGTTCTCCGTCGCGGTCTCCGTCGCGGTCTCCGTCACGGATCGCCGCCGTCCTCGCGCTCGCGCTCGTCTTCCCGACGCTCGCCCACGCCGAGGACACCGTCAGCGCCTCGCTCTACGTCCGCAACGACTCCGATCGCACGACCGTGATCACGCCCGATCTCTCCGCGAGCGTGCGCCTCGGCGACCGCACGACCGTCCGCGCCGGCTACACGGTCGACATCTGGACGAGCGCGTCGATCGACGTGCGCACGGCGGCCACGCGCGCGATCCGCGAGCAGCGCGACGAGCTGAACGCCGGGCTCGCGCACGAGCTCGACGACATCACCATCGGCGCCGACTACCGCTTCAGCCACGAGGGCGACTACGTCGCGCACGGCGGAGGCCTCGTGCTCCGCTACCGCTTTGCCGACGGCAACGCGACGCTCGGCGCGCGCCTCTCCGCCGCCCAGGACACCGTGAGCCGCTCGGGCGACGACGACTTCGAGCGCCGCCTCGGCACGCTGGGCGCGCTGCTCACCTTCACGCAGAACCTCGACCCGAAGACGTTGATCCAGCTCGCCTACGAGCTCACGCGGCGCGACGGATTCCAGGCGAGCCCCTACCGCTTCGTCGGGGTCGGCGGCGACGGTCGCTGCGCGGACTCGCCGCTCTGCGTGCCCGAGACGCATCCGACGTTGCGGATTCGCAACGCCCTCGCGATGCGCGCACGGCGGGCCTTCGGCGAGCGGTGGAGCTTCGGGCTCGACTACCGCTTCTACTTCGACGACTGGGGGCTGCGCGGCAACACCGTGCTGGGCACCCTCGGCATCGTGCCCACCGAGCGCTCGCTGGTGTCGCTGCGTTATCGCTTCCATCACCAGAACGCGGCGACCTTCTATTCGCCTTTCTACGTGATCGACGACGAGGTCGTACCTCGTTTCGTGACGCGCGATCGTGAGCTCTCTCCGCTCTTCACGCATCGGCTTCAAGTCGGTTACGAGCGTGGCTTCGATCTCACGGACGCCGGACCCGAGCTGCGCATGACCTTCGCGGTGGGCGGCTCGACCTTCAAATACCTCGACTTCGTCGGGCTCGATCGTGTGTGGGCCCTCGACTTCACCCTGGCCGCGGTGGTGGTGCTGTGATGGCGACCTCGCATCTTCGAACGGTCCTCCTCGCGTGGCTCGGTCTCGCGTCGCTCCTGCTTCCTTCGCTCGTTTCGTTGATCTTTCCGTCGCGCGTGTCGGCGCAGGAGGAAGACGAGGTCGCGGACGAGTCGAGCGACTCCGGTGACTCCGGTGACTCCGGTGACTCCGGCGAGGAGATCGACACCAGCGATTGGGAGCTCCCGCGCGTGCTCGTGGTGGTGGGACCCCGCGTGCACGACGCGGTCGCGAGCCAAGTCAACGACGTGCTGCGGGGGGTCGCGGAGGTGATCGACGGACGCGGCTACGTGCGGCGGGCGCAGCGTGAAGGCCTGCGTCCGACCAGCGACACCGCGTACGAGCGCCTGCTCGCGGAGGAGAACGCCGCGCTCGTGGTCGAGCTGCAGGTCGGGCGCATCCGCTTCATTCAGACGGTGCGCATCGTCTACCGCGAAGGGCGCGGCGGCTTCGTGCTCCTCGAGACGCAGCACCCGCTCTCGGGGCTTCGCTTGCTCGGCGCGGAGCGTCGTCGTCTCGCGGACGAGGTGCGTCTCGCGCCGCCCACGACGCCCTCCGGGCAGCGCGCCCTCGTCGACGATCGCGGACGAGATGCGCGAGCAGAGCGACGATCGGCCGCGTGACGAGGACACGCCGGGCAGCGTCGTCGAGGTGGAGATCGCGGCCGGCGCGGGCATGGGCACGCGCAGCTTCGGGCTGCCGACACAATCGGGCGAGGTGCGGCTCGACACCACACCGTTCCCGGCCGCGCGCCTCGATCTCGGGCTGCACGTGCGGCCGAACGTCGACAGTCGATTGCGCGCGGGCTTTGCGCTCAGCTACGCGACGAGCATCGGTCTGCGCACGACGGATCGACGCATCGACGGCTCCACGCGCGAGACGGGATCGCGCTCGCAGCGTCTCGACGCGCAGGTGGATCTCGACTTCCGCCTGCAGGACGCGCGTGACGCGGTGGAGCTCACGGTGGGGCTCGGTTGGACGCTGCGTCGCTTCTCCAGCGAGGCGCCGGTCACGCTGCCCGACTTCGGTCTCGGAGGGCCGCGGCTCGAGCTCGGGGTGCGCATCCCGTTGCTGGACGGACGGCTGGTGCTCCACGCCGCGCCCGATCTGCAGTTGTTGGTGCGGGCAAGCGACGCGCTCCGCGACGCGGGGCTCGACGGAGCGAGCGTCGCGATCGGCGGCGGCGCGAGCATCTCGTACCGCCTCGCGGACGCGCTCCGTGCCCGGCTCACGTACCGCGAGTCACACGCGCTCCTGGGCAGCGAGCGGGGGGACGGGCGCGACGTGGATCGGTACCTCGCGCTGCAGTTGGTCTACGCGCCGTAGTGGCGAGCTCGTGCTCCGTGGTGTCCGCTTTACGTTGTTTTACAAGTGTCCGAAAGAACTGAGCAATCCGTAGAGCGTCGTTCGCGCGCCACTTCGTCACGTGCCGCGCATCGAGCCAGGTGATCGCGCGGATCTCCGAGGAATCGTGTGTGGCACGAAGCTTCCAAAGGGCCGCGCGCATGCGCTCCCTTTCGCTTCTCTCGCTCCTCGTCACGCTCTCGGGCTGCGGCGTTCTGTTCCAGGTCCACGCGCCCACACGGGTGCCCGCCAACGTGCAGGTCGCGACCGACAAGCCGGACGAACCGAGCGAGGTGGCGGTCGCATCGCTCGACGTGGAGGGTGGGGTCGACGTGGAGGCGAGCGCGGAGCTCGAGGCGAGCGCGCGGGTGTCGATCGAGGGGTCGGGCACGCACGCCGACGCGGACGCGATCTTCGGCGACGTGACGGTCGGCGTCGAAGGCGTCGCGGTCGCGGTGGTCGGGGTGCGCGGAGAGGTCGGGCTCGGTGTCGAGGGCACGGCGGGAGCGAGCCGAGAGGGTGTCGATGCGTACGGCTCGGAGACGTACGTCGATGGCGCGAGCACCAGCGCCGGAGTGGACGCGCGCGGCGCGAGCGTAGGCGTCGGAGTGGACGCGCGCGGCGCGAGCGCGGGCGTCGGAGTGGACGCGCGCGGCGCGAGCGCGGGCGTCGGAGTGGACGCGCGGGGCGCGAGCGGCGACGTGGTGATCGTCGACGAAGGCGCGGTGTCGGGCGAGGTCGACGGCCGTGCCGTCCTCGATCCTGGCGTGCGCGCGGCGGGCGGGCTCGACGTCGAGGTGGACGTCGCGTTGAGTGGAGACCCGGGTTCGGCGCCCGAAGCGCTCGGTGGCGGCGCAGGTGTGCGAGCGGCGCCTCCGATCGGTGGTGGACGCGCCGCGGTGCGCACGAGCCTCGGCGCGCTCGCGACCGAAGCGGGCGTGAACGTCGACGGATACCGCACGCGCCTCGGGGACCTCGGTCCGCTCGCGCCGCTCGCGCTCGAAGCGGAGGCCCGTGCGGGCGTGTCGCTCGAGACGGACGGGCGCGTGGACGTGCGGGCCGAGCTCGCGCACGCGCAGCTCCCGCGCGCGGGTGGCGAGACGGATCTCGTGGTGCGGGTGCGTGGCGGCGATGTTCCCACGACCGCGCGGGGTCGCGTGCGTGTGCACCTCGTGATCGATCGCAGCTCCTCCATGCGCGCGAGCTGGGGCGACGTGCTCGCGTCGGCGAGCGCGGTGGTCGATCAGCTCGGCGCGGACGACGAGCTCCACGTGGTCGCGTACGACGCGAACGCGACCGTGGTGGTCCCGCTCGGGCGCGTGGGCGACGGCTCCTCGGCGAAGCGCGCGATCCGCCAGCTCTCGGTGGGCGGCGGCACCAACATCGAGGTCGGCCTGCGCGCCGCGTACGACGCGGTGCTGCGCGCGCCCGGCGACGTCGCGCCGCTCGTGGTGCTCTTGAGCGACGGCGTTCCGAACGGCGGCGCCTTCACGGCGGACGAGCTCGCGCCGATGGCCGCGAACGCGAGCGCGCGTGTCGGCTGCACCACGACGGTGGTGGGTCTCGGCAACGAGTTCGACGCGGATGTGCTGCAGGCGATCGCGACGGCGGGCGGTGGTGGCTACCACGTGGCGGCGAACGTCGGCGATCTCTCGGAGGTGCTCCGCGCGGAGGTGCGCGCGCAGCTCCGTGTGGCCGCGCGTGCGGTCGAGGTCGGCGTGGATCTGCCGGAGGGCGTGGAGCTTCTCGACGCGCCGGAGGCGGTGGTGCGCGTGCGTGCCGGGGTGCGCCTCCGGATGCCGCAGCTCCGCGAAGGCGAAGAGCGTCGCGTGGTGCTCCGCGTGCGCGTGCGTGGCGGCGCGAGCTCGGTCGCGAACGTGCTCGTGCGCTACCGATCGAGCGCGGGCTCGGAGGTCGTCGCGAGCAAGGACGTGGGCGTGACGTTCGGCGCGCGTGCGGTCGTGAGCGGCGGAGCGGCGGTGCTCGCGGTGGCGGACGCGCAGCTCGGCGAGGCGCTCGAGCTCTCCGCGCGGCACTTGCGCGATGGTCGCGTCGACGACGCGAAGCGCGCGCTCGAAGCGCACACGCAGGTCTACGCGCGGACCCCGCACGTGGAGCTCCGGCACCGCACGGAGGCGGTCGGTCGCTTCGCGGTCGCGCTCGGCGCGCTCGCGCCCGACGCGAGCTGGAGCGCGCGGCGCGAGGTCTCGCTGATGATGGGCGGGATGGCGATCCGGCTGCGGCGCTGAGCCCTCGTCGGACGGAGGACCCGAGCGGGCGTCGCTTCGAGCAGGCGTCGGTCCGAGGTCCGTCGCCGAAAACTCGCCGACGGCCGGCGACTCCCCGAAGCTCGACGGATGCGGTCGATCGCGTTCTTCCTCGCTCTCCTGTGCGTGCCCGCGTCCGCGCTCGCGTGCGTCGACGACGACGCGCTCGCGGAAGCGGCTGGTGTGCTCGCGCTCGAAGGGCGTGTGGACGACGACGCGCTGCGTGACGCGTTGCGCGAGGTGGGCACGGATCTGCCGTCGGTGCGTGCGCTCGAAGGAGACGAGACGAGCCTCACGCAGACGCTTCGACGCCTCGCCCGCGAGGGCGACGCGCCGCTCGTGTGTGGGCGTGCGAGCGGGGCACACGGAACGGTCGCGCTCGTCGCGTGGCGCGGCGGTGCGCTCGAGCTCGCGAACGACGCGTTGCGCGTGCGGCTGGCGACGGGCTTCTCCGAGGCGCGCGTGCTGATGCAGGACGCGGATGGGCAGACGAACGACGAGCCCGTGCGCGACGGTCAGCGACTCGTGATCCCGGACGACCTCGCGCGGCCGGTGCGCGTTCAGCTCCTCGCGACGGGGCCGGCGGGGCCGCGGCCGGTGGCGGAGCGAACGATCGTCGACGGCGCTGGAGCGAGCGGTGTCGAGGGGGCCATGTCCGACGAGGCGCGCTCGGCGACGAACGTCGCGTCCGACGAAGACCTCGCCACGCGCATCGCCGCGCTCCGAGCGCTCGCGGGCGTGGGGGAGCTCCGGGACAACCGCGTGCTGCGTGAGGCGGCGGCCGAGCATGCCGCGCGCATCTGTCGCGAGGGCGCGGTGCGCCACGAGGTCGATGGCGCCAACCCCGAGGTGCGGCTGCGTCGGCGCGGGATCGTCGCGCGGGTGGTCGGCGAAGTGGTTGCCCGAGCGCGCGACGAGGACGCCGCGTTCGACGCGCTCCTCTCGAGCCCCTCGCACCGCGCGGCGATCGTGGATCGTCGCTTCACCGACGTCGGCGTCGGTGTCGCGCGTGTGGGGCGGAACCTGTGTGTGGTGGCGGACTTCGCGGCGTGGCCCCGCTACGCGGGGCGT
>ERZ761602.4922-NODE-4922-length-16370-cov-5.910144_pt1 | contig 16370 bp, 19 predicted proteins | sample MGYA00512165_ERZ761602 | MGnify/ENA primary metagenome ERZ761602 (study PRJEB28899, sample SAMN02445085) | bioreactor sludge metagenome | biome: EBPR sludge; isolation source: Thorneside wastewater treatment plant | place: Australia: Brisbane, Thorneside...
CGGTCAGCACTACATCACCGTCGTGCACGACCTGGATGCCAAGAGGCTGCTGTTCTGTGCAAAATTTGGAGTAGTTTCACGACGTCTCTTGCAGTCCCGGTGCGGCGCCGTGCCTTCAGGACTTCATCGGTCGAGTGTCGCGCGAAGTTCCTTACCTGGATAGAATGTAAGGAATCCGTCGATCCAGAAGGGGCACCACCATGTTCGCCACACTGACCAGCAAGGGCCAGCTCACCCTGCCCAAGGAGATTCGCGACCGTCTCAAGCTGGATGCAGGAGCGATCCTCGACTTCCAGATCCAGGCCGACAACACGATCACCGCCCGGCAAGTCCAGCCCGACGCTCGGCGAATCCGGGGCTTGCTCAAGGCTCCTCATGCCGTGCCACTGACCGTCGAGCAAATGGATGAGGCCGTGGCCAAGCATCTGCGCGACAAGCACGCGCCCGGCCAGGCGGGCCGCAAGTCGGCTGGCCGATGATTGGCATCGACACCAACATCCTGCTGCGCCTGTGGCTCAACGACGACCCGGCGCAGAACAAGCGCATCGACACGCTGCTGGCCGCGCATGGCAGCATGCCAGGTTCGTTGCTGGTGACGGACGTTGTCTTGGCGGAAGCGGTCTGGACGCTGAAGTCGGCCTTCCAACAGGACCAGCACGCCCAGTCTCTTGCGGTGCGCAGCCTGTTGGAGGAGACCGCGTTCGCCTTCGAAGATCGCGAGGCCGTCTCGGCCGCACTCAGCCTGTTCGAAGCAGGCTCGTGTGGGTTCGCAGACTGCCTGGTCGTCGCGAAGCATGTCCGACAGGGTTGCGATTTCACCGCGACCTTCGATCGAGGCATGCGCAGATTGCCAGGCGTCAAGATTCTCTGACCTGAGAGCATCCCAGGCCCCGGTACCCGTTGCGCGGCGTTCGCGGAGAAGTGAGCTGCCTGCCGTTTTTCGTCTTCCAAGGGTCGATGGTTAGCATCGAGACCTGAAGGAAGAGATGTGTAGAAGATCCCGAAGCAGGAGTACACGGCCGAGTTCAAGGGGCAGGCCGTCAAACACGCCCAGACGGTGGGCGCCGTGGTGGCCGCCAAGGAACTGGGCCTGGTCGAGCAGACGCTGCGCAACTGGGTCAAGGCCTCGGCTGGCGGCAAGCTGAGTGGCCCCGGCGCCAAGCCGGTGACGCCAGAGCAGATGGAGCTGTCCAGGCTGCGCGCGGAGAACGCGCGGCTGAAGATGCACGTCGACATCCTAAAAAAGGCGACGGCGTACTTTGCATAGGATGGTCGGCGAAGGCTTCGACCATGCGCCACTCGATACCCTGGTGCTGGCGATGCCCATCTCCTGGAAGGGCACGCTCGCGCAGTACGCCGGCCGCCTGCACCGGGAGCACGCCAGCAAGAGCAGCGTCCGAATCGTTGACTTCATCGACGAGGGGCATCCCGCCCTGCTTCGGATGTGGGAACGGCGCCAGCGCGGGTATCAAGCCATGGGGTATCGGGTGATCCCGCAGGGTTCAGGCCTCTTCGATCCGGACGACTGAAGCGGCCGTGCAGCCGAGTTCCTTGATTACCGATCAGTCACTTTCCGCTTGACCTCCAGTGGGTCGGCACCGAAAATGACCGAAAGGTAACTTCAAGCGCCTGCCATGCCGCCGCCGGCCCAAGACTTACCGCTCGGTCACTCCACCGGCTCAGAGACGCCGATCCGCTCCTCCGTGGAGCTGGGCGCGGTCATCCGCGAGCAGCGCAAGCGGCTGGCGCTGAAGCAGCTCGACCTGGCCGGCCTGGGCAACACCGGCAACCGCTTCATCGTCGACCTGGAGAACGGCAAGCCGACGGTGCAACTACAGAAGGTGCTGGACCTTATGGACCTCTTGGGCCTGGAAGTGGTGGTGCGCACCAAGGCCTCTCGTTCGGCCTCCTCGCTGTGAGGCGCGGTTGATGCAGCCACGGCCCGACCGGCTGGATGTCTACTACGGCAGCGAGCTGGTCGGTGCCGTGCACGACAGCGCGCCGCTGGCCTTCGAGTACGCATCGACGTGGCTGGAAGCCGGTCAACGCATGTCGCTGGCCGCCATCCCTCTGCAGCCCGGCCGGCAGGCCACGCCCGAGGTGCAGGCCTTCTTCGAGAACCTGCTGCCCGAAGGTGAGCTGCGCGACTACCTGGCTGCGCAGCGCAAGGCGTCCACGCTCTTCTCGCTGCTCCTGGAAGTCGCCGGCGACACCGCGGGGGCCTTCGTGCTGGTGGCGCCCGGGCAGACACCGGAGCCGCCCCGCTACGAAGCCACAACCTGGGAGGCCATCGCCGCGATCCTGGCCAGGCGGTCGGCTTCCGCGATCGACATCCACGAACAAGGCGCCCGCATCTCGCTGGCCGGGGCGCAGGACAAGACCAGCCTGGCGATCTTCGACGATGGCGTGCCGCGGCTGCCCAAGGGCACCTCGCCGTCCACGCACATCCTCAAGCCCAACATCCGCCGCCTGGCCAAGGTCTGGCACTCGGCCGCGAACGAGGCCATCGTCATGCGCGCCGCCGCGCTGGTCGGCCTGCCGACGGCCGAGGTCTTCTACGAGCCGCGCACCGAAGCCTGCGTCGTGCGTCGCTTCGACCGTCAGCCTCGCCCCGACGGCACGCTGGCCCGGCTGGTGCAGTACGACCTGTGCCAGCTGGCCGGCACGGTGTCGGACCGGAAGTACGAGAAGGAAGGCGGCCCGGGCCTGGCCGCGTGCGCCGAACTGATCCGCCGCTACAGCGCGCAGCCCGCCGTCGACCTGCGCCACCTGGTGCGCTGGGTGTTCTTCAACCTGTACGTCGGCAACAACGACAGCCACGCCAAGAACCTGTCGATCTACAGCGTGCCTGGCCAGGGGGTGACGCTCACGCCGTTCTACGACCTGATGTGCACTCGGCTGTATCCGGGCCTGTCGCCCGAGTTCGCCTTCGCGATCGGGGGCGAAGTCAGGCCGGGCGAGATGGACACCGAGCACCTGGCGCTGATGGCCGGGCAGCTCGGCATGCAACCGCGCTTCCTGGCTCAGCAGGCGCGCGACATGGCCGACCGCGTGCCAGCCGCCATCGAACAGGCCACGCGCGAGATCGCGCCGGAACTCACACCATCGGCGCGCACGCTGGCCGAGCGGCTCGAGCGCTTCGTGTCGTCCACCACCAAGAAGCTGGCGTCGCGCCTGACCGCATAACGCCAGCCGCAGGGAAGACGTATCCATGGGAGAGGTCACCAACCAGATTGCCATCGTCCTGGGCGTTCTCGCCGCCTGCTTCGCGGGGCCTGCCGCAGCCTTCTTCGTCCTGATCCGCAGGAAGGCGAAAGCGCGGCAGAACCGCCGCTCTCCCATCGGCATCGCGCTGCTGCGCGGCCCAGGCCACTCGCTGCGCGAACAGCTCGACGAGGCCCACAACGATCTGACCTGGGACCTCGTGCTGTTGATGGTGGTGCCGCTGCTGGTGCTGGCAACCTACCTGGCCCAAAGCCATCTGCGCGGCCTGCCGCAGATGGCGCACCTGGCGCCGGTCTACGCCCTGGCGGCTATCGCCTTCATCGCCTACATGCTGCGCAAGCTGCTGAATGCCGGCACCCGGCTCGACCACCTGAAGGCGGGCTATGACGCTGAAGTGGCCGTCGGCCAGGAACTTGATCAACTGATGCGCCATGGCGCAGCCACCTTCCACGACCTGCCGGCGGATCAGTTCAACATCGACCATGTCGTTGTTGCCGCCGAGGGTGTCTTTGCCATCGAGACCAAGGGCTTCACGAAGCCGAACCAGGGCCGCGGCAAGGCCGACGCCACGGTGCTCTACGACGGCGACACCCTCAAGTTTCCGACCTGGACGACCAAGGAGCCGCTGGAGCAGGCCGAGCGGCAGGCCGCCTGGTTGGCCAAGTGGCTGTCGAGTGCCGTCGGGTCACCGGTCGCGGTGCTGCCGGTGATCGCATTGCCCGGCTGGTTCGTGGAGCGCACCGGGCGCGGCCGGGTTCGGGTGTTCAGCGGCAAGGATCTGGCCGGCCTGTTGAAGTCGCGCGGGGCGCAAGCGCTGACAGCCCAGGACATTCAGCGCATCGCGCACCAGGTCGAACAGCGGTGTCGAACCGTGACGCCGCTGTACGCGCAGGAGCCCAAGGCCAGCTGAAGGCCAGCAGCCGGCCCGGTCACCGGCCACTGTGCTCCATCAGGCCGCAGGGTCGGCACCCGCCGCGCTGCCGCCGCCCGTCGCACCGCCCTTCTTCTTGTGCAGCACGGCGCCCAAATATGCTGCCGAGGCGCGCCCTCTGTTGTGGCCAGCCAGGCGGCTCACCGCCAACCGCGCCGCCTCCTCCTGCTCCCGTGTCAGCCCTTCCCCACCACCCCGCAGCGGCGGCTCCTGGCCGGTGATCGCGATGTACTCCTCGATCAGTGCCTCGTGCCGCAGGCCGTGGGCCGTGATGCCCAGGCCGCGCGACGTGATGCCGAACTTCCGAAGCACGTAGCCGAAGCGGACCATGTTCTGCTTCAGATCGCGGTCAGGGTCGCCCGTGTGGGCATGGCTGTCCCAGAAGGCAATCCGCTGCGCACTTGCCACGGCCTGCCGGCGCCGTGGCGTATTCATCGGCACGAAGCGCGGCCGGCCGCCCTTGGCGCCCTGTCGGATCCACACGTAGTCCTCGCCCTGCTTCTCGGCCAGCGGCAGGCCGGTGTCGGCGAAGTTCACCACGCACTCGTAGGGCCGGAACATGATCGCCTCGCGCTTGCGCAGGCCGAAGGCACGGATCAGCCGCAGCATGCCGCCCACATAGGGGTCAAACGCGGCCACCTTGTCGATCAGGGCATCGACATCCACGCCCTGCGCCGACCAGCTCTTGTTGCGCTCGTTGATGCCGCTGCGCTGGTACTCGGCCAGCTCCAGCCCGTAGTACGCCGGCCGCCGGATGAAGCCCGGCCTGCCCAGACAGCCGGCCAGGCCGCGCAGGAAGCTGAGGTAGGTCTGGATGGTGGACGGCTTCAACCCGTCCTTGCGCCACAGATCGACCGCCGTTTGGATGTGGCGCTGGCCCAGGTTACGCGGGTCGGGCGCCTTCTTGAAGCCGCCGCGACCCTCCAGCTCGCGGAAGAAGTGGCGCAGGAAGTTGGCCCGCTCGTACCGCGTCTTAAATGCCTGACCGTGTCGCCGGCTACCTGATCCACTTCGACGAGGATCGGCGCAACCATCTGTTGAACGGCATCCGCGACCCTGCCGATGGGTTCTCGGACGCGCTCAGCAGCGCCGATTGGTCCGTTCGGCAGCGGGAGGTTTGCGGCTTGATGTTCGAGCCGTATGCCATCACACACTGGGCGTTGGCACGCAAGGGGCATCGGGTTGCCACCGGCAAGGTGAAGGTGGACTTCACGGAGGTCACCCCGACCGACATCAAGATTGCCGATGTTGCGCAGCGCATCGGAGAAGGTGTACAGCGCAACATCATCAGCAGCCGCTCGGGATCAGGCGGCCCGGTGCCCGGCGCGACCTGGCAGAGCCTCAAGCGCGCGTTGCGCGAGATCGACCCGGCGTCCCTGGAGGCCGTCGAAAGGCTGGAGCGCCTTCGCGAGCAGAGCCGCGAGCGCATCACCCGCCCTGGCACCGAAATCGTGGCACAAGAGCGCGACGCCACGGGCGTGGCACTCGACGTGTTCGACCAAACCGGACGGCTGCGCAAAGTGACGCTGCAAGGGTGGACGGCGCCTGCTGGAGACAACCTGACTTCCTTCTTGGACGGCTTGGAAGGCGTTCGGACGATCGAAGACCAGTTGATCGCCCGAGATGCTGCTTCCTTCCCGCAGGCGCAACGACGAAGGACCACACTCTTGGGTGCGGTCTTCTCGACGGGCGGACGAAGGCTGGAGGTCTTCAACGTCAACCGCTCGTCGGTTGAGCATGCGCTCGGCGTTGACCTGCTGTACTACCACGAGGAGTTCGATGCGTGGACCATGGTCCAGTACAAGTCCATGGAGCGCGAGGACGACGATTCCGATCGAACGGCCGTACACCGGCCGGACGCGCGCTTCGACGCGGAACTGGCCCGGATGGTGGGCTTTCGCCAAGCCTTTGCCGATCGGTGGATTCCAGCCGACGGGGTATCGGCATTCCGCCTTCACGGCGACGGGTTCTTTTTCAAGTTCTGTTCACGGATCCAGCTGGAAGTGCTCTCCGAGGCGCTCTTGCCCGGCATGTACCTGTCGCGGGAGCACATCGAGTCCGTCTTGGCGGATCCAGCCTCGTTGGGGCCCCGAGGCGGCCGACAGATCACTTTCGAGAACTGCGGTCGGCACCTCAGCAACACACTGTTCGCTGACCTCGTGAGAGACGGTTGGATAGGTACCCGATCCGTCTCCTCGGCGCGAGTCGCCCAGCTCGTTCAGGAGGGACTGGCGGGCAATCGATCGGTCGTCATTGCCAGGGCGAGGCGAAACGGTCAGGCGGCCAACGTCGAGGAGACCATTGCCTCGCTCGGACTCTAGGAACATCGTCAAGCCAAGACTGACCATGAACAGGCTGGATGGACACTCAGCGAAGGACGCCGGCTTTGGCGAACTCGGGCGACTACTGGACCGCTCGCGGGATCTGGAAGCCGAGGTGCACCGCACTCTGGGCGGAGACACGCTCCAGCTGTTCGACAACCGCGCCCGGACGATTGTGGCGCTCTCGGCGGCGCAAACGTCGCTGGAGCATGGAACCGCACTTCGGGTACTGCTCGCACAGCCACTCCCTACCGCGGGCATCAGCATGATGCGGCTGCAGCATGAGGCCCTGACGCGAGCAGCGTGGCTGCTTTACGCCGCAACCGACGAACAGATCGACCGCCTGCTCGCCCCGCTCGATGCCGCTGCAGAGAAGGCCGCCGCCAAGCTGCCGATGGCCAAGACGATGCTTGACGAGATCGTCGGCAAGGCGCCGCACGGTGCGGTCGAGATGCTCACCCACTTCAAGGACGTCAACGCGCCGGCCCTGCACTCCTTCGTGCACGGTGGCATCCATGCGATCCAGCGCGGCCTGACGGGCTACCCGGTCGAACTGCTCGCCAACGTGGTGCGCAGCTCCAACGGGCTCTACACGATGGCCGGCATGCTCCTCGCCATCCTGTCGGGTGACGAGGCCCTGGCCAAGCGCATGAGCAAGATTCAGCCGCGATTCGCAGACTGCTTACCGCCGCTGATCGCGCCTGTGGCCAAGGCCGAAACGTGATGCGCGGCTCGTTTTTGCAAGTCGTCGGGGCTAGACTCGTGGCTCGGTCTGTTGTGCGGAGCAGACACTGGCTCCAGCCCCCATTTCCTGTGTACCCTCACGTGTACCCGCCCGAGAGCCTGAACCGGGAAACCCAGCATCCATGCGCCTTCCCGGCCGATCTCCCTGAGCAGGTGCAGAACATCGAGTGAGCGCGCGCCGCGGCGGCGCGCGCCGGGCGCTCAGCCCGCCGCCAGCGTGAAGCCGATCTGCGTCCGGCCGTCCGCCGACTCGGCGAAGGGCTCGCCGCCATGCATGCGCGCGATCGCCGCGACGATCGCCAGGCCCAGGCCGTGGTGCTGGGTGTCGCAGCAGTAGCGCGACTCGTCGCCGCGGAAGAAGCGGTCGAACAGGCGCGGCAACGCCTCCGGCGCGATGCCGTCGCCGCGGTTGGACACCGACACGCGCACCGCCTCCGGCGGGCCGCCCTCGATGTGCACGACGATGGCCGAGCCGCGCTCGGCGAAGCGCGTCGCGTTGCCGACCAGGTTGGACAGCGCGCGCTTGACCAGCGCCTCGTCCACCGGCAGCGAGGCGTCGCCCTCGATGCGCAGCGTGACGCCGGCCTCCTCCAGCGGCGCCTCGTGGAAGTCGACCACCTGCGCCGCCAGTTCGGCCAGCGCGACGGCGCGGCCGCGCCGCGCGATCGCGCCACGGTCGGCCTGGGAGAGGAACAGCATGTCGTTGACCATCGCGGCCAGGCGTTGCAGTTCCTCCAGGTTGGAGACCAGCGTCTCGCGCAGTTCCTCCACCGGGCGATCGCGCGCGAGCACGACCTCGGTCTGCCCGATCAGGTTGGCCAGCGGCGTGCGCAATTCGTGCGCGACGTCGGCGTTGAAGCCCTCGAGCTGGGCATAGCTGCGCTCCAGGCGCTGCATCAGCGCATTGAACTGGTCGACGAAGGGGCGCAGTTCCTCGGCCGGGTCGGCCAGGGCCAGGCGCTGGTCCAGCCGCTGCGGCGAGATGCCGCGCGTCTGCTCGGCCAGGTCGGCCAGCGGCCGGAGCTGCCGGCGCACATGCCAGGCGGCGCCGGCCGCCACCGCGGCGCCGGCGGCCAACGTGACCAGGATCAGCGTCCAGGCCCAGCGCGTGCCCATGCGCGCGTCGCGCGTGAAGTCCACCGCGTAACGCGCGCGCAGCTCGCCGCCGGCGAGTTCGGGGGTGGGGATGCGGAACTCGCGCGCCTGCACATGCTCGGAGCGCGCCAGCGCCTCGGGCATCGGGTCCTCCCAGAGCGGGCTGCCGTCGGCGCGCCAGACCTGGAGCCGCGTGCCGCCGCGCATCGACGCGTCGCTGCGCAGGCGCTGCACCACGGCGGCCTCGCCGCCGGCGCGCGCCTCCAGCGCCACGATGGTGGAGATCAGCTCGCAGCGCGCCACCGTGTCCTCGGTGTTGCGCTCCAGGATCATCATCTTCACCGCCGACCACGACGACACCGACAGCAGCGCCAGCACCGCCATCGTGAACAGCGCCAGCTTGCCGGACAGCCGGCGCACGATGGAGTGCGTGCAGACGGGCGTCGCGCAGGCGGCGGCCGCGCGGCCGGCCGAGGTGCCGGCGGGCGTGGCGCCCGGCGTGGGGGCGTGTGTGGTCGCGTGGGTGGTCGCGTGTGTGGTGGCGGCGGTCATGCGTCGCGCTCCTCGAGCACGTAGCCCATGCCGCGCACGGTGTGCAGCAGCGGGCGCGGGAAGGGGTCGTCGAGCTTGGCGCGCAGCCGGCGCACCGCCACCTCGACGACGTTGGTGTCGCTGTCGAAGTTCATGTCCCAAACCTGCTCGGCCAGCGTGGTGCGCGAGAGGATCTGGCCGCGCCGGCGCAGCAGCAGCGTCAGCAGCTTGAACTCCTTGGCCGTCAGGTCCAGGCGCTGGCCGGCGCGCGTGGCCTTGCGGCTGACGAGGTCGATCTCCAGGTCGGCCAGGCGCATCTGCGTGACGGCCTGCGCGCCGTTGGGTGCGCCGCGGCGCAGCAGCGCGCCGACGCGCGCCAGCAGTTCGCTGAAGGCGAAGGGCTTGACCAGGTAGTCGTCGGCACCCTGCTCCAGGCCGCGCACGCGGTCCTCGACCTTGTCGCGCGCCGTCAGCATCAGCACCGGCGTGTAGCGGCTCTGCGCACGCAGCGCGGAGAGCACGCCGAAGCCGTCGACGCCAGGCAGCATCAGGTCCAGCAGCACGAGGTCGTACTCGCCGCCGGTGGCCAGGCGGCGGCCCTCGATGCCGTCGCGCGCGACGTCCACGACATGGCCGTTCTCGCTGAGTCCCTTGTGCAGGTACTCGGCGAGCTTGGCTTCGTCCTCGACGACCAGAAGGCGCATGGCTGGGGCAGCTTGTGTGCGTTGTCTACAGCCCGAATGGTCGCATTTCCGCGGCCCGCGCTGGATTACGAATTTGTCATCTGCGTGTTCGGCTGACGTGGGTTGCGCTCGCCAGACTTCGTTCCGTGGTGAGCGGCGCAACCGCCCTCCACCGACAAGAGAACCCACCCCCGACCCCGCACCGAAAGGAAACCGTCATGAACACCCGCTCGATCATCGCCGCCCTGTCCCTCGGCATCGCCGCCACCGGCGCCTTCGCCTCGGCCGGCGCCGGCGAGGCCGTCTACGAGTACCCGATGTCCGCCACCAGCCAGGCCAGCCGCGCCGACGTGCACGGTGCGCTGCTGCAGGCCGGCGGCGCGGTGCACGTGAGCGAGGCGACCGGCCAGGACTGGACGCCGGCGCTGGCCACGCGCAGCCGTGACGCCGTGCGCGCCGAGGCCGTGGCCGCCCTGGCCAGCGGCGAGATCCAGGCCCGCACCGCCGAAGGCGGCAGCTTCGACGGCCGCGTCAGCCCGGCCCAGGTGCCGGTGATCATCGCCGCGCGTTGAACCCCCGCCCCTGCGCGGCCCGAGGCCGCGCGCGGGTTGTCCCGCCACCACCCATGCCCTGGCGCACGACCTCGCGGTCGTGCGCCTTGTCGCATGCGCGCGCCGCCGGCGCCGAAGCGCGCGGCCGCGCCTGAGCGAAAATCCGGCGATGGAAACCCCGGGCAACCTGTTCTGCGTCGCCGCGCCCAGCGGTGCCGGCAAGTCCAGTCTCGTGAAGGCGCTGCTGGAGCTGGACTCGCACCTCGCGGTGTCGGTCTCGCACACCACGCGGCGGCCGCGCGGGCAGGAGGTCGACGGCCGCGAATACTGGTTCGTCGACGAGCCGGCCTTCCGCGCGATGGTCGCGCGTGGCGAGTTCTTCGAATGGGCCGAGGTGCACGGCAACCTGTACGGCACCTCGCGCCGCGCCATCGAGGACCGCCTGGCGCGCGGCGAGGACGTGGTGCTGGAGATCGACTGGCAGGGCGCGCTGCAGATCAAGCAGCTGTTCGCGCACGCGGTGCTGATCTTCATCCTGCCGCCGAGCTGGGACGAACTGCGCCAGCGCCTGCGGCGCCGCGGCGAGGACGGCGACGAGGTCATCGCGGTGCGCATGGCCAATGCGCGCGAGGAAGTCGCCCAGGCGCGCCACTTCGACTATGTGATAATCAACAGCTTGTTCGAGACGGCGCTTTTCGATCTGAAGACCGTCGTGCACTCGCAGCGGCTGAAATACGCCGCCCAGCTGCGCAACCGCTCCCAGGTCTTCGCCGCGCTGGGCCTGGTCTGATCGAACGCCGCCCGACCACCGGACCCGAGACCCCAAGGACCGCACCGCCATGGCCCGCATCACCGTCGAAGACTGCCTGCAGAAGATCCCCAACCGCTTCCAGCTCGTGCTGGCCGCGACCTACCGCGCGCGCATGCTCAGCCAGGGCCATGCGCCGAAGATCGAGACGCGCAACAAGCCCGGCGTGACCGCGCTGCGCGAGATCGCCGCCGGCGAGGTCGGCCTGGAGATGCTGCGCAAGGTCCCGACCTGACCCACCCGCGCCGGGGCAGGGACCAGCGCCCTTCCCCGGCCCCCGTGCCCAGGGCGCCCGGCCGCGAGGCCGTGGCGCCTTTGCGTTTTCCGGAACGGGCATCCGGGCGGCGCGACGATGCAGCGCACAAAACGCGCTAGATTCCGCCCATGGGTCTGCGCTCCCTGGCCGCCGAACTGCTGCCTGCCGCCCTGCAGGGGCTGCAGCGGGCGCCGCTCGTCCAGGTCGAGCCGGCCGAGCCGGACGAGGCCTCGTCCTTCGCCGCGCTGACCGAGAAGCTCTCGTACCTGTCCAAGGCCGAGATCAAGCAGGTCCGCGAGGCCTACAAGTTTGCCGACGAGGCGCACCTGGGGCAGTACCGCGCCAGCGGCCAGCCCTACATCACGCATCCGATCGCGGTCGCCGGGCTGGTGGCCGACTGGAAGCTGGACGCGCAGGCCGTGATGGCCGCGCTGATGCACGACACGATCGAGGACCAGGGCGTCACGAAGACCGAGCTGATCGAGAAGTTCGGCGCCCCGACGGCCGAGCTGGTCGACGGGCTGACCAAGCTGGACAAGCTGCAGTTCAACACGCGCGAGGAGAGCCAGGCCGAGAGCTTCCGCAAGATGCTGCTGGCGATGGCGCGCGACGTGCGCGTGATCCTGATCAAGCTCGCGGACCGGCTGCACAACATGCGCACGATGCAGGCGATGGCGCCGGAGCGCCGCCAGCGCATCGCGCGCGAGACGCTGGACATCTATGCGCCGATCGCGCACCGCCTGGGCCTGAACCAGACCTACCGCGAGCTGCAGGAGCGCTGCTTCGAGTTGCTGTACCCGTGGCGCCACGAGGCGCTGGCCAAGGCGGTCAAGCGCGCGCGCGGGCACCGGCGCGACATCGTCGAGCGCGTGCAGACCGAGGTGCGCAACGCCTTCGCGCAGCAGCGCATGAAGGTGCAGCTGTCCGGGCGCGAGAAGACGATCTACAGCATCTACCGCAAGATGCGCGAGAAGCATGCCGCCTTCGCGCAGGTCAACGACATCTTCGGCTTCCGCGTCATCGTGCCGACGCTGACCGACTGCTACATCGCGCTCGGCGTGCTGCACCAGCTGTACAAGCCGGTGCCGGGCCGCTTCAAGGACTACATCGCGATCCCCAAGGCCAACGGCTACCAGAGCCTGCACACCACGCTGGTCAGCCCGCTGGGCACCTCGGTGGAGTTCCAGATCCGCACCGAGGCCATGCATGCGGTGGCCGAGAAGGGCATCGCCGCGCACTGGCTGTACAAGGTCGGCGGCAAGAACGGCGCCGCCGACGCGCAGCGGCTGGGCTCGATGTGGCTGCAGAGCCTGCTGGACATCCAGGACGAGACGCGCGACGCGGCGGAGTTCCTGGAGCATGTCAAGGTCGACCTCTACCCGGACGCGGTCTACGTCTTCACGCCGCGCAGCAAGATCCTGGCGCTGCCGCGCGGCGCCACGCCGGTGGACTTCGCCTATGCCATCCACAGCGACGTCGGCGACCACACGGTGGCCGCCACCGTCAACGGCGAGCCGGTCGCGCTGCGCACCGAACTCAAGAGCGGCGACGTCGTCGAGATCGTCACCGCGCCGGGCGCGCGGCCCAACCCGGGCTGGCTGAACTGGGTGCGCACCGGCCGCGCGCGCAGCAAGATCCGCCACTACCTGAAGACGATGGAGACCGAGGAGTCGCGCGCGCTCGGCGAGAAGATGCTCGCCCAGGCGCTGCGCGCGGAAGGGCTCGCGCTGCCCAGCGCCGACCCCAACGACGAGGCCGCCGCCGCGCTGTGGCAGCAACTCACGCGCTGGAGCGGCAACCGCTCGCGCACCGAGCTGATGGTGGACATCGGCCTCGGGCGCAAGATCGCGATCATCGTCGCCAAGCGGCTGGCGCAGATCATGGCCGAGCACGGCATACGCCCCGACGCGGTGACGCTCAGCCTGGGCCGCTTCGCCACCGACGACAGCACGCCGACGCAGGGTGTGGTCTTCGTCGACGGCAGCGAGGGCGCGTCGATCCAGTTCGCGCCCTGCTGCCGGCCCATCCCCGGCGACCAGATCACCGGCTACCTGGGCCGCGGCGAGGGCCTGGTCGTGCACACCACCGACTGCCCCACCGGCCGCCGCCTCTACGAGCGCGACAGCGAACGCTGGATGCAGGTCGAATGGGCCGAGGAACTGACCCGCCCGTTCGAGACCAGCCTGCACGTGCTGGTGCGCAACGGCAAGGGCGTGCTGGCGCAGGTGGCCAGCGCGATCAGCGCCGCCGAGGCCGACATCGTGCACCTGGACATGGACCCCGGCAGCGCCCCCAGCGCCGCGCTGGCCGACACGCCGGCGCAGGAGACCACGGAACTGCGCCTGCTGGTCAGCGTGCGCGACCGCGTGCACCTGGCCGACGTGCTGCGCACGCTGCGCCGCAGCGCGGTGGTGCGGCGCGTCTCGCGCTACCGGCCCGCCTGAGCGGCACCGTCCGGCGTCCGGCATGCACGACCTGCTGATCCGCGACGCGACGCTGGTCGACGGCAGCGGCGGGCCGCGGCGGCGTGCCGATGTCGCGGTGGAGGGCGGGCGCATCACCGCCGTCGGCGACCTGGGCGGGGCCGCGGCGCGGCGCGTGCTGGACGCCGCGGGCCTGGTCGTCGCGCCCGGTTTCATCGACAGCCACACGCACGACGACCGCCTGCTGCTGGAGCCGCCCCTGCGCCACCCCAAGCTGCTGCAGGGCGTGACGACGGTCGTCACCGGCAACTGCGGCGTCAGCCTGGCGCCGCTGGTGACGCCGTCGCCGCCGCCGCCGCTGGACCTGATGGGCGCGGACGCCTGGCGCTTCGCGCGCTTCGCCGACTACGTCGCCGCGCTGGAGGCCGAACGACCCGCGGTCAATGCCTTGCCGCTGGTCGGCCACACGACGCTGCGCGTCGGCGCGATGGCCGACCTGGACCGCGCGGCGAACGACGCCGAGATCGCGCGCATGCAGGCCGCGCTGGCCGAGGCGCTGGCCGCCGGCGCCGCGGGCCTGTCCACCGGCGTCTACTACCCGCCGGCGCGCGCCGCGACGACCGCGGAACTGGTCGCGGTCGGCCGCCCGCTGGCCGGCCACGGCCTGGTCACGATGCACATCCGCGACGAGGCCGACGCGATCGACGCCGCGATGGCGGAGGCACTGGCGGTCGGCCGGGCGCTCGACGTGGACCTGGTGCTGTCGCACCACAAGCTGATGGGCCGCGCGCAGCATGGCCGTTCGCGCGAGACGCTGGCCATGCTGGAGCGCGCCGCCGCGACGCAGCGAGTGTGCATCGACTGCTACCCCTACGCCGCTTCGTCCACCGTGCTGCTGCCCGAGCGCGTGGCGATGAGCACCGACGTGCAGATCACCTGGTGCCGCAACGAGCCGGCGGTCGCCGGGCGCCGGCTGCGCGAACTGGCCGCCGAGCGTGGCGTCGCGCCCGAAGTGCTGGCGGCGCAGCTGCAACCGGCCGGCGCGATCTACTTCGCGATGGACGAGGGCGACGTCGAGCGCATCCTGGCGCACCCGCTCGCGATGGTCGGCAGCGACGGCCTGCCGCACGACGTGCAGCCGCACCCGCGGCTGTGGGGCAGCTTCCCGCGCGTGCTGGCGCATTACGCGCGCGAGCGCCGGCTGTTCGACCTCGAGACCGCGGTGCACAAGATGACCGGGCTCACGGCTCGCCGCTTCGGCCTCGCGGACCGCGGGCTCGTCGCGCCCGGCGCCTGCGCCGACCTGGTGCTGTTCGATGCCGATCGCGTGCAGGACCGCGCGCGCTTCGACGACCCGCTGGCCGCGCCGGAAGGCATCACGTGGGTGGTGGTCAACGGCCGCGTCGCCGTCGAGCAGGGCGAGGTCGTCGAACTGCACGCCGGCCGCGTGCTGCGGCGCGTGCACTGAGCTCGGCCGGCGCCGCTCAGTGCGGCGCGCAACGTGGAGGCCGGCGCCGCTCAATGCGGCGCGCAACGTGGAGACCGGCGCCGCTCAGTGCGGCGCCGGATAGCGCACGTCCACGATCTCGATGCGCTCGACGCCGCCCGGTGTCACGACCTGCACCTCGTCGCCTTCGTGCGCCTTGAGCAGCGCGCGCGCGATCGGGCTGATCCAGCTCACTTCGCCGGCCAGGCTGTCGGCCTCGTCGATGCCCTTGATCGTCACCGTGCGTTCGTCGCCTGCCGCGGTGGCATAGGTCACGGTGGCACCGAAGAAGACCTGGTTGCTGCCGTGGTGCGCCGACGGGTCGGCGACCTCGGCGATGTCCAGCCGCCTGGTCAGGAAGCGGATGCGGCGGTCGATCTCGCGCAGCCGCTTCTTGCCGTAGAGGTAGTCGCCGTTCTCGCTGCGGTCGCCGTTCTTCGCCGCCCAGGACACCGTCTCCACGACCTTGGGCCGCTCGACGTCCAGCAGCGTCATCAGCTCGGCGCGCAGCCGCGCATAACCCTGGGGCGTGATGTAGTTGCGCGCGCCGGCCGGCAGCGGCGGCAGGCCGGGGGCCTCGTCGTCCTCGTCGTCCGCCGCGTCGCTTTCGCGGACGAAGGCCTTGTTCAAGGCACGACCTCCACGCGCACCAGCGCGGCGCCGTATTCGTCTTCGCAGGCCACGCCGGGCGGGCAGACCGCGCGCCCGGCCATGGCCGGCAGCGGGCCCGGCGCCTGCGCGGCCAGCAGCGCGGCCTCGGCGCCGGTCGGAAACTGGCGGAAGGCGCCGTCGCTGCGCGGCCTGAGCGCGCCGTGGTCGCGCTGGCGCGGCGAGACCATCACCAGCAGGTCGGTCGGTCCGGCCGGCCCCGCGGTATTGAGCACGATGGGCGACTGCGGCAGGCGCAGCGTCTGCCCCGGCCGCACCTTGATCGCGCCGGCCTCGGTGTTGGGGTACAGCTGCAGCAGTTCGCCGCCGGCGCCGTGGATGAAGGCGTAGACGAAGCCCTCGCGGGCGGACTGGATCGTGAAGCTCAGCTCGTCGCGGTCGATGCGGTAGCTGGACCGGCTGGTCTGCAGGCGCACGTCGAAGCCGGCGGTCTGCGCCTGCACGACGCGCGTGAATTCGGCGGCCACGTCGAAGGTGGTCGGCAAGGTAGGCGCCGCGGCAGGCGGTGGTGCCGGTGACGCCACCGTGGCGGGCGGCGTCGTGACCGCCGGTCCGGCCGGGGGCTCGTTCGCGGCGACCAGCGGCGGCCGCTCCGGCGGCGGTGCCGGCGACGGCGCCAGCGCCAGGTAGGCACCGATGCCCACGAC
>ERZ761602.4923-NODE-4923-length-16365-cov-3.982771_pt1 | contig 16365 bp, 12 predicted proteins | sample MGYA00512165_ERZ761602 | MGnify/ENA primary metagenome ERZ761602 (study PRJEB28899, sample SAMN02445085) | bioreactor sludge metagenome | biome: EBPR sludge; isolation source: Thorneside wastewater treatment plant | place: Australia: Brisbane, Thorneside...
GGAACTACGGCACGGGCTCGGCACGCGATTGGGCCGCCAAGGGCACAGCCCTGCTCGGCGTGCGCGCCATTATCGCACGCAGCTTCGAACGCATCCACCGCGCCAACCTCGTCGCGATGGGCGTTCTGCCCATCGTCGTCGCCTCAACCGAGCCCCTGCCCGACATCTCCACGGAAACGCGCATCAGCATCCTCGGCATCGCCACCCTGTCGCCCGCCCGACCCGAACTCACGCTCCGCCTCATTGCGCCGGATGGATCGGAGACGATCCACGCCGCCCGCGCAGACATTCGATCGCAGAGCCAGTTCGCACTGCTGGCGGGCGGCGGCTTGTTCGCCCTGCTGAAAGCTCGATACGGGCGCGAGAGCACGCCGCACTAAGAAACGGCACCGATGCCGCATCGACAAACATTGGTTGTGCCGACGCTGGGTTAACTCGGCATTAGCCAGATTTGTTTATCAAGACCGCAGAGCGCCAACGCCTCGATTGGCGCGAGGGCCGCAGAGCATGAAGATAAACATCCAGAATTTCGCCCGTGCACGCAGCACACGCCTTGTGCTTGCCGCGTCGCTTATCGCTGTCAGCGCGATCGGCTTCGCGCCTTATGTCTTCAACGACGTCTCGACGCAGGCGGCGATCAACGCGCCGCTCATTCGCCTGTCGGCGCCGGTTGATGGCACGGTGGCGGACCTGCCCGCAGACGGCCGCTATTTTGCGAAGGCCTCCTCGATCCGGCTGCTTGATCTGTCGCAGGATACGGGAGACGTTGCGGACCTCGCGGCGGCGGCGGATCTGGCGCAGGCGCAGATCGATCTTGCCCAGCGCCAGCTCGCCGAGCTTCGATCGGAAGAGCAGCGGCTTGAAAAACGCGCATCGGCATTCAACGCGGCCACGAGCGCGCGCCTCGGCGAGGATCGCGGCGGAGCCCTTGCCGATCTCAATGGATGCCAGGCAGAACGCGTGCAGCAGGCGGCAACGCTCGCGCGCGTGCGCAAGCTTGCAGGCGAAGGCTTCATGTCCCCCGCCGCCGTGGAAAAGGCCGAAGCTGCGGCAACACGCACGAACAGCGAATGCAGCAGCGCCGCCGCGAAGCTGCGCTCGATCGAGGTCACCGAAAAGGCAGCGCGTGCCGGCGTTTTCATCGGTGATAGCTACAACGACGCGCCTTATGCCACGCAGCAGGCCGACCGGCTAATGTTGCAGCGGCAGATCATCGAAAAGACGCTGGGCGATGCCACCGCTCAGTACACGCAGGCAAAGCTGCGCCTGAAAGACGCGCTCGGCCGCGCAAGCTACCGCGCGCCCGCCGGAACGCTCATCTGGGCGGCAACGGCAAGCTCCGGGGCCGCCGTGCGCGCCGGTGAACCCATCCTCGATCTCGTCGATTGCCGGCGCCGTTTCGTGCAGGTCGCGCTGCCGGAGCGCAAGGCCGAAGCCATCGTGCCCGGCGGCCCCGCCGACGTGCGCCTGATCGGCTCCGATCGCTGGATGAAAGGTCGCATCTCCAGCATCACCGGCGCCGCGAGCCGCCGCGAGGAACGGCTGCTGGCCGCGTCCACCTATTCGAAGCCGGGCGCGCGCGAGATCATCGTGGACGTCGCGCTTTCGGTAGCCGCACCCGAAGCGCTCGATCCCAGCCGCAGGTGCGATGTCGGGCGGCTGGCCGAAGTGCGGTTCAGCCGAACGATCTGACCGCCTTGAACACACTCCCGCTGATCGAAACGCTGGCGCCCCTCGCCCTGGTGCTTGGGGCGCTGATCCTGTTCGGCGGTGTCCGCTACAGCCGCGCCGGCATCATCGCGACTGTCGGCGCCACGATCCTCTACTATCTCCACTGGCGAATCACGCGGACGATTCCGTGGTCCGGCGGCCCCGGCGACCTCTGGTGGCCGCTCCTCTGCCTCACCGTGGAGCTCGCGGCCTTGTTTGATGCCGCGATCCTGCTCGCGATCCTCTCCCGTCCCACCGACCGCTCGGCCGAAGCCGATTCTGGCGAAGCCCTGCTGCGCGCACGATGGACCGAGAGCGCCGCGAAGCTGCCTCCCGTCGACGTGTTCATCGCGACCTACAACGAGCCTCGCGACGTTCTGGAAAAAACCATCCTCGGATGCCTCGCGCTGAACTGGCCCGACGCGCGGATCTGGGTGCTCGATGACGGGCGCAGGCAGTGGGTCCACGACCTCTGCGTCGCCAAGGGCGCCGGCTACATCAACCGTCCCGACAACAAGGGCGCCAAGGCCGGCAACATCAACCACGCGCTCACGCTCACGACCGCGCCCTATGTCGCGGTGTTCGATGCCGATTTCGTGCCCCGGCGCGATTTCCTGCTGCGCACGATGGGCTTCTTCGAAGACGAGAAGATCGGGATCGTCCAGATTCCGCACAGCTTCTACAACCACGATCCGATGCAGACGAACCTCGGCCTGCAGCAGGCGATGCCGGACGATCAGCGTTTCTTCTTCGAAGCCATCATGCCCGGCCGCGACGGCTGGGATGCCTCGTTCTGCTGCGGCTCGAATTCCGTCACGCGGCGCAAGCTGTTCGAGGATATCGGCGGCGGCCTTCCCGAAGGTTCGATCACGGAAGACATGCTGCTGACGCTGGCGAGCCTGCGCCAGGGCTATGTCACGCGCTATCTCAACGAGCCACTCGCTTACGGCCTTGCGGCGGAAAGCACGGCGGCATTTTTCGTGCAGCGGCAGCGCTGGGCGCAGGGTGCGATCCAGATCCTCTATCTGAAAGAAGGCCCGCTCGGCCCCGGCCTCAAGCTGCGGCACCGCCTGATGTTCCTGCCGTCGGCATGGATCACGCAGGGTTTGCAATCGGCCTTCGCGATCCTGATGCCGATCATGTTCATGCTCTTCAACCTGTCGCCGATGATCGACGTCGATCTGCCGAGTCTCACGAGTTATCTGCTGCCGCTGGTCCTGGCGCTGCTCGTCGGCATCACGCTGCTTGCGCCCGGCCGGTATTATCCGCTGGCGGCGCAGGTTCTCGCAGTGTTCCAGATGTTCCGGATTCTCCCCGTCGTCCTGCAGACCCTGATCAAGCCGCACGGCCACGTCTTCAAGGTCACGCCCAAGGGCTCCGCGGCGGGGGGCGGAAACTGGGAAACGCGCGTGCTTTTCTCCTGCCTCTTCCTGATCGCCGCGAGCGTGGCGGGCATGGTCGCGAACATGGGCGCGGATTATCGCATCGTCGTACAAGACGAACTGCTGCCGATGGTGAGCTTCTGGCTTCTGCTCAACATGCTCGTCATGATCCTCGTCGCGATGATGTGCCTCGAAAAGCCGCGCATCCGCGGTGAAGAGCGGTTCGAGATCCAGCAGCCGCTGTCGCTGCTCAGCGACGCTGGACACATGATCACCTCGGGCAAGGGTGATATTTCCCTCTCCGGCCTTGGCATGGAGGTCGCCGAGCCCGCTGATCTGGCGATCGGTGAGCGCGTGCAGGTGGTTCTCCCCGAAGTCGGCATCGTTCGCGGTTTCGTCCGCCGAACCGGCCGCCGCATCGGCGTCGCGTTCGATTTCCATTCCGAAGACGTGCGCGACCGCCTGATCGTCTGGCTGTTCACGAACCGGATCCAGGTCAACGCGCAGCGCCCCTCCGCTATGGCTGTCGCCGGGGCGGTTATCCGGAGGCTGTGGGCCGCCGATCTCACGGTACAGGCTTTGCCCGCGCCCGCGCCAGAACCCGAAACGCCGGAGATCAAGCTCTCCGCAGCGACGCGCCTCATTCAGCCCGCCGCCGTCCGCAAGCTCGCGGCGAATCTCGAAGCCGGTGTCGCGCTCGCCTCCTCTTCAGCCGAAGACGAATCGCTTGAAGAAGCCGGCGCCGCGCATTCCGCGAACCTCCCGGCGCCAAGGCAAGCCGGCCTAGGGCGATAAACGTCTACGATTTACCGACTGTCGACAGTATGCATATTGTGAAACGCATGGCTCCTGACATAAAACGCCTGCGCTAACGCCGCAGGGAGCGGCCGGATCAGGAGTCGCCATGCTGGTCAAGTTGCGCCCGGACGGGTTCACGATCGCGCTTTTCACCGTCGTCGCCATCGCCAGCGTGCTGCCCTGCCGGGGCGAGGTAGCAGACGCCTTCGCGATCGCCACACGGCTCGCCATCATGCTGCTGTTCTTCATGCATGGCGCCAAGCTCTCGCGCGAGGCGATCGTCCGCGGCGCGGGCGCGGTGAAGCTGCACGTGTCGGCCCTCAGCGTCACCTACATCGTCTTCCCGCTGATCGCGCTCGCGATCGCGCTGGCGCCGGACCGGATCGTTTCCGCCGACATCAAGGCCGGTCTCATGTTCCTCGCCGTACTGCCCTCGACCGTCCAGTCGTCGATCGCGTTCACGTCGATCGGCCACGGAAATGTCGCCGCGGCGGTCTGCAGCGCGTCGCTTTCCAACATCATCGGCGTGTTCCTCACACCCCTGCTCGCCGGCCTGCTGATTCATGCGCAGGGCGCCGGCGGCGAGATCGACACCGTTGCAGCGATCCGCTCGGTGGTGGTGACGCTGCTGATACCGTTCATCGTCGGGCACCTGTCGCGGCCCCTGATCGGCCGCTTCGTCGATCGCCACAAGGCGTTCCTCGGCAAGCTCGACCGCGGCTCGATTCTGCTCGTCGTCTACACGGCGTTCAGCGCGGCGGTTGTAGATGGGCTGTGGTCACGCGTTTCGGGTGTCGACCTCGCGACCATCGCGGGGCTTTCCGTGCTGCTGCTCGCCGCGGTGCTGCTGGTTTCCCTCGCGCTGTCGCGTGTGCTCGGCATGTCACGGGCGGACGAGGTGGCGCTGGTGTTCTGCGGCTCCACGAAGAGCCTTGCGAGCGGTGTGCCGATCGCGGCGGCGCTGTTTGCGGCACCGCTCGTCGGGATGCTGATCCTGCCGCTGATGATCTATCACCAGATTCAGCTCATCGTCTGCGCCGTGATCGCGCGCGTCTACGCGGATCACCCGGAGGCTGTCGCCAGCGCGGCGGAATGAACCCTTCGTATATGCCCGCAGAAGGCCTCGGCAAAGCAGCGAGGGTGCGAAATGTGCGCGCCGTGCCCCCCGTCCACCGGCGCGACATTCATGGCCGGGAGCCTCGCGGCGATGCGTTCCACAACCGCCGTGTAAGCCGGTAGCGTTGCCGTCCCGGTCGACATCGTGATCGGCCCGTGAAAGTTCGCCAGCGCGCCCACATCGACGGCAAGCCGTTCGGGATCATGGAACTGATCGAGCCATGTATGCGCATTGTTCAGGATCGCCGCGCGCGCCGCGCCGTCGAACAAGGTATCCCACGCCCCCTCGCCGAACGCGACACGTTCGATGAAGAGCCGCGCGCCCTCTTCCGTCTCGCCGCGCGTCAGCAATTCTGCCGCCTGTTTCATCAGCCCCGCCGCTTCGGCGCGCAGCGCCTCGCTCTCATCTCCGGCAAGCAGTGCGAACACGGGCGGCTCATGCAGCATCAGGCTGCGCACGCGCGCGGGGAAGCGCGCCGCGAGCATGATTGCGATCGTCGCGCCATAGGAATGGCCGATCACATGCGCGGCCTCGATTCCAAGCGCCGCGAGCAGACCCGCGGCATCCTCCACATCTTCCCCAAGGCGTCCCTGCCCCGGCGGCGCGGTGCTCGCGCTGTGCCCGCGGCGATCATAGCGGATGATTCGAAAATCGCCGGCAAGCGCCTGCACCACTCCGTCCCAGCTGCCATGATCGTCCCATGATCCGTGAATGCAAAGCACCGGTTCGGTCCCCGAACCCTCTTCACGCCACGCAAGCGATATGGGGCCGAGATCGACGCGCGAAATATCATCCGAACCGGTCATGAATTCCGTTGCCTCCAGACTTGAATTTGGCTGGAAAACTCATTTCAAACAGGGATTTATCGTGGGAAGAGAATTTTTCGGAGGAGCCAGTTGACTCCTTTCGTCCACTGTATACACTTCAATTCGTCCACTGTATACAGTGGCCAAAATTAAAAAAGTTACTGCGAGTATCGAAGAGGGAATTCGACCAACGCGGGCGGAACTGACTCACAACAATCGCTAAAAACGACGTGCCTGAGTCTCGTCCGTGGGTCTTAAGAGGGGGTGAAGCGATGGTTTCGTATCATAATTCGCGCAGTGCTGCGCGAAGCCAAAAGTCGTATTCGTATGCCACGGTCTCGGCACTTCTGGTCGCCACGACGTGCCTTTCCACATTGCCGACAACCGCATTCGCACAGGCGGAAGATCCAGCCGCTGAAGAAACCATCATCGTCACGGGATCGCGCCGCGAGGCGCGCTCTGTGGCCGATCTTCCGGCCCCCGTCGATATCTTCAGTGCGGAGGATCTCTCGCGTCAGGGCAGCCCGGACGTTGCCAATCTGCTGCGCCAGATCGTGCCTTCGCTCAACGTGAACGACAATACGATCAGCGGCACGGCATCGGGCATCCGCCCGGTCACGCTGCGCGGCCTGTCGCCGGATCACACGCTGGTTCTGGTGAACGGCAAGCGGCAGCACCGCGCCTCCGATATCCCGACCTTCTCGGGCGGTATTTCGGATGGTGCACAAGGGCCGGACATGGCCTCGATCCCCGCGATCGCGCTGAAGCAGGTTCAGGTGCTGCGAGACGGCGCCGCCGCGCAATACGGCTCCGACGCCATCGCCGGCGTCGTGAACTTCATCATGAGCGATGCGCCCGAGGGTGGAACCATCCAGGCGAAAATCGGCAGCACCTACAAGGGCGACGGTGATTCCTATCAGGTCGCGGCAACCTGGGGCACGCGCCTCGGAGAAAACGGTTTCGTCCGCTTCAGCGGCGAATACAGCGATACAGACATGACGACGCGCGCCGTGCAGCGTGGCGACGCGCAGGCGCTGATCGACGCCGGCTTCGAGGACGTCCCCACCCCCGCCACGCGCTTCGGCTCTCCGGCATTCAAGGACGACATCAAGACGTTCGTGAACATGGCGGTCGAAAATGGCCTCGGTGGCGAATTCTACGCCTTCGGCGGCTATGCACAGCGCACCGTCTACAACGATTTCTTCTATCGCAACGCCGCCGATCGGCAGGGCGTGTTCACGGACGGCGCGGGCAATTATCTCGTCGGCGACATGACGCCCGATGACGGCGTCACCTGCGACGGCGGCATCGATTTCGGCGGCACCGGCATCGTCAACGATCCGATCGGCGTCAACGATCCGGATGCCCTCGCCCGCCTTGCCGCGGCGTCCGCCAATCCGAACTGCTTCGTTGCGCAGAATGTGCACCCGGGCGGCTACTCGCCGCTGTTCGGCAACAAGATCAAGGACATCTACGGATCGCTCGGGATGCGCGGCGATATCACCGACAAGCTGAGCTACGATGTCAGCTTCGGTGCCGGTCGCCATTCGATGCACATCTTTGTCGGCAATTCCTTGAACCCGAGCCTCGGCACGGGATCGCCGGTGGATTTCAAGAACAACGGCAAGCGGCACCAATCTGAAATGGTGTTCAACGCTGATCTCAATTACGCCGCCGACGTCGGCTTCCATTCGCCGCTCAATATCGCGGGTGGTTTCCAGTGGCACCGCGAACAGTTCGAGGTGATCGCGGGCGATCCCGAAACCTATCTCGCGGGCGTGCTCGCGACACAGGGTTTCCTTGTCGGTGAAGAATCCTATCCCGGCTATTCGCCCGCCATTGCCGGCACGTTCTCGCGCCGGAACATCTCCGCCTATCTCGATCTTGAAGCCAACGTCACCGAGGCGCTCGTGCTCGGCACGGCGGTCCGCTTCGAAGACTTCAGCGATTTCGGCAGCAAGGTGACGTACAAGCTCTCCGGCCTTTACAATATCACCGAAGATTTTGGCATTCGCGGTACTTACGCCACCGGCTTCCACGCGCCGACGCCGGGCCAGCAGAACTACAGCGGTCTCACCACCGAACTCACAACCGACGGCCGGCTTATCCAGTCGGGCATCATCCCCGCCACCAATCCGGCGGCGGTTGCGGTGGGCGGCAAACCGCTGAAGCCCGAAACGTCGAAGAGCTTCAGCCTCGGCTTCGTCTACGATGCCGGTTGGCTCAGCCTCACGGTCGATTATTTCAACATCAAGATGAAGAATCGCCTCACCCAGTCCGCCAGCTACGCGCTGACGGATGAGCAGAAGGCCGCGCTCGTTGCCGCGGGTTATCTCAGCGCCGTCGATCTCGGCTCGGTGCGGTTCTTCACCAACGACTTCTCGTCGAAGACGCAGGGTGTCGATGTGGTTGCAACGATGCCGCTCGATTTCATTCCCGGCGGCAAGACGAACTTCAGCCTCGCCGGAAACTGGACGGAAACCAAGGTCACATCCTTCGATCCGACAGACCCCGACGAGCTCCTGAGCGTAACGCGCGTTCTGCAGCTGGAAAAGAACCTGCCCCGTTATCGCGGCAATGCCTCGATCACGCACACGGCGGATAATTGGCGGGCTCTCGCGCGCGTCAATTATTACGGCAAGTACACCGAAATGCACGTCAACTCGGGCGGCCTTAGAATCGATGCCGGCAGCGAAATCACGTTCGATGCCGAACTCGGCTACAATATCACGCCGGCCATCGAGCTGTCGGTGGGTGCTCAGAACCTGCTCAACAACAATCCGGACATCAATCCGTATCGCTTCATCCTCGGGTCGAAATATCCCACCACGTCGCCGATGGGCGTGAATGGCGGCACGTATTACGCACGCGTACAGTTCCAGTTCTAGTTTCGTATGAGCAGGCGGTGGCGCGGTGCGTTTCAAACGCATCGCGCCATAGCCTTTTCAAACACGCAAAAGGCGCATGATGACGAAAAGCATTGCTGCGGCCCCGCTGAAGGTCGGAATCGTCGGGCTGGGCGTGATCGGCAAGATCGTTTCTTCCACTCTCGATGAAGGCATCCCCGGCCTGTCGCTCGCAGCCATATCGGTGCGCGACGCAGCGAAAGCTGCCGCGAGTCTCGGCACGCTCCGAGCACCGGTTCCGCTGCTTTCAATCGGCGAACTGGTCGCAGCGGCAGACATTGTCTTCGATTGCGCCGTAGCGGCCGCGCATATCGACATCGCGCACCCCGCCATCGCTGCAGGCAAGACCTTCCTCACGATGAACTCGGGCGCCTTGCTGCATCATCCCGAGCTGTTCGATCTTGCCGAAAAAACCGGCGCACGTATCGTCGTACCTTCGGGCGGCATCGTCGGTTTCGATGGTATTCGCGCCCTCGCGCGCGCGGGTTTCGATGCGGTGACGCTGGTTTCGCGCAAACCCCCCGAAAGCCTGATCGGCGCACCGCACATCGTGCGCGAAGGTTTCGATCTTTCCGGACTCGACGCGCCGATGCTGGTGTTCGAAGGCAGCGCCGCCGAAGCCGCGCGCGCCTTCCCCGCCAACGCCAACGTTGCCGCAACGCTCAGCCTCGCGACGCTCGGGCCCGACAAAACGCGCGTCGAGATGTGGGCAGATCCCGCGGTCGACTGCATCTATCAGGAAATCCTCGTCAAATCGCCCGCGGCCGAGCTGCGGATCGAAGTGAAGAGCTACAAGATGCCCGATAACCCGCGCACCGGCACGCTCACGCCGCTGTCCGCGATCGCGGCGCTGCGTTCGCTCGTCCCGGCGACGCGGATCGGGGGCTAGAAGCGCGTTGACTCATTTATGCATACTGTATACACAAGACGGGATAGCGGATTCAGGGAGAGACGATATGACCGAACTTCTCAGCAAGGAGGCCTTCAAGGCCGCGATCAAGGAGGCCATGCAGGGTCGCGCCGCCAAGGACGCGTCGTTCAGCCTCGCGTGGATGAATGGTGAGCTGACCCGCGAGCATTTCTGCCGCTGGGCGGAAAACCACTTCTACTATGTCGGCCCCTTCGCCGACTATCTGGCCTATATCTATGCGAACGCGCCCGAGCACGCGATGGATGCCAAGGATTTCCTCCTCCAGAACATGTACGAGGAAGAGCTCGCGGACATCCGTCACACCGATCTGCTGATCCGCTTCGCCGAAGCCTGTGGCACGACTGCCGAGCGCGTGATGGACCCGACCAACGTGAACCCGGTTACGCGCGGCTTCCAGGGCTGGTGCTATGCCACCGCCATGCGCCGCAACTGGGTCGTCGCCAGCGCCGCGCTGATCGTCGGCCTCGAATCGCAGGTGCCGGATATCTACCGCCGCCAGTATCCGGTGCTGATCGAGAAATACGGCTTCACGGAAGACGAAGCCGAATTCTTCGAACTCCACATCTCGTCGGACGAGGTGCATGGCGCGCGCGGTTACGAGATCGTGCTGAAATATGCCGATACGCCCGCGCTTCAGCAGGAATGCCTGGAAGCCGTGCGCGATGCCGCAGACATGCGCTTCTCCTACACCAAGGCGCTTTACGACTATTACGTGCAGGGCAGCAGCAAAACAGCGCCGCAGGCCGTCGCGGCCTAAAGAGCGCGTCGTTGAAGGGGGCAAGGCCGGGCAGGTTTCCTCCCGGCCTCGAGGGGAACGTGCGGGATCATGGCTGAGTGGGTGGAAGCCGTCGAACTCGACGTGCTCCGGAAGAAGAAGAAGGTGCTTGCGAACGTCGGCGGCGAAGATGTCGTCGTCTATCTGTTCGAAGGCGAGCCACGCGCCATGGCGGATATCTGCGTTCACAAGCAGAAGCGGCTCTTCAAGGGTCTGATCTTCCAGGGCAAGCTCATCTGCCCCGGCCACCAGTGGGCCTTCGACGTCAACACCGGCTGGGAAGAGCAGATGGGCCGTTGCCAGCCCGTCTACGACACGCGCGTCACGAACGGCATGGTCGAGATCTTCGCCGAGCCGCGTGTCATCGCGAGCCCCGTTGCCGTTGCAAACTGAATCCAAAACCGGAGACCAAGGCCCGATGCGGCAATTCGTTCTGATCGGCGGCGGCCACACGTCCGCCTCCGCCGCCCGCGCACTTCGCAAGCAGGGCTTCGACGGCAAGATCGTGATCGTCGGCGATGAAGTCCATGCGCCTTACCAGCGTCCACCGCTGTCCAAGGACTATCTCTCCGGCAGCGCCGCCGACGACGAGATCTGGTCCGTGTCGCCGGATTGGTATGCCGAGAACGATGTCGAACTGCGCCTCGGCGTCCCCGCGAAGCGCATCGACGTCGAAACGCTGGGCGTGGAGCTTGCCGACGGCAGCACGCTTGCCGCCGATGCCGTGCTGATCGCGACCGGCGTGTCGCCGCGCCGCCTGCCGGGCGTCACCTCGTCCGCCGTCCATTATCTGAAGACGCTGGACGATGCGCAGGCGATCAAGGCGAAGCTCCGCGAAGGCCTGCGCGTCGTCATTGTCGGCGCCGGTTTCATCGGCCTCGAAATCGCTGCCGCCGCACGCACCGCAGGCGCCGACGTCACCGTCCTCGAAGCCGCTGAAACGCCGCTCGAACACATCCTCGGCAAGGACATCGGCGACATCGTCGCGTGTATCCACAAGGATCAGGGCGTCGACATCCGCTGCGGCGTGATGGTGGACGCCATCGAAGACACTGCAACGGGCGTCGTCGTGCGCACCAAGGATGGCACGACACTTGAAGGCGACATGGTCGTCGTCGGCATCGGCGTTACACCCAACGATCAGATCGCGCGCGCCTCCGAAATCACCGTCGGCAACGGTATCCGCGTCGATGAATTCTGCCGTACGTCGGCGGTGGGCGTCTATGCGGCGGGCGACATCGCCAACCACGCGCACCCGGTCGCCGGCCGCGTCCGCGTCGAGCATTTCGACAACGCCACGCGCCAGGCGCAGGCCGCCGCCGCGAACATGCTCGGCATCCGCACCGAATACACCGACGTGCACTGGTTCTGGTCGGATCAATACGATCACAACCTCCAGTTCGCAGGACACGCCGGCAAGTGGGACGAGATCGTCTTCCGCGGCGATGTCGAAGGCCGCGACTTCAGCGCCTTTTATCTGAAGGACGGGCACGTGGTCGCCGTCTTCGGGCTCGACCGCGGCGGCGACGTGATGCAGGCGAAAACGCTGATCGCCGACAAGCGCAGCGTCGACCGCGCGCTGCTCGCCGACGACGATACCGAGATGACCGAGATCATCTTCGGCAAGGAAGAGCCGGACGAAGACGACACCGCGCCCGCGGAATCCTCACCCGACGATTTCCAGCGCGTCGCGCGCAGCGGGCAGGTGACCGAGGGCATGGTGCGCCGCTTTTCGGTGGAGGGCACCGAGATCGCCGTCGCGCGTGCCAGCGGCAAGGTGTACGCTCTGCACAATCTCTGCACCCACCTCGCCTGCCACCTCGCGTCCGGCAAGGTGGAGGGCAAGGGGCTCACCTGTCTGTGCCACGGATCGATCTTCGAGCTGGAGACGGGCGTGCCGATCAATCCGCCGGCGACCCGGCCGGTCCGCACCTATCCCACGCTGGAGAAGGACGGGCAGATTTACGTCAAGGTTTCGTAGGTTACCGAACAAAAAAATAGCGAGCATACAAACCAACCCGAGAGAGGGCCGGACCTGCGGAGGGCCGGAAAGAGGGGGCGGTGGTACTGAGTATGGGCATGACGCCTGCGCACTGGACATTCGTCCTGGTGGTCGTTGCAATCATTCTGGCCATGGCGTTTCGCCGCGGCGTCATCATCCTGTCGATCCTCGGCATCGTGGCGCTGGGCTTCCAGTCCGTGAACGCCGGAACCGGCGCGGTGGATCGCACGATCTTTGCCGTGCAGAGCGTGTTCAAGGCGATGTTGATGTCGGGCACGCAGCTCTTCGACATCGTGCTGCTGATCGCGCTGATGCTCGCCATGCTGCGTTCGCTGCAGGCGCAGGGCGTCGACGAGATGATGGTCGCGCCGCTACGCAAATTCATGGTCGGGCCGTGGTCGGCGTTCTTCGTGATCGGCGGCGCCATGTACATCGCCTCGGTGTTCTTCTGGCCCTCGCCCGCCGTGGCGCTGATCGGCACGGTGCTGATCCCCGTCGCTGCCCGCGTCGGCCTTCCCGCGATGGGCGCCGCGGTCGCGATGAACATCGCCGGGCACGGCATGGCGCTTTCCGCCGATCCCGTGATCCAGGCCGCGACCCGCATCAGCGCCAGCGCCGCCAACCTGCCGTCGAGCGCGGTGATGCCCTACACGTCGCTGTTCTCCACGATCCTCGGCGTCGTCGCGTTCGCGGTGGCCGCGCTGCTCCTGCACCGGGATATGCGCAAAGGCCGCCTCGAGGAGGGCCCGGCGATCTCGATCTCGGTCAGCGTCGTCGTCACCGCAGGCGCCCCGCCCGTGCCCGGCCGGTTCAGCCGCCTGCTCGCTTTCTGCGTGCCGCTCGTGCTGCTCGGTGTCGGCGCGCTGATGATCTACCGGGCCGTGTTCACGCCCGACAAGGCGATCTACGGCAGCGATGCGACCGCACTTCTCGGCGGCACCGCAGTCGGTCTCCTCATCCTCGCCAGCCTCGCGCATGAAGGCCACCGCGCACTCGAAGGCATCGTCATCCACCTGACGGAAGGATTCCTCTTCGCCATCCGCATCTTCGCGCCCGTCATCCCCATCGTCGCCTTCTTCCTGCTCGGCGATCCGAAACACGCGATCACCGTGCTCGGCGACGGCACGCCCGGTTATCTGATGGATGTCGGTCGTATCGTCGGCGAAAGCATAGAGGGCAACACCACCCTGCTCGCCTTCGGCATCCTCCTCATCGGGATGCTCTCCGGCGTGGAAGGGTCGGGCTTTTCGGGCCTGCCGCTCACCGGCGCACTCAGCGCCGCGCTCGCGGGCGTCTCGCCCGAAAACGTCGCGATCCTTGCGGGCGCCGGGCAGATCGCAAGCGTCTGGGTCGGTGGCGGCACCATCATTCCGTGGTCGGGCGTGTGCGCCGTCGCGGGTATCGCCGGCGTCTCGCCGGAAGAGCTTGCCCGCCGCAATCTCATCCCCGTGTTCCTCGGCCTGCTCACCGTCGGCATCGTCGCCGCGCTGATGCTGGAATAGGGTAGCGCGAATGGCAAAAGGCGACGATGGATCGAGCGCGGCAACCGCCGTCCGCTGGCGCGAAACCGGCGCCGAAGCGATCATGGCGGAGCAGTGCCAGGCGCACGGCGAATGGGGCATCGTCGCAGCCGCCGCGCCCACGGCCGCCCTCATCGGCGCCGAGGCATTGCGCGCCGGCGGCAACGCCTATGACGCCGTGGTCGCCGCAGCGCTTGCAGAAACCGTGCTGCTGCCGCCGAAATGCGGGCTCGGCGGAGACCTGATCGCACTGGCCTGGGCGCCCGAGCAGAGCGCGCCCGAAGCCCTTCTCGCGATCGGCGGCGCGCCCGCCGGGCTCGCCGATGTCGCGGCGCGCGGCGCGATGGAAGAAACAGGCCCCACATCGATCGGCGTCCCAGCCGCGCCCATGGGCTATCTCGCGCTCGCGGCGCGCGGACGCCTGCCGCTCGGCGACCTCGCCGCCCCCGCGATCGATCTCGCGCGGCGCGGCTTCGCATGGTCGCGTATCTGCTCGGTGCTGTCGGAGGAAGCCCGCGCGCTCGTTGCCGCCATGAACCCGGCAGGCACCGTCTATTATCCCGGCGGCAAGGTGATCGCACCGGGAACGACAGTGCGCCTGCCCGGCATGGCGCGCATGATCGGCGAACTCGTCGAACGCCGCGAAGGCTTCTTCGGCGGCCCGGTCGGAAACGCCGTCGCTGCACGCATCGCCGAAGCGGGCGGCATCGTGACCGCAACCGACCTGATGAGCGCGAGCGCGGACTGGGCGGACGTTGCGCAGGCAAAGCTCTGCGGCATGGACCTGTTCGTCACGCCGCTCCCCACGCACGGCGCGTCGCTCGCCGATGCCGTGGCCGGGCTCGATGCGGAGACGGCCGCATCGCAGCCCGAAGTTTACCGCCACGTCGTCGCGGCGATCGCGAAGCGGCGGCGCGAGCTCTCCGGCCTGTCCGGCACGTCGATGGTCTCCGCCGTGGACGCGGACGGCACGATGGTCACCGTCATCCATTCGAATTCCTACCCGCGCTTCGGCAGCGGCATCATCGTCGGCGATTTCGATCTGATCCTCGCCAACCGCGCCGGGCGCGGGTTCAGCAGCACGCCGGGCCACCCGAATTTCCCGGAAGCCGGGCGCCGCCCGGCAACGACGCTGCACGCATGGGCGACCCAGAAGGCAGACGGCACCCGCTTCCTCGGCGCTACCCCCGGCGGCGCCAACCAGATGCCGTGGAACGCGCAGACGCTCGCCCGCATCGGCGCAGGCGAAACCCATGTCGGCCGCCTGATCGCCGCGCCGCGCTGGGAATGGAAACCGGGTGATGATTCCGTGATCGTCGAGAAAGGCTTCGACGCGCAGACCCTCACGGATTTCGCTGCTACTGCGCCCGCTGTCCAAACCGTGGATCGCTGGGCGACACGATCAGCAATGCAGATCCTCCGCCGTTCGCCAACCGAAGGCACGGCAGCCGCCGCGGACCCCCGCACCGTCGGCGCCTGCGTCGGGCTTTAACCCAAACAAAGTCCCCCATCGACGTGAATACACTGCCCAGTGATCTGCCGGGCATCGGGGCCAAGTAGAAACGCAACCAACGCCGCCACATCGTCCGGCTCCGCAATACGCCGCGTCGGCGTGCGTGCCGCCATCGCCTCCATCGCTTCGGCGGACATGGCACGGTGCCCGCTCGCATCCTTGCGCGTATAGCCGGGCACGACACAGTTCACGGTCACGCCCTCCGGACCAAGTTCGACGGCAAGCGCTTTCGCCAGCGCTTCGATCCCCGCCTTGGCAGCGGCGGTCACCGGAAACAATTCGCCTTCCGCAAAGCGATGCGCAACGAAAGAGCTGATCGCCACGATGCGCCCGGCGCCTCCGCGCGCGAGCGGATCGGCGGCGGCGGTCGCCAGCGCGAAGAATGCCTCCGTCATACCGCGCAGCGAGCGGCTCAGTGTTTCGGGTGCCGCTTGCCGAAGCGGCGTCCGGTCCGCGAAACCCGCGTTTGCGACAAGCGCGTCCAGCCTGCTGAAGCGGGCGAGCGCAACGTCGACCACGGATTGCGCGGCGCCCGGCGTATCGAAATCCGCGAACACGGTTTCAACGGGCGCACCTTCGCTCCGCAGCGTTTCCGCCAATGCCTCCAATGCACGGACCTTTTCTTCCGTGCGCCCGCTGGCGTGCAGCAGCAGGCTGTTCCCGGTCCCCGCAATCCGGCGCGCGATGGCCGCACCGATACCGCTCGCCGCGCCGGTGATCAGCGTGACACGCCCACCCGTCACAGGATGCTCACCATCGCGCGGGCGATCAGAACCAGTGCGGATGCCCCCGAGATCCCCAGCACGAAGCGCCGAACAGCGTCATTCGAAATATGTCTGACGACGAGGTTCGAAAACGCGAAGCCGACGAGCATCACCGGCACGTACACGAGCGTCGCCGTAAGC
>ERZ761602.4925-NODE-4925-length-16363-cov-6.183652_pt1 | contig 16363 bp, 15 predicted proteins | sample MGYA00512165_ERZ761602 | MGnify/ENA primary metagenome ERZ761602 (study PRJEB28899, sample SAMN02445085) | bioreactor sludge metagenome | biome: EBPR sludge; isolation source: Thorneside wastewater treatment plant | place: Australia: Brisbane, Thorneside...
GATCACATGCTGAGCTTCGACGGCGAGGTCGATTTCGCGCAGGACGTGGCCTTCCTCTATCCGCTGCGGGTGATCATGACCGTGCTGGGCGTGCCGCAGGAGGACGAGCCGTTCATGCTCAAGCTGACGCAGGAACTGTTCAACAACGCCGACCCTGAACTCAACCGCGCCCGGGCCGAGCTTTCGCCCGAAGACATGCTCAAGTCGCTGTGGGAAACCACCATGGAACTGGAAAACTACTTCAAGGCCGTGACCGAGAAGTACCGCGCCAACCCGACGAGCGAGATCAACAGCCTGATCGCCAATGCGAAGATCGGCGATGACTATCTCAACCACCGGCAGTTGATGGGCTATTACATCATCGCCGCCACGGCCGGGCATGATACCACCAGCAACACCACGGCAGGCGCGATGTGGGCGCTGGCCGAGCGGCCGCACCTCCTGAAGCAGATGCAGGAGAGCCCCGAACGCATCAACGCCTTCGTCGAGGAATCGATCCGCTGGGAAGTGCCGGTGAAGCACTTCATGCGCAGCGCCGTGGCCGATTGCGAGATCGGCGGCCAGCAGATCAAGGCCGGCGACTGGCTGATGCTGTCCTACCAGTCCGGCAACCGCGACGAGAGCGTCTGGGCCGATCCGTTCGAATTCCGCATTGACCGCGAACAGAACCCGCAGATCGCCTTCGGCTATGGCGTCCACGTCTGCCTGGGCCAGCACTTGGCGCGGATGGAGATGCGGATCCTGTGGGAGGAACTGTTCAAGCGCCTGAAGTCGGTCGAAATGAACGGCAAGGGCGAGCGGACCATTTCCAACTTCGTCTGCGGGCCCAAGCACGTGCCGATCCGCTTCACGGTGAACTGAGCCGGAGGCTGCCATGCGCAAGTGGAAGTGCCGCAACTGCGGGCTGATCTATGACGAGGCGCTGGGCCTGCCCGAAGACGGCATCGCCCCCGGCACCCGGTTCGAGGACATTCCCGAGGACTGGTATTGTCCTGACTGCGGGACCGAGAAGGACGATTTCGACCTGCTGGAGGAGTGAGGCTTCCGATTTCGTCATCGCGAGCGAAGCGAAGCAATCCAGAGCAGCGGAGTGTCTCGCTCTGGATTGCGTCGTCGCTGCGCTCCTCGCCATGACGAAATCGGGGAATTAACCGCCCGGTTAAATTCCTGCTTGACCCGGCCCGCGCGCGCGGCTCAAGTCGGGCCATGCAGACCGAAACCATCCGCGTGCCCGTTGCTCCCGGCGTCTCGATTGCCGCCGACGTGGCCGGAAGGCGCGGCGCGCCCACCGTTGTGCTGGGTCATGGCGGCGGGCAGACCCGCCATTCGTGGGACAAGGCCGAGCACCAGCTGGCCGAAGCCGGATACTACGCGATCAACTATGACCTGCGCGGCCATGGCGACAGCGACTGGTCACCCGATGCCGATTACAGCCTTGAGGCCCGGGCCGACGATCTGGCCGCCGTGGCCGCCCATGGATCGCGGCCCCTGGCGCTGGTCGGGGCCTCGCTGGGCGGGATCACGGCGATGGTCGCAGCCTCGCGCGGGCTGGACCCCGCCGCGATCGTGCTGGTCGATATCGTCCCCAAGATGAGCCAGAAGGGCGTGGCCAAGATCACCGCCTTCATGACTGCCAATCCCGATGGCTTTGCCAGCTTGGAACAGGCCGCCGACGCGATCGCCGCCTATTACCCCGACCGGCCGCGGCCCAAGGACCTTTCGGGCCTCAACAAGAACCTGCGGCAGGGCGACGATGGCCGCTGGCGCTGGCACTGGGATCCGCGCTGGATGGAAAGTCCGCGCGGCGATCCCAATCTGTTGCTCAACATGATGGACGCGGCCGACTGGACCGACCGGGTGCCGACCCTGCTGGTGCGCGGCATGAAAAGCGACATCGTCGACGATGACGGGGTGGAAGACCTCCGCCGCCGCATTCCGCACCTGGAAATCGCGGACATTCGCGGGGCCGGGCACATGGTGGCCGGCGACAAGAACGACGAGTTCAACGCCGCGGTGATCGCCTTCCTGACCCGGGTCATGCCGCCGCAAGGGTGATTTCTCCCTCTCGACTCCGCAGGCGAAATCCGTAAGCCTTTCAGCGATGCTGAAATTCGCCAAACAGGCCCTGCTTGCCGCGCTGTGCCCGGCGCTGGTCGCGGCCACACTGCCGCCGACCGTTCCCGCTGGGCCGGCCCCTGCCACCGTGCCGTCCGGCCCGGCGGCCAGCGCGCTGCCGCGCCCGCTGGTTGCTCCGCCGCCGGGCTGGGTTGATGTGATCCCGCTGCCCAAACCGCCCAGCGATGCCGATGGCGCGGCGACGATCGACCTGCTGGGCGATGTCCAGGTCAAGTTTACCGACAAGGGCGAGATTACCTATTACGGCACGGCCTGGATCATCGGCACGGCCCACGGGCTCGATTCCGGATCGCTCAAGGTGGACTGGGATCCCAGCCTAGAAACGCTGACCATCCACCACTACCGCGTGCTGCGCGATGGCCAGCCGATCGACCTGCTGGGCGATGGCAGCCAGCTGAAAGTGATCCAGCGCGAAACCCGGATGGAAAGCGCCATGCTCGACGGGCGGCTGACCGCGACACTCCAGCCGGAGGACCTGCGGGTCGGCGACGTGGTCGAACTGGCCTATTCGATCGAACGCCACGATCCCGCGATGCAGGGCTTTTCCGAGTATCTCACCGGCCCGGCCGATGGCGCCACTTTCGGCCGGTTCCGGGTGCGGATGCTGTGGGACAAGACCAAGCCGATGCAATGGCGGGCCTATCCCGGCATCCTGCAGCCCAAGATCAGGAAAACCCAGCAGGGCACCGAGCTGGTCGCCGAAGCCTGGAACACCACGGCGCCGCGCGCGCCCGAAGGCGCTCCGCAGCGTTTCTCGATCGTCAATGCGATCGAAGTGACCCAGTTCAAGGACTGGCAGGGCGTGTCGCGCCTGTTCGCGCCGCTTTACGCCCGCGCCGCGACGCTGGCTCCGAACAGCCCGCTGAAGGCCGAAGCGGCGCGGATTGCCGCGGCCACGCCCGATCCGGTCAAGCGCACCGAACTGGCGCTGGCCTTGGTGCAGGACCAGGTCCGCTACCTGTTCCTGGGGATGAACGCGGGCGGTTTCGTGCCGGCCAGCGCTGACCAGACCTGGGCCCGGCGGTTCGGTGATTGCAAGGGCAAGACCGTGCTGCTGATCGCGCTGCTGACCGAACTGGGGATCGAGGCGCGGCCGGTGCTGGTCCATACCGAGCAGGGCGATCTGGTTGGCACCCGGCTGCCTTCGATGGAAGCCTTCGATCACGTGATTGTCGAGGCGAAGATCGGCGGGAAGACCTATTATCTCGACGGAACCCGGCTGGGCGATGACCGGCTCGACCGGCTGGAAGTGCCCAATTACGGCTATGGCCTGCCGATCTCGGCCAAGGGCGACGGGCTGGTGGCGATGGCCGCGCCGGCGCTGGAGCGGCCGGCAAGTTCGGTCACGCTCAGCATCGATGCCAGCAAGGGGCTCGACGTGCCGGCTCCGGTCACGGCGGAAATGCGCTTTACCGGCGCCTTTGCCTCTGACGTGCGGCAGCGTTTCGCCGGGTTTTCGCAGGCCGAACGCTCGCGCGAGCTGCGCAAGCTGTGGCGCGAGGGCTTTGCCGCCATCACCCCCGGCAAGGTGGCGACCCATACCGATCCCGAGACCGGCGATTTCGTCCTGACCATGCAGGGCACGGCGCAGATGGAATGGATGGCCGATCTTGGCACCCGCTGGTACGAGGTGGACCGATCGCGGCTGGGCTGGCGGTTGGACATCGCCCGCGAAGGCGGGGTCAGCGCCGATGCTCCCTTTGCCTTCCGCTATCCGGACTGGTGGTCCTCGAAAGTCTCGATCGTGCTGCCCCACGGCGGCAAGGGTTTCCGCCTGCAGGGGGCGGAGCCGCTCGACCGGACGGTGGGCGATCTCTACCGCTTCCGCCGTACGGTCTCGCTGAAGGACGGGGTGGTGACGATGGAGGCCGAAACCCGCGCGCTTGCCCCGGAACTGCCCGCCGCCCGCGCCCAGCGGACCCGCTCCGAAATGGTCGAGATCGCCAGCGCCGGCGTGTTCATCCGTGCGCCCAACAACTACACCCCGACCGAGGCGGAACTGGAACAGACCCGCAAGGCCGATGCAGCCGAACAGGCCGCCAAGGCCAAACCGCGCGAGAAGGCCCGCAGCGCCGGGCGTTAGGCTTCAGGCCGCGCCCTTCAGCTTGCGGACCGCGCGCCAGGCGAGCGCCTTCGCCAAGTTGCGGGCCGGGAAGGGGGCAGGGCTGGCGGGGGACAGGCCGATCTTGCGCAGCATGTGGTTGAAGGCCCGCGCATCCGCTTCGGCATAGGACCAGTCCGAACGCCAGGTGATCGACAGCGAGACCGATGGCTCGTCCCCGTTCTGGACCCAGTGCGGCGCCTTGACCGGCACGTGGATCGCCTCGCCCGGGCCGATGTGGATCGCGCTGCCCTTTTCGGCATAGGCATCGTACCAGCTCAGGTTCCGGTGATGCAGCCCAAGGTGATAGCGCTCGTGGATGTCGGCCGAGAACATCGCCTCGTCCTCCACCGGGAACAGGGTCATGGTCTTGTGGCCCATCACCTGCAGCAGGATGTTGTGTTCCGGGTCGAAGTGGAACGGCGTGACCGATCCCGGCGATGTGATGAAGACGAAGCCTTCCAGCTGCATCATCTGCCCGGTGCGCGGCTCGACGATATCGCGCAGCTGGCCCAGCACCTCGTGCAGCAGTTCGCGGTAGGCCGGCACCTTCTCGATCCGCTTCAGTGCGACCCACGATCCGGCCTGGCCGATGCTGCGGATCGTCTCGGTTACGGTCAGATCGCTTTTCGGCACGTCCTCCGGGCGGATCCCGATGGGGAGCGTGCCGGGATTGTACTCGATCTCGTGCTCCGGCAGCGCCTCGGCCAGCCTGGCCAGCGCGTCCAGGGTGAGGAGAGGGTGGCCCAGCAGGCCGTGCTTCAGCTTGACCGGGCGGGCCGGATAGGCCGCGGCAAAGGCCTCGCGGGTTTCAGGCGGAAAAATGGACGGCTGCATGGGAAAACCCCCTCACTCGATTCCCCCGCGCGATAGCAGATGGGGGTTAAGATCGGGTGAGGGGGTGGGCTGCGGCCCGGAGCCTAATCTTGCGGGATCGTCCAGGTGACCGAGCCGGCAAAGCTGCCCGGCACCCGCGCCCCGGTCTGGTCGGTGGCGGGTTCGAACCGAGCGCGGCTGCGCACCGCGGCGCAGGTCGCGCGGTCCAGCCCGGGATGGCCGCTGCTGGCCGTGACCGTGCAATCGCTGACCCGCCCGGCACTATCGATGCTCAGCCGGTAGCGGGTGGTGCCCTGGTTCCCCTCACGCAGGTCGCGGGCGGGATAGTCGTTGGTCGAAACCCAGGCCTGCCACTTGCCCTTGGGCGCGGCGGCGCGGGGCTTGAACAGCGGCGGCGTGGTGGTGGGCGAAGTCGTGGGATCGGGGAACACCGCATCGCCCAGCCCGGACGTGCCGGCCCCGCCGCTCACCGGAATTTCCACCACGGTCACCGGCCCGGCATCGATCGGCGGCAACTTGATCCGCGTATTGGGCCGGTCGATCACGCTGGGCTTATTGTCCTTGGCCACCGGCTGCACATCGACCGGCGGCGGGGGTGAGGGCTTGGGCAGGGGCACGTTGACAGCGATCGGGTTGCGATCGGTCTTTACCGTATAACTCGTCGCCAGCCCCACGATCAGCGCGGCGGCCAGCCCGCCCTCGATCAGCAGAACCGCCGCGCCGGCGCCCAGCTTGCGGGTGGTGGTGTTGGTATCGGCATAGGCCATGGCATCCCTCCTTCGTTGGCCACTCGAACTTGAGCGCCCGGTGGCCCGTTTCCCGAGTCGCACCGGGGCGACCGCGGAATAAATGTGATAGTATAACATCACGATCCGGAGTCAACAGCTTTCCGTAACGTCAACCGGGGGGAGTTGTGTTCCGGCCCGCGCGCAGGCACCATCCTTCCCATGCTCACCTTCTACGATTGCACCACCGCCCCCAGCCCGCGCCGCGCGCGGATCGTCCTCGCTGAAAAGGGCATCGCCCACGAAGTCCGCCAGGTCGATCTGGCCAAGGGCGAGCAGCTTTCGGCCGAGTTCCGCGCCATCAACCCGGCCTGCACGGTCCCGGCGCTGGTGCTGGAGGATGGCGCGGTGCTGACCGACAATGCCGGCATCGCCGCCTGGGCCGAAGCGGTGCAGCCCGATCCGCCGCTGCTCGGCACCACGCCGCTGGAAAAGGCGCAGGTCGCCAGCTGGAACAGCAGGATCGAGGGCGAATGCTTCATGGCCATCGCCGAAGTGCTGCGCAACACCGCCCGCGGGATGAAGGACCGCGCCCTGCCGGGGCCGGTCAACTATGCCCAGATCCCGGAACTGGCCGAACGCGGCCGCGCCCGCCTGCTCGACTTTCTGGACCGCTTCGAACGTCACATGCTGGGGCGCGACTGGGTGGCGACAGACCGCTTCAGCCTGGCCGACATCACCGCCGGCGTCGCGCTGGACTTTGCCGGCTGGGTCAAGGTGGACGTGAACGAAGGCCGCCCCGCCGTGGCCGCCTGGCGCGCCAAGCTGGCCGAGCGGCCCAGCTTCAAGTTCTAGGCTGGATCATTGCCCGGCGCGCTTTCGCGCTTCGCCGTCCTTGGGAGCACGCCCCTGAAGCAAGCGAGCGAAAGGGATTGAACGCCCCATGGGTTATGGCGCCTGGAAGCATTGACGGCTCTGCTTGCCGACTGGTGCCGGAAGTGGCGCTAATTGTAACAGTCGCATTAAGGATTTTGTCCTTTTTTGCCTTAACGCAATTGCCGGTTCGCGTCACTTGTCCCGTGCAAATCCCCCTTTGTCGAAGAAGGCGGTCAGCAGATGACGTGCTTTCGTCGGACCAAGGCTGGCTGTTAGTCGTAACCAGAGCGATACCTCGCCGACCGGGCTACTGATGACGGTGAGGCAAATTTAGACCACGGAATAAGCAATTGCCTGGCAGCCTTGGTGGAGCTGCCAGCTCTTTGACATTGTTAACTTTCGATTTGGCGGCGCAGCCTGCATCTCGGATATGGAGCAAAATGCTTCCATAAACGAATGTTATTTACTGGCTCGGGATCGAGGTCAGACGTAATCGTTTGCCGGACCGGAGTGGCATTTGGATCGATAGTTTCGTGAACTCAGGCAGTCGCTTCATTCTGGAAGCAGGCGGTCGGGCCGCGATCAACGGTGTGCTGCGACCCGGAATATCGAAAAGCTGATCAAGGTGTAGGGCCGCAAACGCGGGCAGTGCCGTGTTCCCCGGGGGGGGGTTGCATGAGAAATGGGGCGAATGACAATTTATCTCTCATCGCGCAGGATTACTGCGATCCCTTTATTGCGAATGAGTCTGCACACCTGGCGGACATGTCGATCGACCGACAGGTTCCGCATGTGCAGGTTCCCGACTGTGTCCATCGCAGCACCTGAGTGCGTCCGGCTGGTAGGTTGGCCGTTTCCAGACTGTGGAAGGCGACGGAAGTGCTAAATCGTAGCAAAGAATTGCGGACCCTTGCCGAGCGGTTGATTTCCCTTGTTCTGGATGAAGATAACGGAAGCGTCCGCGATGAAGGCGCAGTTGACCAGCACGGTGAGGCCGATCCGGTAGATGAAGTCCGTCTGGGGCGGATCGCTCTGAACATCTATCAGTCACGACGGCTACGCGCCAAGTTGTTGCCACCCGACTTGTTGGGAGAGCCGGTGTGGGACATGTTGCTGGATCTGGTCATACAGCGCATGTTTGGCCGCCGTGTCTCGGTTACCAGTCTGACGATCGCCTCGGGTGTGCCTTCGACTACGGCGCTTCGGTGGATCAAGGTGCTGATCGATCATGGCCTGATCAGCCGCGAGGAATCCGCCGAAGATCGCCGGAAGGTCTATATCGAACTGACCGACAAAGGCTATCAGGTGATGCACCGGTTGTTGGCTAACTTGCCGACACGGAGAGACGATGGCGTTCCCAGTTTCAAGCGCGTCCCCTGGACGGGAAGGTGATGACCTCGAGCTTCATCAGCTGTCATTGGGGGCGGGCATCTGTTTCACTTGACCGGACCCTACATTCCCCCTAATGGCCCGCGCTTCCGGGGCATAACCCGGATTGAGCTGAACATTGCCGGGGCGCGGGGCTTTCCCCTGTAAACCGTCAAAGTAACCCGGTCTTTTCAATCGGGTGGAGCGTTTTCGGCTCGCGATTGATCGCCGCTGCGGGGCCTGCCCCGTGCCTGGCGCATTCGCGATTCGCATCCTCTTCATCCGGCCGAGACGGCCATCAACCAAGGTGAAGAGTACTTCATGCCCACTATCAACCAGCTGGTCCGCAAGGGCCGCGTGCCGCAGAAGACCAAGTCCAAGGTCCCTGCGATGGAGCAGAACCCGCAGAAGCGCGGCGTTTGCACCCGCGTTTACACCACCACCCCGAAGAAGCCGAACTCGGCGCTGCGCAAGGTTGCGAAGATCCGTCTGACCAACAGCCGCGAAGTCATTTCGTACATTCCGGGTGAAGGCCACAACCTGCAGGAACACAGCGTCGTGCTGATCCGCGGCGGCCGTGTGCGCGACCTTCCGGGCGTGCGCTATCACGTGCTGCGCGGCGTGCTTGACACCCAGGGCGTCAAGGACCGCAAGCAGAGCCGCTCGAAGTACGGCGCCAAGCGTCCGAAGTAAGTTTCACGCGGTTGCGGCCCTGGTCCGCTCCCCCTCCCGGCCGCCCTTCCGAAGGGTAGCCTATGGGTGGCCGGGAGGGGGAGCGGGCCGGAGCCGCAAGGAAAGCCCGGATGGGCTTTCCGCACTCCGAAGGAGTTCGAAAACATGTCACGTCGTCGTCGTCCCGAGAAGCGGGAAATCCTGCCGGATCCGAAGTTCAACGATCAGATCCTCTCGAAGTTCATGAACAACCTCATGCTCGACGGGAAGAAGTCGGTTGCCGAAAGCATCGTTTACGGTGCGCTCGAAACCATGGAAACCCGCGCCAAGGCCGATCCGGTCCAGCTGTTCCACGATGCGTTGAACAACGTGAAGCCGCAGATCGAAGTGCGCAGCCGCCGCGTTGGCGGTGCGACCTATCAGGTGCCGGTCGAGGTTCGCCCCGAGCGCGCCCAGGCTCTCGCCATCCGCTGGCTGATCAACGCCGCGCGCAACCGCAGCGAAACCACCATGTCGGCGCGTCTGTCGGCCGAGCTGCTCGACGCTGCCAACAACCGCGGCAGCGCGGTGAAGAAGCGCGAAGACACGCACCGCATGGCCGACGCCAACCGGGCGTTCTCGCACTACCTCCCGGCTTAAGGAAACCCAGACCATGGCACGCAGCCATCCTCTTGAAAAATACCGCAATTTCGGTATCATGGCGCACATCGACGCCGGCAAGACCACCACGACCGAGCGGATCCTCTACTACACCGGCAAGTCCTATAAGATCGGCGAAGTCCACGAAGGCGCCGCCACCATGGACTGGATGGAGCAGGAGCAGGAGCGCGGGATCACGATCACCTCGGCAGCTACCACCTGCTTCTGGAACGATCACCGCCTGAACATCATCGACACCCCGGGCCACGTCGACTTCACCATCGAAGTCGAACGCTCGCTGCGCGTGCTCGACGGTGCGGTCGCCGCCTTCGACGGCGTGGCCGGCGTTGAACCGCAGTCGGAAACCGTCTGGCGCCAGGCCGACAAGTACGGCGTGCCGCGGATGTGCTTCATCAACAAGCTCGACCGCACCGGTGCCAACTTCTACTACTGCGTCCAGACGATCATCGACCGTCTCGGCGCGACCCCGGCGGTGCTCTATCTGCCGATCGGCGCGGAAAGCGATTTCAAGGGCCTGGTCGACCTGGTCGAAATGCGCGGCATCATCTGGAAGGATGAATCGCTCGGCGCCGAGTTCGAATATGTCGAAATCCCGGCCGACCTCGCCGACAAGGCTGCCGAATACCGCGAAAAGCTGGTCGAGCTCGCCGTCGAGCAGGACGACGCGGCGATGGAGGCCTACCTCGAAGGCACCGAGCCCGACGTCGCGACCCTGAAGGCGCTGATCCGCAAGGGCACGCTGGCCCAGGCGTTCGTGCCGGTGCTGTGCGGTTCGGCGTTCAAGAACAAGGGCGTTCAGACCCTGCTCGACGCGGTCGTGGACTTCATGCCGTCGCCGCTCGACATCGAGGACGTGCAGGGCATCAACCCCGACACCGAAGAGCCGGACAGCCGTGCCACCTCGGACGAGGCTCCGTTCTCGGCGCTGGCGTTCAAGATCATGAACGACCCATTCGTCGGCTCGCTGACCTTCACCCGCATCTATTCGGGCACGCTGACCAAGGGCAGCTACCTGAACTCGGTGAAGAACAAGAAGGAAAAGGTTGGCCGCATGTTGCTCATGCACGCCAACAGCCGTGAAGACATCGAAGAAGCCTATGCCGGCGACATCGTTGCTCTGGCGGGCCTCAAGGAAACCACCACCGGTGATACGCTCTGCTCGGAAAAGCAGCCGATCATCCTGGAGCGGATGGAATTCCCCGAGCCGGTGATCGAACTGTCGGTGGAACCGAAGACCAAGGCCGACCAGGAAAAGATGGGCCTCGCGCTCAACCGCCTGGCTGCCGAGGATCCTTCGTTCCGCGTTTCGACCGATCACGAATCCGGCCAGACCATCATCAAGGGCATGGGCGAACTTCACCTCGAAATCCTCGTCGACCGCATGCGTCGCGAGTTCAAGGTGGAAGCCAACGTCGGTGCGCCGCAGGTGGCCTACCGCGAGTACCTCGCGAAGCCGGTCGACATCGACTACACCCACAAGAAGCAGTCGGGTGGTACCGGTCAGTTCGGCCGCGTGAAGGTCAAGGTCACTCCGGGTGAGCGTGGTTCGGGCTTCGTCTTCAAGGACGAAATCAAGGGCGGCAACATTCCGAAGGAATACATCCCGGCGATCGAAAAGGGCTTCCGCGAAACGGCCGAAACCGGCTCGCTCATCGGCTTCCCGATCATCGACTTCGAAGTGCTGCTCTATGACGGTGCGTACCACGACGTCGACTCGTCGGCTCTGGCCTTCGAAATCGCCGGTCGCGGCGCGATGCGCGAAGTGGCCCAGAAGTCGGGCATCAAGCTGCTCGAACCGATCATGAAGGTCGAAGTGATCACGCCGGAGGAATACCTCGGCGACGTGATCGGCGACATCAACTCGCGGCGCGGGCAGATCCAGGGCACGGATTCGCGCGGCAACGCGCAGGCCGTGACCGCGATGGTCCCGCTGGCGAACATGTTCGGCTATGTGAACCAGCTGCGCTCGTTCACCCAGGGTCGGGCGAACTATTCGATGTTCTTCGACCACTATGATGAGGTCCCGGCCAACGTCGCGACCGAGATCAAGGAGAAGCTTGCCTAACCGGCAGGAACAATCTAGGGGCGGCGCCTGATTCAGCGGGCGCCGTCCAAACCCCGCAGATTCAATTCAAAGCGAAAGAAGGTTTGAGACAATGGCCAAGGCAAAATTCGAGCGGACCAAGCCGCACTGCAACATCGGGACCATCGGTCACGTCGACCATGGCAAGACCACCCTGACCGCCGCGATCACCAAGGTGATGGCCGAAGTTAACGGCGGTGAAGCCGTGGACTTCGCCAACATCGACAAGGCGCCCGAAGAGCGCGAGCGTGGCATCACCATCTCGACCGCTCACGTCGAGTACGAAACCGCTGCCCGTCACTACGCCCACGTCGACTGCCCGGGCCACGCCGACTATGTGAAGAACATGATCACCGGCGCGGCGCAGATGGACGGCGCCATCCTCGTGGTGAACGCCGCTGACGGCCCGATGCCGCAGACCCGCGAACACATCCTGCTCGCCCGTCAGGTCGGCGTGCCGGCGCTGGTCGTTTACATGAACAAGGTCGACCAGGTTGACGATCCGGAAATCCTCGAGCTCGTCGAGCTGGAAATCCGTGAACTGCTGTCGAGCTATGGCTTCGACGGCGACAACATCCCCGTCATCCCGGGTTCGGCTCTGGCCGCTCTGGAAGGCCGCGACGACAACATCGGCAAGGATTCGATCATTGCCCTGATGGACGCCGTCGACACCGCCATCCCGCAGCCGCCGCGTCCGACCGACAAGCCGTTCCTGATGCCGGTGGAAGACGTGTTCTCGATCTCGGGCCGTGGTACGGTTGTGACCGGCCGCGTCGAGACCGGTATCGTCAAGGTTGGCGACGAAGTCGAAGTGATCGGCCTCAAGGACACCCAGAAGACCGTCGTCACCGGCGTCGAAATGTTCCGCAAGCTGCTCGATCAGGGTGAAGCCGGCGACAACATCGGTGCTCTGGTTCGTGGTCTGAAGCGTGAAGACGTCGAGCGCGGCCAGGTTCTGGCCAAGCCCGGCTCGGTCACCCCGCACACCGAATTCAGCGCCGAAGTCTACGTGCTGTCGAAGGACGAAGGTGGCCGTCACACGCCGTTCTTCGCCAACTACCGCCCGCAGTTCTACTTCCGCACCACCGACGTGACCGGTGAAGTGATCCTCCCCGAGGGCACCGAAATGGTCATGCCGGGCGACAACGTTGCCCTGTCGGTCAAGCTGATCGCCCCGATCGCCATGGACGAAGGTCTGCGCTTCGCTATCCGCGAAGGCGGCCGCACCGTCGGCTCGGGCGTGGTCTCGAAGATCACCAAGTAAGCTTCGGCTGATCTGACCAACGAATTGGCCCGGCCTCCCACGCGGAGGCCGGGCTTTTTCGTGCCCACCGTCCGCGCGGCCGGGCGAGTTAGTTGATGAAGTGCATCCGCGCAATCCGTGTCGGTTTTTCAACCGGCCTGCTTCAGATGCGGCAAAGCCGCGCTGGGGGGCGCGGCTCGGTAAAGTGGTCTGGACGATAGCAAAGAGCGAACGGGCACGATACACCGCCGCTCCGGTGTAGGAAAACGGTATGGCGCGTAAATATTCGAAGCACGGGGCCAGGGAGAGCTATGACAGCGACGAGCAGGACACGGGCGCGCTCCCGCCGCCGCCCGACTGCTGGCTGTGCGAGCGGCCCTGCGGCGAGACGGTGATCTGGCACCACCCGGTCCCCAAAAGCCGGGGCGGGCGCGACACCGTGCCGATGCACCCGATCTGCCAGAACATGCTGATCACCACTTTCACCAATTCCGAGCTGCAACGTTACGGCATGGACGCCAGCCTGCTGCGGCTCGACCCCCGGGTGGAGAAGTTCGTTAGCTGGGTGGCGAACAAGGACCCGGACTTCAACGCGCCGCTGGGGAAGAAGAAAGGGCGGTGAGGGGAAGGAGCCCTGGGGACACGCTATTGCGTGTCCCCGTCCTGCATTGCGCAGGGAGAAGGGGACACGGAATACCGTGTCCCCGACCATCGTTATCGACCGGGGACAGTCTAATGACTGTCCCCTTTGGCCGGTGCGGCCGGCCCGCGCTTTCCCGGCGCCAGCTTCAGCCCTGTCTTCGCTTCCATATCGGCCAGCCATTCCCTGGATCCCACTGGCCGCCCGACGCTTTCGGCCTTGCGCAGCAAGGCATAGGTCAGCGCTTCGTCGAACTCTTCGCCCAGAAACGCCGCGAAATCGCCGACCCGTTCCAACGCCGGAGCGACCGTGACCACATGATCATCCTCGCCCGCGATCAGCGCGCGGGTGCTGGACCATCGCCAGTCTTCAGCCTTTTGTACCAACCGCGCCCGCACGGGATTGAGTGCGACATAGCGCAGCGCCGCGAACAGGTGTGCTTCGTCCATCGCCACCGACGCAAACCGGCCCTGCCAGAGATGTCCGGTGGTCCTGCGGCGCGCGTTGATATAGCCGGTGTAGCGGCGATGCAGTTCACCCAGTGTACGCCGCAAGCCATCCTCGTCCGACGGCACCAGCACCAGGTGCACATGATTGGGCATCAGGCAATAGGACCACACCTCGGTCCGGGCGCGCTCTGCCGCATCGGCCAGCAGATCAAGATAGAGTGCGAAGTCCCCATCTTCAAAGAATGCCCGCTGCCGCCCATTGCCGCGCTGGGTGACGTGATGCGGCACGCCGGGAATGACGACACGGGGAAGCCGGGCCATTGTCAGAACCGGGGACACGCTATTGCGTGTCCCCGATCAACGTTGCAGCACGAACAACCGGGCAGTTCCGGGGACACGGTATTCCGTGTCCCCACACAAGGCTGCAGGTAAGCGCAGGGGTTGATTGACATGCGGCTGAATATGATGAAGTTTGGAGAGTAAGTAAGCTGTCAATGTAATACACGAAGCGATAATCATGCGAAACAAATCTATTTCCACACTATTTTTAACTATAGTCGCGTGCGTCGTAGGTTATTTTTTCGGATTATCGGATGGTGAGATTGCGGGTGTTGCCCTCTGGGGTGCGATGTGGGCATTTGTTTTTCACACAAAACTATAGAACTCAAATTGTGAAACCTAAGGGGCGGACGATGGCGAGAATTCAGTATAATCTCCAAGGAATCCTTGCCTCTTTTTGCATCCTGCTAGGCGCATGTTCGAATGGTGAGGACGCAAAATGTAGAGATGCCTCCGTCAGTCGGTTTGAAGGAATAGTCTTCGTTCTATCAACTGGTGTTGGGACATTTTCGAAATCAACACAGTGCATGGTTTTTTTGTCCGCGGATGGAAAAAACCAAGATTTGCTTCGTGAAGCTTGGAATAAATCTCCGTATCATTCTGAGATACGGCCTCTCAGAATTTCGACCGTTGGGGAAATGAAAGGCGACAAAATCAAAAACAGGAGCAAAATATTCTCTGTTTCAAAAATAACATATATAGATCCGATTGTGAGTGTTGAAGACGCTGACAGGGCTAGTAAAGAGAGATTTGGGGTAAGGCTTAGTGAGTTTCGCTAGAATTGCGAACGCATGTCATTCCGGGGATAGTTTACATAACCTCCAAGCGCAGCCGCTTGTCCCTTCGGCGTTCCGCATAACGGCATCGTCGGACGGGGACACGCGATAGCATGTCCCCGGCTCTTTCATGCTTCACCATCCGGCGGGGACACGCATTAGGCCGTGAACTCATAAAGGCTGACATGGAGGAGACGATCAGCGCGGTTGCGACAGCGCGAGATGCATCAGGCTGAGTTCCATCGCTACGAACGCGCCTGCGAACCAAAGCCAAACGGCGTCCATCCCGATCCAATTTTGCAGAAGCCCCATGGGGAGAACACCAATGACAAGCACAGCTCGCAGCCAGAGCAGGGCCGGTGATCCGGTCCGACTGCCAAAGAGCCCCCATACGGGATCGCGAAACTTCTTCGGCCTGCCGGGCCACGGGTCTTGGCCTTGCATCTCTCGATTTGCGGCATCGACGCCCCGCCGATAAGTCCGACTGAACAGTATCCTCAAGAATAGGAGTATAGCGGTTGCGCTGACGAAGATGGTGCCTGGCAGCAGGATAACGCGGACGGGCGCGAACAGAATGCTGGCCACCGACGCAAGCCCCGCAAAGGCCGCGATCCAGAAGCAGACTGCTCTGAGTTGCGCATCCATCATCGGCGCATGTTACCAAGCTTCCATTCTGCGCCAAATGCTGATTCAGCGTTGGAATGAGCCGATACGATCTTACCGACTTTGAGTGGCGCGTGATCCAGCCGCTCCTGCCCAACAAGCCGCGAGGCGTGCCGCGCGTGGATGATCGGCGGGTGCTGAATGGCATCTTCTGGGTGCTACGCTCTGGAGCACCATGGCGTGACCTGCCCGAGCGCTATGGTCCTCGCACCACCTGCTATAACCGCTTCGTGCGATGGCGGAAGGCCGGCGTGTGGGATCGGATGATGGACGCCATCACCGCCGCGTACGATGGCGACATCCAGATGATCGACAGCACTTCCGTTCGCGCCCATCAGCAGGCCGCGACGGCAAAAAGGGGGATCGAGATCATTGTCTCGGTCGCTCCCGAGGCGGCCTCACCACCAAAATCCACGCGCTCGTTGACGGGCAAGGTCTCCCGATCCGGCTGAGCCTGACCGCTGGGCAAAGCCACGATGGGCAAGCCGCTGACGATCTGCTTGGTCATGTCGGTGCCGGAACGATCTTGCTGGCGGACAAGGCATATGACGCCGACCGCATCCGGGAGTCTCTCCGCGCGAAGGGAGCGTTCGCCAATATCCCGCCCAAGATCAATCGCCGGGCAAAACCGTACTTCAGCACTTGGCTCTATCGTGAGCGGAACCTGATCGAGCGCTTCTTCTCCAAGCTGAAGCACTTCCGCAGGGTTGCCACCCGCTACGACAAGCTGGCCGAGAACTTCCTCGCCATGGTCAAACTCGCCTCAATGCGTCTGTGGCTCCGCGTTTATGAGTC
>ERZ761602.4927-NODE-4927-length-16361-cov-7.865816_pt1 | contig 16361 bp, 7 predicted proteins | sample MGYA00512165_ERZ761602 | MGnify/ENA primary metagenome ERZ761602 (study PRJEB28899, sample SAMN02445085) | bioreactor sludge metagenome | biome: EBPR sludge; isolation source: Thorneside wastewater treatment plant | place: Australia: Brisbane, Thorneside...
TGGGTTTTTTGCTGGATGCAGTAACCCAAAAGAAATTCGAGATACAGCGTTCTACCGTGAAGAATGAAAGAGGACAGAATTATGATAACCGTCCTTACGGTTTGGCCAACGAAACGGCTTCCAGAAACTTATACCCCTATGGCCACCCTTATTCATGGCTTACTATTGGATATGTGGAAGATCTGAACCGTGTAGATGTAAATGATTTAAAGAACTTCTTCCTTCGCTGGTACGGACCTAATAACGCAACTGTTTCAGTTGGTGGTGATGTAAAACCTGCCGAAGTGGTAAAGCTGGTTGAAAAATATTTCGGTGGCATACCCCGCGGCCCGGAAGTAAAACCTGTTGTTGTTCCACCCGCTGTATTAAGCAGCGACAGGTATGCTTCTTATGTAGATAATTACGCCAAGCTTCCTTTGTTGCTGGTCGTTTATCCCACTGTACCCAACTATCATAAGGATATGGGCGCCCTGGCCTGTTTGGCTCAGGTATTGGGGCAGGGTAAAAACTCTGTTTTGTACCAGCAAATGATAAAGAAAAAAACCGCTCTCCAGGCAAGTACTTTCAGCAGCCTGTCTGAACTGGCCGGTGAATTTTTTGTTCAGCTGATTCCTTCACCGGGCAAATCATTGGCAGTATTGGATTCAATTTATCGCAACTCTCTTGACTCTTTCGAAGCAAGAGGTGTTACGGACGATGATATTGCCAAGTTCAAAGGCGGTATTGAATCACAGCTGATCAACGGTTTGCAAAGTGTTTCCGGAAAAATCTCCCAGCTGGCTTCTTTCCAGACTTTCACCGGCAATCCTAACAAGATCGCCGACCTGATTAAAATGTACCAGTCGGTGACCAAAGAAGATGTGATGAGAGTGTACAATGAATATATCAAAGGAAAAGGAGCTGTCTTTCTGAGTGTATTACCCAAAGGCCAGGAGAAGTTGATTGCTGCCGCTGATAATTACAAGATAGACTCATCCAAATATGATGCACCTGATTATGGCTATGCAGGATTGAAATATGCAAAAGCAAAAGACAATTTTGACCGAAGCAAGATACCAGGAAATGGCGCTTACCCAACTGTAAAGGTTCCCAAATTCTGGAGAAAGGATATGCCAAACGGCGTGAAAATGATTGGTACAGAATCCAGCGAGATTCCGACAGTGACCATGACTATTACGGTTCCCGGTGGCCACTTATTACAGGCGAATGATACTTCAAAGATTGGACTTGCCAGCATGTTTGCCAGTATGATGAATGAGGATACCAGGAATTATACTGCAGAACAAATGGCAGTGGAATTGCAAAAGCTGGGAAGCAATGTCTCTGTTTCCAGCAAATTCGATGGTATCACCTTCAGCATCCAGACCCTGAAGAAAAATCTTGACCAGACACTGGCACTGGTGGAAGAAAGGATGTTCAATGCCAAATTCACACCGGAAGCTTTCGGCCGCATTCAGCAGCAACGATTACAGGGATTCAAGCAGGCAAAGGCCGATCCGGCTGCTGTTGCTGATAATGTTTTTGCCAAGCTGAATTATGGCCCTAACAGCATCTTGGGCATGAGCGAAGACGGAACGGAATATACTATTGCCAACCTGAAACTGGAAGATGTTGAAAGTTATTACAAGAACTACATGACATCAAAGGGTGTGAAAGTGGTAATAGTGGGTGATGTAAAACAAGCTGAAGTTCTTCCCAAACTGGCTTTCCTGAACAAACTGCCTAATAAGAAAGTCGAGTTGCCTGCCGTAAACGCAAAAGCAACCGAAATTGATAAATCTAAAGTGTACCTGGTGGACATTCCTAAAGCAGCCCAATCTCAATTCCGGGTTGGTTATGCTACCGGCTTGAAATACGATGCCACAGGTGATTTCTACAAATCAAGACTGATGAACTATGCACTGGGCGGTGATTTCAACAGCCGTTTAAACCTGAATCTACGGGAAGATAAAGGCTGGACATATGGTGCCCGCAGTTCATTCACTGCGGATGAATACACAGGTGATTTTGAATTCAGTTCCGGTATCCGTGCCGATGCAACAGACAGTGCATTGATTGAAGTAATGAAAGAGTTGAAAAATTATCGTGATAACGGTATCACCGAAGCTGAACTGAAGTTTATGAAGAATTCCTTGGGTCAGCGGGATGCATTGCTCTACGAAACCGGTATTCAGAAAGCAGGCTTTATCGGCCGCATACTGGATTATAACCTGCCGGCCAATTATGTGGACCAGCAAAACAAGATACTCGCCAACCTGACCAAACAGCAGGTAGATGCGATTTCGAAAAAAATGCTGAACCCTGAAAAAATGAATATCCTGTTGGTAGGCGACAAAGCCAAAATCATAGAGGGAGTGAAGAAAACAGGTTATGAAGTAATTGAACTGGATGTAGATGGAAAGCCTGTACAGAAAAAAGCTTTCTAAGCAGAGTAACTATTAAAGCAAAACCGTCACCAGGTGGTGACGGTTTTTTTATGCCATGTTTATACCGGCCAGTGGGTATTTTTTAACTTTTTAACAATCTAAGCCATGAACCTTTGCGGTATTTGTTGTTATTTAAAGGACAAAAACCTTGTAATATGAAGCTTATCTACACTCTTCTTTTTCTTACTATCAGTATTTTCTCTTCTGCCCAGTTTTACCTGAGTAGTGGTTATTCGCTCAGTTTACCGAAGCAGGAAATGAAAAAAAATATCAGGGCTGTTCATAGCCTTGCCCTGAGTGGACTATATCGTTTACCGGGTAACATGGACCGGGTACAATTAGGTGTCGATTTTGGCTGGGGCATGTATGCCAGTACAAGAAAGGAACAAACATTTACTTTCGCAAACGGCGACATTACCCGGACTGATGTTTTTTACAGCAGCATGGTGGTGCAGGGTGGCCTGCAAACAAGAATAGACCTGCTGCGAAATAAAATTGTTACACCTTACCTGAGCGGAAAAACAGGCTACACAAGTTTTTATAGTAACATTTTTGTTGAAGACCCTCACGACCCGGGAGGATGTGCGCCCCTGGACCAGCGAAACATTATTAAAGACGGAACGATCTATACCGGTTACGGAGGAGGTTTGCAAGTTGACTGGAGTATCTTCAATAGAAATAGCAGAAAAAGCAGGGGATGGATTGATCTGACTGTCAATAACATTCAGGGAGGCAACCTCAATTATATCAACACAAAGAAATTGGTGGATGCCAATAACCCTCCCGTTAACTCTGATGGAAAGCCTTTAAATATCACTTTTATAAATGCATCCACTCAGCAATTGCATGAGCACCAGGTGGCTGAAGTATATACAAGCCCTTTGAGGATGCTGGAATTAAAAATCAGCGCTACATTTCTTTTAAACTAAAAATTCCACAGCATAAAAAGTAAAGCGGCTCCAACCACAGAGCCGCTTTTTTATAACCAAAACCAACCACACATTTCAGACAATCTTTAAGCCTTTTTTGCTGCTGGCTTAGGCTTGCCCAGCCATACTTTTTTACCCTGAATTCTTCTTACCAGGTACATGATACCGACAAATATGAAGAAGAAGGGTCCGGCAAACCCAAGCAGGGCAATATATTTGGTACCATAGAATTGTTGCATGGGTCTTTTCAGCCTTTCTGCGATCAGGTACATACTCGGCACCATCACCAAGGTCAGGAAGAAAGAGAATATCAGACCAAATATGATCGTCCATGCTAATGGCCCCCAGAAAACAACACTATCACCACCAAAGAACAGGTTTGGACGAAGATGCTGGAATAATCCGGCAAAATCAATATTCAATCCAACAGCCAGCGGGAACAAACCTAATATTGTTGCTACTGCTGTCAGCAATACGGGAATGATACGGATCTTTCCTGCCTGTATGGCTGCTTCACGGGTACGCATACCACGGCTACGTAATTCATCGGTAAACTCAATCAAGAGGATACCGTTCTTGATTACTATACCGGCAAGACCAATAATACCTACTCCCATCATGATAGTCGCTACGGTCATTCCGGTAATGGCATATCCCAGGAACACACCAATAATAGAGAAGAATATTTCCGTCAAAACAATGAATGGCTTGCTCATACTGTTGAACTGCAACACCAGTATGAAGAAGATAAGTCCCAATGCTATCAATAATGCTTTACCCAGGAAAGCGGACGTTTCCTTTTCCTGTTCACTTTGTCCGCTCAGTTTGATGTTGACATCTGCAGGCACTGCATTTTTTTCTTTGAACTCTTTGATCTTAGTTTCCAGCTGCGCATTGATTGGTGCTACCATCGTTGGGTCAAGTACATTACTTTGTAATTGAATAGTGCGTTTTACATTCTTACGGTTAATGCCGCCGGGAGAATTTGTATAGTCAACAGAAGCCACTGAACTGAGCGGTAATGATTTCACCTGCATGGTATTCATGTCCATGAAAGTGATCCGCATGTTCAACAGGTCTGAAACATTTTTGCGCAGGTCTTCTTTGAAACGCAACTGAATTTTATACTCATCCTCACCGTCTTTGATCTTGCTCACTTCTTTACCAAAGATGGCTGTACGCAGTTCCATGCCGATTTGAACGGTGCTCAGGCCCTCCATAGTAGCCCTTTGCCTGTCTACTTTAACAGTGATCTCCGGGTTAAACAGGTCAACATCCGGTTGCAGGTTCTCAATACCTTCTACACGATTGGTGTCTAAAAAGCGATACAGGTCAGTAGCAATCTTTGTTACATTTTCCAAATAATCTCCCGACACTTCAATGTTAACCGGTGGATCAGTAGGCGGACCATTATCTTCCTGGGCCACTTCCACACTGGCACCGGGGATACCCTGCACCACTTCGCGGATCTTATCCATATACGGCCTGGTTTCCTTGCCATGTCTTTTTTCAAACTCTACAAAAGAAACTTGTATCCGTCCAAGATGCGATTGTACACTCCTGTTGTTGTCCCTGGGATTGTTGGCATTTACGGCCACATTGGTAATGATGCTTTCGACAATACCACCGGGAGTTCCGGGTTTTTCTTTCTCCAGCACTTTTTCTACCCGGTGCTCCAGTATATGCAATACACTGTCTGTGTGACGAACATCTGTACCAACCGGCATTTTCAGGTATACATAAACAAAGTTGGGATCGCCGCTCGGGAAGAATGTTGATTTCGTTCTTCCTGTTGTAATACTGACGACCAGCATCAGCAATGAAATAATAAACAGGCCAAACAGTGATACGAAAGCCCATACCGGCCTCTTTCCTTTCAGTATCCATCTCAGCAATCGCTCATACCTGCTCATCAGCCTTGGCAGAAAACTATTCTGAAACTTATGGATCACATCGTTCAACACATAAGCATTGAACACCATAAGGATTGCCAGTAACAACAGGAAGTTGGCTACTCCATGGAAGCCCGGCAAATGAAGCAGTATACCACCTATAAGTGATGTAAGGAACCATTTATTCCTGAAAACGGCTTTTTTGGGTTTTTCAAATTCTTTCCCCTCGGGTTTCATAAAACTCACTGCAAACACAGGGTTGAAAAAGAATGCCACCACCAATGACGCCGCCAGTGTCAGGATGAGTACAACGGGCAGATATATCATAAACTTCCCAATCAGGCCCTTCCATAGCAATAGAGGGAAAAATGGCGCCAATGTAGTGGCCGTACCGGCTAATACCGGAATGAAAACCTCCCCGGCTGCTTCTTTGGCACTTCGTACTATCGGAATCTTGCCGTTGGCATAAATACGGTGGGTGTTTTCAATTACCACTATCGCATCGTCCACTATGATACCCAAACCGAATAACAATGCAAACAATACAATGAAGTTGAGAGTGATATTGATGCCAGAGATACTGCTGACCAGCGGTATGAACAAGAAGGCTACAAACACTGACAGGGGGACACTCAGCGCCACAAAGAAGGCATTGGTAACACCCATAAAAAACATCAGGATGATGAGTACCAACAAGAACCCGATGATGATTGTGTTGATCAGTTCAGTGAATGAGGTTTTTGTTTGTTTACTTGTATCGCCGGTAAATTCAACCCTGAGATTTTTAGGCAATTCGCCTGATTTCTGCATGCTTTCCACCTCAGCCTTTACTTTATCAGCACAGTCTATCAGGTTTTCACCAGAACGCTTAACAATATTTAGTGTTACCACATTCTTTCCATCCAGCCGGGCAAAACTTTCCTTTTCCTTCACTGTATCTTTTAATTCTGCCACATCTCTCAAATAAACAGAAGCTCCCTGTGCACTGCTGCGTACGATTACATTGTATAAATCATTTACACTGGTAAATTGTCCTTTTACTTTCAGTGTTCGCTTCATATTACCCGTTTCTATCAAACCACCTGTGATATCATGGTTCTCCCTGCTGATGGCATTTTCTACATCCATCAGGCTAACCCTAGCCGCTGTAAGTTTGTAAGGATCTACATTTACTTGTATCTCTCTTTCCGGTGCACCAACAATTTCTGCTCTGTTCACTTCACCCAGGCTTTCAAACCTGTCCTGCATTTTGTCAGCATACCGCTTCAGCTGCATACCATCATAATCACCACTGATGTTTACAAACATGATGGGAATTTCACTAAAAGCAAATTCCTGGACATTGGGTTCAGAAGTCAGATCGTTTGGAAGATCTGACATAGCCCTGTCGATCGCATCCTTTACTTTTTGCTTGGCTATGTCTGTTTCCACATCGGTATCAAACTCCACTACAATAAGGCTATAATCTGCCTGTGAAATGCTCTGTATCTTATTTACCTTGGCGCCGCTGATACCCTTTAATTCCTTTTCGATGGGTTGTGTTACCAGACTTTCAATATCCTTGGCTGAGTTTCCTGCATAGATGGTGGTGACAGAAATTGTCGGCACAACAATATCCGGAAACTGCTCCTTGGGCAACGTAATGAACTGGAGAAAACCAATAGCGGAGATGATAATAGCCAGGATATATACGGCTACCCTGTTGTCAATAGCCCAGCTGGTTGGTTTAAACTCTTTGAATTTTTTTATTGCTGATTGAATAACTGACATAAATAATTATTTGATAATTCGCATCTCAAAAAGACTACTTACCGGTAGTGACCGCCTGGCCATCATAGATAGACTGATACCCTTCTGTAATAAGTAATTCGCCACCGCTTAAGCCATTTTTAATTTCAATAACTCCGTTGTATACTTCTCCCACATTTACATTTTTCTTTCGGGCTATCATTTTATCCCCTGATTTCTCCATTACGTATACATATTTTCCATTTTCATCACTTTGTACAACATTCACCGGCACGGCAATGGTTCCCTTTGCTTCGTAGTCAAGTATTTTCATTACTGCTGTTTGATTAGGCTTCAGTAATGGATCAGAAGGCAGTTTAGCTTCTGTCATGAATGAACGGGTCTTTTCATCAATAGACGCCCCCACAACACTGATAACTGATTCAAAAGCAGGTTTGCCTGTTTCCGGAACAGAAATAAGCACTTTATCTCCTTTTTTCACTTTAGCCACATAGTTATCCGGCACCGGCACTTCGGCTTTGAGTGTGGTGGCATTTACAATTACGATCTGCCCCCCCTGCTGTGTAGCACCACTAAAGAATTCACCCACCCGTACATTAATTTCTTCTACCACACCGCTCATTCCGGCAGTAACACTGGTCATATTCAAAGCTTCTCTGGCCTGGCCTACCTGTGCTTCTGCTGCTCTCAATTGTGCACTGATGGCATCCACATCTGCTTTTGCATTGATTACATTTATCTCCGCACCTATATTCTGCTTCCAGAGATTCTGGTAACGTTCATAAATCGTTTGTGCCTGTGCCAGTCTCGCTTTTAACTGACCGGTTGATTGCTGCGCAGCAATCAAGGCCTGTTGCTGAAGGGCATCATCCAGCTTTACTACCACCTGGCCTGCACCTACTTTCTGTCCCACTTTTACATAAATGGCCCTTACTACTCCGCCACCACCTTTAGGCGCTACATAACCGATACCGCTGTTGGATACCTTTCCCTGCAAATCAATGTAATGAGCAAAATCCTGGACACGGAGTGTATCTACCGCCACGAGTCTTTTTACCTGCTGCGCAGCTTCAGGATCTGCCTTGGCTATCTCGTCCTCCATCTTTTTGATATCCGCATCAATTTCACTTTTTTGTTTTTTCAGTTTTTCCAGCCTGGATTTAAGGTCACCAAGGTTTCCCTTTTTTTCTTTGGCTCCACCGCCGCAGGCTGCCAGTACAGCTGCGAAAAAAACAGCTGCCGATATTTTCATTATATTATTCATACTATAGTTTTTATTGGTCATGGTTGTTGATTTATAATTTTCCGGTTGCTTTCATATAATCGATCTTAGAAATGATCGCATCATACAGAGCAGTTATATAACTTGTTTGTGCCGTTTTCAATTCTACCTGCGCTGCGTTAATTTCTGTTTGCGAACCTGTTCCTACTTCGTATTTCTTCTTTGTCTGCTGGTAAACTTTTTCTGCGAGTTCCATATTTTTTTTCTGGAAATCCATTGTGGCTATGGCTGAACGGAAATTATTCTTTGCCGTCTCAACTTCATTATCGATCGTCAGCTTTAATGCTTCAATCTGGTTTTCTGTCTGGCGCAGCTGTATTTTAGTCTGCTGAATTTTTGATTTTGTATAAAACCCGTTGAAAATGGGAATATTTATATTCAGGCTAATATTGGAAATGGTAAACCAGTCACCTTTTCCAAAAAAATTCCATTTGTTTCGTTGTGCATTCTTGGCGTACTGGCCATTGAGCAATACAGTTGGTATCTGGCTCAGTTTGTACCGGCGGATATTATACTCATTAAGTTCTTTGCCTATCTGGGCATATTGAAATTCCTTCCTGTCCTCATATTTATAGATACTATTTTCTAATACTCCTTCTTTTATCTGTTCATCGGTAAGCTTGTCAGTTAGCACCAGTTCATCCCTTACCGGCATACCCATCAGCACTTTCAGTCCATAGTATCCATTGGAGATACTGTTCAATACTTTTTGCTTTTCAGTCTGCAGGTTGGTCAATTGTACGTTCAGTTTATCTACATCCAGCTTTTCAGCAAAACCGTTTTCATAAATGATCCGGGTATCCTTTAGCAGTTTTTCAAGCCTTTCAATATTAGCGTCCAGCAACTCTACCTGTGTCTTGCTAACCACCAGCTGGTAGTACACCTTATGAATGTTCGCCTTGATCATTTCCTCTGTTACTTCTACTTTCTTTCTGGCAAAACGCATAGTAGCATCTCTTGCCATCAAGCCAACAAACACCTGGCCATCAAACAAAATTTGTGTCAGGCTGATAGCTCCCACTGCACTGTATTTTGTTCCAAACTGTGCAGCAATAAATCCAAAATCACCGGGCATCTGAATGGGGTTACCATTACCATCCCTTACTCCCTCATCCACCAGTACCTGGTAAGTAGAGGGTGAAATAAAGTTGGGGATTACCTGTGTGGCAACATTGGGATTGTAAGTTGTTCCAAGGCTTGCATTGATTTTGGGGTAAGCATTGGAAGTCACTTCCCTGTTAACCTGCTCCTGGTACAACACATCTTCCAGCGCATTCTTTACATTCACATTATTCTTTAAGGCATAATCAACCGCCTGCTGAACTGAAAATTCATGCTTTGTAATTTTTACAGAATCGCTGTTTTCACCACCCTGTGCCCGGGCCATACCAGAAATGGAGAGGGCAAGGATAAAAAAAATGAAAGTTGGTTTTCTGAAGGTCATCATGGTTAATTTTTTTGACGTTGTTCTTTATATTTCTGAATCATCCTATGGCCTTTTAAAGTAGCTACACCATATATAAACAACTCCAATATCATATTGGTCGTTTCTGCTACATTATATTTACCAGGTGGAAACACTGCCACATTAAAAGGCAGCATCATGGATTCCATCCTGTATTTTGAAATAATATCAATATTCAGGTCTGCACGGTACAACTCATCCTTTATACCCCATTCAAGGTTATTACGTACAATACTTTGCAGATAACTGTCTTTGTGTTCCCTGAATTTCTGGTAGGCTTTAAAATGAAATTTTTCAAGGTCGTATAATACCATTGGGTTCATGTTGCTGAATTCTTCCATCAGCAATTCCATGGTATTAAAAATTTCATGAATAGCATCTTTTGCATTGCTTTTACAATTACCGCAATCCTGCTTCATTTGAACGATATGCAAGTCCACCACTGCTTCTACCAGCGCATCCTTATCAGCAAAATGCTGGTACAATGTTTTTTTACTCATACCCAGCCCGTTGGCAATATCATCCATGGAAACAGAACGGATACCGTACTGCATATACAGCTCATTCGCCTTTTCAATTATTCTGTCACGAACTTCCATTACGAAATTTGAGGGAGCAAAACTATGGAAACTTTTTTCGTTACCAAAGTTTCCATCATCTTTATTTACCATTTATCATGTATAGTGATGAGTGCTCCTTGCCAACAACGTCGGGGAATGTAAGTCAGCAACCATCGCTTTTTAATGGTTTACAATGATTTAAAAGGTGATAGTGGTTTATCGTACTTTTATTGCATGAACAATCGTTTTTCCCTGCGTTCCTATTTGCCAAAAGAACCTTTCCGGTTTAAGAAAGTAGTTCAATATTTCCTGCAGGGGTTATTGATCATTGCTCCGCTGGCTATAACTATCTATGCCATTTATTGGGTTGTATCCACAGTGGATAACTGGATTCCTATTTTCCGTGAGCCGATTAAAGATGCACAGGGCAGGATTATCGGCCACGAAGTAAAAAATTATGGGTTGGGATTTGTAGTCATCATCACAGCGGTCATTTTAATCGGTTACCTGAGTTCCTTTTTTATTCAATCAAGATTATTCAACCTGTTTGACAGGTGGCTGGAAAAAACACCCGGTATAAAATTTATCTACACCAGCACCAGGGATTTTTTTGAAGCTTTTGCAGGTAATAAAAGAAAGTTCAATAAAGCCGTTCTGGCCAATGTATTTTCGGATGAAGTCTGGATTGTCGGTTTTCTTACGGATGAAGAGATGGCAAAATTTGATATGGGTGCAGATAAAGTAGCAGTATATGTTCCGCAGGCCTACAATTTTGCGGGTCAGCTATATATTCTTCCGAGAGATAAAGTAAAAAAGATAGAACACATTACCTCCGGCGAGGCAATGAAGTATGCTGTAACAGGTGGTGTGGTAGATCTCGAAGCAGAGGATGCAGATCAGGAACAAAAACATTAATTTCATACCAGCTTAGCCTTATCTTTTGAATAGTTTGCATGAAGAAATCGTTGCTACTTATCATTACTATTCTGTTTTCCATCAAAAGCTTTTGCTGGGGCTTCTACGGCCATCGAAAGATCAACTATCATGCGGTATTTCTTCTTCCTCCTGAAATGATGGTTTTATTCAAACCTCAAATTGATTTCCTGTCTGAACATGCAGTAGATCCTGATAAAAGAAGATATGCCGTACCCGAAGAAGGCCCAAGGCACTATATTGATATTGACCGTTATGGCCATTATCCCTACCCGGATTTACCAAGAAAATGGGAGGATGCGGTAGCAAAATATTCTGAAGATACGCTTAATACTTATGGAATTGTGCCATGGTGGCTGCAGACAATGCTCTATCGGTTAACCAGCGCATTTAAAGAAAAGAACCAGGTAAAGATATTGCGATATGCTGCGGAAATCGGGCATTACATAGCTGATGCACATGTACCATTGCATGCCAACAGCAACCACAACGGGCAGTTCTCCGGCCAAAAGGGAATACACGGTTTTTGGGAAAGCCGTGTACCGGAGTTACTGGCGGAAAAAGAATGGGATTTCTTTATAGGGAAAGCTGAATACTTAAAAAATCCCGCTGATTTTATCTGGAAAAGAGTATTGGAAAGTGCTGCTGCTGCAGACACAGTACTTCAAATGGAAAAAGAACTGACAGCCAGTTTTCCGCAGGATCAAAAATTTTCATTCGAAGATAGAAACGGAATTACCATCCGGCAGTATTCATCTGCCTTTTCAAAAGCATACGACACCCGGCTAAAAGGAATGATAGAAAGAAGAATGAGGCAGTCTATACATGCCACTGCTTCTTTTTGGTATACCGCATGGGTTAATGCCGGTCAGCCTGATCTGAAAAAACTGAATAACAGGGAATTTACTAATGAAGAACTGAAAGAATTCGAAGTTTTAAATAATTCCTGGAAAAATGCACCCATCAAAGGCAGGGAACATGAATAATAACTGATATTTTACTGCACAATCGATTGTGCACCCTTGGTATTTACGGGTTTTATTGTCTACTTTTATCAACTGTTTTTACCTATGTACAAACCTCCATGTATGAAAAAAAATTTACTGCTTGCACTTGTCTGCATGTCTTTTGTTATCTCCAATGCCCAGATTTCTGTTTATGAACTGATGGAAAGAAACGATATCTCCATTCAGGAGGCTGAGAGAATAGCTAATCGTCATTTTGATACAGCTGGTACAGGAAGAGGAACCGGCTACAAGCAATTTCAGCGCTGGTTATATGAGCGAAAGTTTCATATAGATGAAAACGGAAACTACCTGTCTCCTCAAACAGAATGGAATCGCTATACAGAAAGCCGGACTGCTATGGGATCTTTCAGAACCGAAGCAGGTAGCTGGACAGAATTGGGCCCATGGGGCTGGAACCGTACCAGCGGATGGAACCCCGGAACAGGAAGATTGTCTGCTTTCGCCATTCATCCGGCCAACGAGAATATTATCTATGTAGGCTCTCCCGGTGGAGGTATCTGGAAGTCTGTAAACGGAGGGTTGAATTGGGCCCCTCTTACTGATAATAACGCCAACTGGATGTCTGTTTTTGCTTTAACCATTGATCCGTTAAATCAAAACATTGTTTATGCAGGTATGAGCGGAAGCGTTGGCATCATCAAATCAACTGATGCCGGCGCAACATGGGCTGCCGCCGGAGCAGGGCCGTCAGGCACCGTTCGGAAGATATTAATTCATCCAACAAACAGTTCAATTGTTTTTGCTACTGCAACAAACGGAATCTGGAGATCGATAAATGCGGGAGCATCATGGACCCAGGTACATAGTGGCAGCAAAGAAGATATTGAGTTCAAACCAGATGATGTCAATATTATGTATGCAACCGGTAATGATGTCTATCGTTCTGCAGATAATGGAATAACATGGACACCAGTATCAGCAGCACAAGGTATTACCAATACCGGCCGCACCTTAGTATCGGTTACACCAGCTAATCCCAACTATGTATATATTGCCCAGGCCAGCGGAAGCCTATTCGGGAGAATGTATAAATCTACTGATGCGGGACTGACCTTCACTACTACAGTTGTAGGTAGCCCCGCAAGCGGCACTAACTATTTTGGCTACGAAACCAATGGAACCGGCACTTCTGGCCAGGCTACTTATGATATGGCGATGGATGTTTCTCCGACAAATGCGGCTGAAGTGCATATTGCAGGTATCATTTGCTGGAAATCATTAGACGAAGCAACTTCATTCACGGCTGTAACTGCATGGTCACTCCCCAACAGTATCGGATATAACCATGCCGATGTACATGGTTTATTCTTCATCAACTCGAATCTTTATTCCATATCAGACGGAGGTCTTTATAAGAGTACTAATAACGGAGAAGACTGGACGGACCTTTCCACTGGTTTGGGTATTCGTCAATTTTACCGCATTGCCAGTTCTCAAACCAATGCGACGGTAATAACAGGAGGTGCACAGGATAATGGTACTGCCGCCAAACAAGCCTCTGGCACTTGGGTGGATTGGCTCGGTGCCGATGGTATGGAAGGCCTGGTAAGCCCTACCAATCATTTAAACCTCTGGGGCACCAGTCAAAACGGATCAATCTACCGGTCAACAAACGGAGGAAATTCTTATAGCGGGTTGCCGAGGCCTTCGCCCGGCCAATGGGTAACACCTCTGGCAATACATCCTACCAATGAAACAATTTTATATGGCGGCTGGACAGGCGTATATAAATCTACCAACAGTGGCAGCAGTTGGACAAATATTTCTTCGGGAGTAATTACAACTACATTAGCTGATTTAGCTGTAGCACCCTCAGATCCAAATTATATTTATGCTTCAAATGGGTCGACACTTTATGTTACAACAAATGATGGCGCCACCTGGACTACCCGCAGTGCTCCTGCCACGATCAACGACATAGCTGTAGATCCAACCAATCCATCGAAAATATGGATTGCGTGCAACAGCACCACTAACAGGGTGATGGTTTCTACTGATGCCGGAGCCACTTTTACAAATGTGTCAGCAAATTTACCCGCCATTGTTGCCCGTGCTGTTGTTGTTGACGATAATACCCCCCGGGGAATTTATGTAGGAATGAATATTGGTGTTTACTACAAAACTGAACCTGACGCTAACTGGACGAATTATTCTGATAACCTTCCACTCGTTGCAATTAATGAATTGGAAATTCAAAAGAATGCCGGTAAAATACGGGTAGCAACTTATGGCCGTGGTGTCTGGGAAAGTCCAATGGCTGCCGTTCCGGGTGGATTTGTATTTGGCTCTTCCACACCAGCTACTGCAACATGCCCGGCTCCCTCAGTAATGAATGTTACTTTGCCAACCAGTTCGGTCGGAAGCTTTGTTAACCCGATCAGTTTATCAGCTACAGCCGGAGTACCTGGCGGTACTACCGTTACCTTCTCTCCTAACCCTGTAACACCCGGCAGCAGTACGATTGTTTCACTCAACAATGCAAATACACTTTCAGCCGGAACATACACTATCACTGTAACCGGAACTGCTACCGGAGCTACGACCCAGGTAACTAACGTTACATTTACTATCAACGCCGGAAGCGGACCAGCAATAACTGCACAGCCGGCTGATCAAACAGTTTGTAGCGGAACAAATACATCATTTTCTGTTACCGCTACCGGTGCTACCGGTTATCAATGGCAGTTGAGTATAGATGGCGGCGCTACATTTAATAATATTTCAAATGGCGGAGTTTACTCAAATGCCACAACTCCTACACTGAACCTTACAGGAGTTACAGCGGGTATGAACAATTACCGCTATCGTTGTATTGCTTCAACTTTATGCGGAAGTACGACATCAGCTGCGGCAACATTAACTGTTAATTCAGCTCCGGCAATAACTACGCAGCCTCAAGATGTATTGTTGTGTACCGGAAGCAACCATACTTTCAGTATTACAGCAACCGGCAGCGGCTTATCTTATCAATGGCAACTGAGTACAGATGGTGGTGTAACTTATAATAATATCAGCGGCGCAAATACAGCGAGTTATTCATTAACAGGAATTACACCTGGTATGAATGGTAACCGGTATCGTTGTGTAGTGACAGGATCCTGTTCACCTGCTGCCAATTCAAACGGTGCAACTTTATCGGTTGTAACTTCTGTAACTGTAACAACACAGCCTGCTAACAGTACCGTATGTGCAGGCGCCAATACAAGCTTTACAGTAGCAGGAAGTGGTTCAGGTATTATTTACCAATGGCAGGTAAATACAGGCAGTGGTTTCAATGATATCACTAACGGCGGTGTATATTCAGGAGCTACTACTGCAACACTAAATATCACAGGCGCTACCACCGGTATGAGCGGATACCAGTATCGTTGCATGTTATCAAATGCTACTTGTACAACACCAGGTACATCCAATGCTGCAACATTAACTGTCAATTCATTGCCGGCTGTTTCTACTAATCCCCAGAATGCAACTATCTGTGAAGGGGGTAGTGCTACCTTCTCAGTAACGGCTACTGGCACAAGTATCTCCTACCAGTGGCAATTGAGCACTGATGGCGGAACAACATATAATAACATAGCAGGAGCAAATACCAATTCATATACAGTTTCAGCAGCCACAACCGGCATGAATGGCAACAGGTATCGATGTGTTGTTAGTGGTACATGTACACCGGCCGTGACTTCCACTGCTGCTATATTAACTGTAATTGCGCCAGTAACCGTTACAAGTCAGCCCGCCAATGCAGAAAGGTGTTCCGGCAGTAACGCCACATTCAATGTAACAGGAAGCGGCGCTGGAGTGATTTATCAATGGCAGGTAAGTACAGATGGCGGTGCCAACTGGACCAATATCAGCGGAGCTACTAATTCAAGCATGACAATTAATGCAGTCACCACCGGCATGAATAATTACCGGTATCGCTGCTTGTTATCCAATAATATTTGTACCAATCCGGTTGCCTCATCCGGGGCACTGCTCACTGTACGCCAGTTACCAACTGTTTCCCTAAATGCTGCTCCTTTAACAAGCTTGTTGCCAGGGCAAACAACCACTCTTACAGCGGTACCAAGTGCCTCTACAGGCGGAACATTGAC
>ERZ761602.4929-NODE-4929-length-16354-cov-54.993926_pt1 | contig 16354 bp, 23 predicted proteins | sample MGYA00512165_ERZ761602 | MGnify/ENA primary metagenome ERZ761602 (study PRJEB28899, sample SAMN02445085) | bioreactor sludge metagenome | biome: EBPR sludge; isolation source: Thorneside wastewater treatment plant | place: Australia: Brisbane, Thorneside...
TCAGCAGCACCCCGAGCAGGTTGAAGGCGGTGTGGAACATCGCCAGCATCACCGCGGGCGTCGCCGGCTGCTCGAACCAGTTGCGCAGCGCGCCGAGCAGGCTGATCAGCAGCGGCAGCAGCGCGATCGCCACCGCACCGGTCACCAGGTTGAAGATCACGTGGGTCGCGGCCAGCCGGCGCGCGTTCGAGGTCGCGCCCAGCGCCGACAGGATCGCCGTCGAGGTCGTGCCGATGTTGGTGCCGATCACCATCGCGCACGCCGCCTCGATCGACATCAGCCCGCCCTGGGCTGCGGTGATGATGATCGCGATCACCGCGCCCGAGGCCTGCATCAGCACCGTCAGCAGGGTGCCGATGCCGACCAGGATCAGCCAGCCGACGAGGCCGGGCGCGATGTGGTCCTGCAGGTTCATCGCCGCGCCGAAGCCCGAGAAGGTGTCCTTGAGCGCGTCGATGCCGAGGAAGAGCACGCCGAAGCCGGCGAGCGCCTGGCCGAGCGCGCGCTGGCGCAGCGTGCGGCCTGCCAGCATCAGGATCGCGCCGATGCCGACGAAGGGCAGGGCGAAGGCGTCGATCCTGAAGCTGAAGCCGAGCGCCGCCACCAGCCAGGCGTTGAGCGTGGTGCCGACGTTGGAGCCGAAGATCACCCACATCGCGTTCTGCAGCGACAGCAGGCCGGTGTTGACGAAGCCGATGCTCGCCACCGTGACTGCGGTGGAGGACTGCACCAGCGCGGTCATCGTCATGCCGGCGCCCAATCCGCGCACCGGGGTCGCGGTGCCGCGCTCGAGCAGGCCCTCGAGCGCGCGACCGGCCGCGAGCTTGAGGCCCTCGGTGAGCATGTGCATGCCGAGCAGGAACAGGCCGATGCCGCCGAGCAGGCCGGCGACGATCGGGTAGATGGCGAGCGAGGTGGTGTCCAGGGCGGGCCTCTCGGGTGGCAGCAGGGTCGTCTGGAAAGCGTAATCCCGGATCGAACGAGCGGGGAGTGCATTGTTCGCGCACGATCGAGGAAGCGAGACCGGGGATCTGGAGAAGGTTTCAATTTGTCCTGGACAAACGCTTGACAGCCTCCTGGCGCTCACCTATTGTGAGATCGTCATCAACGCTTGTCCAGGACACGGCCATGAACGCGAAAATTCTCTCAAGGCACGCCGGCAGCTTGTTCGCCGCCGCGGCACTCGTCTCCGTCGGGATTTCCGCGGCCTCCGCCGCTGAGCCTAAAGCGGTTGCGCCAGCCACGTCCGGCACGACGTCCAAGATCGTCGTGGACAACACAGGCGCGACCGCTACGCCAATCGAGTTGCTGCTCTTCGTCCATCGCGCCGACCTCCCGTTGCGCAACGTCACCAACAAGTAAGAGGATCCTTCATGAACGCCCCGGAAAAGTTCTTCCTGCCCGACGTGCAGTCCAGCGCAGACCATCGCGCGCTGGCGATCCAGCAGGTCGGCGTGCGCGGCCTGCGTTATCCGATGGCGGTGCGCGACCTCGATGGCGGCGTCCAGCACACCGTCGCCACGCTCGAGATGACCGTCGGCCTGCCCGCGGACGTCAAGGGCACGCACATGTCGCGCTTCGTCGAATTGCTCGAGGCCGAGCGCGACGCGCTCGACCTCGACGGCTTGCGCGGCCTCTTCGCCGACATGATGGTCCGCCTGGAAGCGAGCAGCGGCCGCATCGAGGCGCGCTTCCCGTGGTTCATGAAGAAGGCCGCGCCGGTCTCGGGCGTCGAGAGCCTGCTCGACATCGATGCCCGCGTGGTGGTGGAGAAGGCCGAGCGCGGCGAGATCCGCAGCACGCTCGAGGCGGTGGTGCCGGTGACCAGCCTGTGCCCGTGCTCGAAGAAGATCTCCGCCTACGGCGCGCACAACCAGCGCTCGCACATCACCCTGAGCGCCACGCTGCGCGGCGACCTCGGCCTGCGCGAGCTGGTGCGCATGGCGGAAGAGGAGGCCTCTTGCGAGGTCTTCGGCCTGCTCAAGCGCCCGGACGAGAAGTGGGTCACCGAGCGCGCCTACGACAACCCCAAGTTCGTCGAGGACCTCGTGCGCGACATCGCGCTGCGCCTGCGCGCCGACGCGCGCGTGGCCTCGTGGCGGGTGCAGTCGGAGAACTTCGAGTCCATCCACAACCATTCCGCCTACGCCCTGATCGAGGGCGAGAACGTGCCGGAGTAATCGCCATGAAGATGGGTGAGATCGAGCGCCTGAACGTTGCGGGCGAAGGGGTTGCGGGGCGCCGCATCGCGGTGATCGGCGGCGGCATTGCCGGCCTGTCCACCGCCTGGCTGCTCGCGCCGCAGCACCGCGTGACGCTGTTCGAGGCGGGCAGCTACGTCGGCGGCCACACCAACACCCTCGACGTTACGGTCGACGGCCTCACCCATCCGGTGGACACCGGCTTCCTGGTCTTCAACCGCCGCACCTACCCCAACCTGTGCGCGCTGTTCGCGCTGCTGCAGGTCGAGGCCGTCGAGACCGAGATGAGCTTCGGCGTCAGCCTCGCCGAGCCCGAGCTCGAATGGGCCGGCACCGACCTCGCCAGCGTGTTCGCCCAGCGCAGCAACCTGGTGCGGCCGGCCTTCCTCGCCATGCTGCGCGACATCCTGCGCTTCAACCGCGAGACCACGCGCATGGCCAACGAGGGCGCCATGCCGGCCCTGTCGCTCGGCGAGTACCTCGACCTCGAGGGCTATTCGCAGGCCTTCCGCGACTGGTACCTGCTGCCCATGGCCGCGGCGATCTGGTCCTGCCCGACACGCACGATGCTGGCCTACCCGCTCGCCACCTTCGTGCAGTTCTGCCACAACCACGGCCTGCTTCAGATCCTCGACCGTCCGACCTGGATGACGGTGAAGGGCGGCGGACGCAGCTACGTGCGCCGCATGCTCTCTCGCCTCGAGGACGTGCGGGTGAATGCGCCGGTGCTGCGCGTGGTGCGCGGCGCCGACGGGGTGTGGGTGCACACCGCGGCCGGGGCGGAGCGCTTCGACGAGCTCGTCCTCGCCTGCCACAGCGACCAGGCCCTGGCCATCCTCGGCAGCGAGGCCACGCCGGAAGAGCGCCGCATCCTCGGAGCGGTGCAGTACCAGGCCAACGTCGCGTACCTGCACACCGACACCGCCCTGCTGCCGCGCCGGCAAAAGGTGTGGTCGGCGTGGAACTACCTCGCCGGCCGCGGTGCGCCCGATGAGCGCCCGGTGTCGGTGAGCTATCTGATCAACCGCCTGCAGCCCCTGCCTTTCCAGACACCGGTGGTGGTGTCGCTGAATCCCTTCACCGAACCCGCTGCGGACAAGACCTTCCGCCGCATCGAATACGCCCACCCGGTGTTCGACCACGGCGCGATCGACGCCCAGGCCGCGCTGCCCGCCATCCAGGGCCGCGAGCGCTGCTGGTTTGCCGGCGCGTGGACCGGCTACGGCTTCCACGAGGACGGCCTCAAGTCGGCGGTCGCGGTGGTCGAGGCGATGGGCGTGGAGGTGCCGTGGCGGCGCGGCCGCGTGCCGGCGGCGCTGGAGATGGCGTGATGTCCGACGCGCTGCAGCCCGCGGTGTGCTTCGGGGCGGTCATGCACGAGCGCCACGTGCAGGCGCACAACCGCTTCGTCTACCCGAGCGCCTTCCTGCGCCTGCCGCTCGCTCGGCTGGACACCTTGCGCGTGCCGCTGCTCGGCATCGAGCGCGCCAACCTGATCAGCTTCCGCAGCCGCGACCACGGCGCCCGCGACGGCTCGCCCCTGCTGCCGTGGATCCGCGCCCTCCTGGACGAGCGCGGGCTGGCCGCGGCGTGCGACGGCGAGGTCGTGCTGCAGACCATGCCGCGCATCCTCGGCTTCGTCTTCAACCCGGTGAGCTTCTGGTTCTGCCACGACCGCGCGGGCAGCCTGCGCGCGGTGCTCGCCGAGGTGAACAACACCTTCGGGGAACGCCACAACTACCTGCTGCACCACGACGACCTGCGTCCCATCGTCACGGGCGACGAGCTGCGCGCCAGCAAGCGCTTCCACGTTTCGCCCTTTTTCCCTGTGCGTGGCGAGTACCGCTTCCGCTTCGAGCAGCGTGGCGCGGTGCATGCGGTGTCGATCGAGCTTTGGGACGGCGGCGAACGCCAGCTGTCCACCCGCCTGTCGGGCCGTGCGGAGAAAGTTTCCGGCACCAGCATGGCGAAGTGGCTCGCGCGCCAGCCCTTCATGACCCTGGGCGTCGTCGCCCGCATCCACTGGCAGGCGCTACGTTTGGCCCTGCGCCGGGTGAGCTTCTTCCGCAAGCCCGCGCCGCCGATCGAGGAGACCACCTGATGAACGCACTCGACCATGCCCTGCAGCCGCTCGCCGGCCTGCGCCTCGCGCGCCTGCCGCGCGCCACCCGGCTATGCCTGGAGATGCTCGACCGCCTCGACGGCGGTGCGATCGCGGTGGAGCTGCCCGACGGCGTGCGCTTGCGCGCAGGCCATGGCGCGCTCGTCGCCCACCTGCGCGTGCGCGACCATGCCGTCTTCGACGAGGTGCTCGCGCGCGGCGACATCGGCTTCGGCGAGACCTGGATGGACGGCCTGTGGGAGACCGAAGACCTCCCCGGCCTGCTGCGCCTGCTCTCGGCCAATCGCGCCCGCCTGCAGGGCGCGATCTACGGGCGCCTTGTCCGCCTGCTGAGCCACCGCCTGCAGCACCTGCTGCGCGCCAACACGCGCAGCGGCTCGCGGCGCAACATCGAGGCCCACTACGACCTCGGCAACGATTTCTATGCGCTCTGGCTCGACCCCACCATGACCTACTCGGCGGCGGTGTTCGCCTCGCCCGACGAGTCGCTGGCGGACGCCCAGCTGCGCAAGTACCGCCGCATCCTCGGCGAGCTCGGCGTGCAGCCGGGGCAGACCCTCCTGGAGGTCGGCTGCGGCTGGGGCGGCTTCGCCGAGGTCGCCGCCACCGAGTTCGGCTGCAAGGTGCTCGGCATCACGCTGTCGCCATCCCAGCTCGAGTTTGCGCGCGCGCGCGCCGAACGCGGCGGCTACGCCGACCGGGTCGACTTCGAGCTGTGCGACTACCGCGATGTGCGCGGCCGCTACGACCACGTGGTGTCGATCGAGATGATCGAGGCGGTGGGCGAGCGCTTCTGGCCGACCTACTTCGCCCAGCTCTCGGCCTTGCTGAAACCGGGCGGGCGCTGCGTGGTGCAGGCGATCACCATCGCCGACGCGCTGTTCGCGCGCTACCGGCGCGGCACCGACTTCATCCAGCGCCATGTCTTCCCCGGCGGCATGCTGCCCAGCCCGGGTGCGGTGGCGCAGCAGGCCCGGCGCGCCGGGCTGGACGTGGTCGGCGACTTCGCCTTCGGCCGCGACTATGCCCGGACCCTGGAGTGCTGGCACCAGACCTTCGACGCGCAGGCGGCGGCGGTGCGAGCCCAGGGCTTCCCGGAGCGTTTCTTGCGCATGTGGCGCTTCTATCTCGCCTACTGCGAGGCAGGCTTCGACACCGGCGACATCGACGTACATCACTACGTGTTCGCTCACGCGAGCACTGGTGTGGCGGCGGCACGCGGGTGAGGGCGCGCGGCATGCGAGTCGCCGACCGTTCATCGAAGCCTCCGCGGAGCGGCTCGCGCCGCTTCACCCGGGTGCCGCGCGCGCTCGCTTCCGTGCTCGCCTGCTGCCTCGTGCTCGTGATGGAGCTTGGGTACGCGCTTGGGCTGCCGCCGCAACTCGCGGCGAGCGAGGTCGGTCTGCGCGAGATCGGGCGCGGCGAGCTGCGCTGGTTCGGCTTCAAGCTCTACGACGCGGCGCTGTGGGCGCATTCGCCCGGCCAAGGGGCGACGGCCGACGAGTACGTGCTCTCGATCCGATATGCGCGCGCGGTCACCTCCGAGCGTCTGGTCGAGCTCAGCCTGGACGAGATGCGCCGCCTCGGGGTGGCCGACGAGCCGACACTGACGCGCTGGAGCAGGGCGCTCGCTGCGGCGCTGCCCTCGGTCGAGGCCGGAGAGACCCTGGCCGGGCTGCATCGACCGGGGCGCGGTGCCGCCTTCTGGCACGACGGCCGCCCGACGGCCGAACTCGACGACCCTGCGCTGGCGGACGCCTTCTTCGCCATCTGGCTCGACGAGCGCACGCGCGAACCCGCGCTGCGCGCGCGCCTGCTCGGGCTGGCGGACGCGGCGAAATGAACGCCGTCGCCGGGGCCGGGCGCGGGGCGCTCGCCGCCTATGGTGCGCTGGGCTTGCCGCTCGCCTTCGCGGCACTGCCGATCTACGTTCATGTGCCGCGCCTGTACGCGGAGGGCCTGGGACTCTCGCTCGCGCTGGTCGGTGCGGTGCTGCTCGCTGCGCGCATCGTCGACGCCGTCACCGACCCGCTGATCGGCTGGGCCAACGACCGCCTGCCGCGCCGACGCCTGTGGATCGCGCTCTCCCTGCCCGCGCTCGGCGCCGGCATGTTCGGCTTGCTGGTGCCGCCCGCGGGCACCGGGGCGGTCTGGCTGTTCGCCCTCCTGGTCGCGGTCTCGCTGGCATACTCGGTCGCAAGCATCGCCTATAACGTCTGGGGCGCGGAAGTCGCATCCACGCCGGCAGCACGCACCCGCTTCGTCGCCAGCCGCGAGGCTTTCGCACTCGCCGGCGTGGTTCTCGCGGCGGTGCTCCCCGGGCTGCTCGGCGATTGGGGGGGCGTGGCCGAGACCGTCGTCGGCGGTGTCGGTGAGGCGCCGACCGGAGGCGACGCGGGTGTCGCCGGTACCGCGGGCAACAGCGATGGCGGCGCGGCGGGGCTGGCGCGGCTCGCCTGGATCTTCCTGCCGCTGCTGGCGGCGTTCGGCCTGTGGACCTTGCTGCGGGCGCCTGCACCGCCGCGCCTTGCCGCGCTGCGGGCGCCGGTGTGGCTCGGCCTGCGTGCGGCGCTCGCCGATCGGGGCTTCTCCCGCCTGCTCGCGGTGTTCGCTGCAAATGGCATCGCCGCTGCGATCCCCTCGGCGACGGTGCTCTTCTACGTCGCCGACGTACTCGATGCAGAGGCCTTCGCAGGGGCCTTCCTCGCACTCTATTTCGTCGCCGCTGCGGCCGGCCTGCCGCTATGGACGCGACTGTCGCAACGTATCGGCAAGCTGCGCGCCTGGCTCGTCGGCATGGCGCTGGCCGTGGTGGTGTTCGCCTGGGCCGGCCTGCTCGGCAGCGGCGACCTGGTCGCCTACGCCTTCATCTGCGTGCTCTCGGGCGTCGCGCTTGGTGCCGACCTCACCCTGCCGCCCTCGCTGCTTGCGGACCTGCTGGCGCGCGGGCGCGAGCCGGTCTGTCCGCGGCACGACGGAGTTGCGGCTCCGGCCGGCGGAGGATGCGACGCAGGGAGGCGGAGCGCAGGGCCCGACTTGCCCGTGCTCGAGGCCGGCGCCAGCTTCGGCTGGTGGAGCTTCGTCACCAAGGCCAACCTGGCGCTCGCCGCCGGCCTCGCGCTCCCGCTGCTCGCCCTCCTGGGCTACACCCCGGGCGCGCACGAAGCCGCCGCCGTCGGCGCACTTGCGGCGGTATACGGCTTCGTGCCGGTAGCCCTGAAGCTCGTCGCCATCGCCTTGTTGTGGCGTTGGCGGCACGTGCTCGACACCGGCACGGAGGATCTCCGCTCGACGGTGCGGAGTCGTGTCGCTCCAACAACAGCCGACATGCACCGCTCTGGAGGCGGCTAATGCAAGCCATGGCTGTGGCGACGCAGCGAACTCGAATCTGCCTGGAGGCGATGAATCGTGAAACGTTTCTTCCTGATGTGCGCGGCCCTGCTCGGGCTTTGGGGGTGCAGCAGCGTGAATATCGATGAATATCGTGCCGAGCAGCCTGTGCTCGAACTGCGCGAATACTTCGACGGCACGATCGACGCCTGGGGGATGTTCCAGGATCGCTCGGGCAAGGTGGTCAAACGCTTCCATGTGCTGATCGAAGCGAGCTGGCAGGGCGATACCGGCACGCTCGACGAGCATTTCACCTATTCGGACGGAAGCACCCAGCGCCGTGTGTGGACCATCACCCGGCTCGGCCCCGGCCGCTATAGCGGCCGCGCCGACGATGTGGTCGGCGAGGCGAGCGGCGACGCCGCGGGGAACGCCTTGCGCTGGCGATATGTCCTGGCGCTGCCCGTCGATGGCAAGGTGTACAACGTCGACTTCGACGACTGGATGTTCCTGATGGATGACCGCGTGATGCTCAACCGTTCGCTGATGAGCAAGTGGGGTTTTCGCCTCGGCGAGGTGACCTTGTCCTTCCACAAGAGGCCGCGCCCGTGACTGCGCCGGCTGCCCGCTGCGGCTGGTTCGCGCCGCTCAACGCACCGATCCGGGAGTGGTCGGGGCTACGGGTGTGGATCGTGGGCGCATCCTCGGGCATCGGCAAGGCGCTCGCGCTCGAGCTTGCCCGCCGCGGTGCGCGCCTGGCGCTCTCGGCGCGCGGGCGGGAGCGCCTCGAGGCGGTGTGCGCGGCCTGCGATGCGGCCGCCCGGCCCGCGCACCATACCGACCCGCCCGCCCCAGCGCTTGCGCTGGCGCTCGACCTCTCCCGCGTGGACGAGCTCGAGTGCGCGCGCGACCAGCTGCTCGCCGCCTGGGGCGGCGTCGATCTCGTCGTCTTCAACGCCGGCACCTACCGTCCGCTGCGCGCCTGGGAGCTGAGCGCGCAGGCCGTGCGCGAGACCCTGGAGACCAACCTCGTCGGCACCATGAGCGCCACCGCGGCCGTGTTGCCGACCCTGCTCGCGCAGGGTCACGGCGCGATCGCGTTGGTGGGCAGCGTCGCCGGCTACGGCGGGCTGCCCAAGGCGACCGTGTACGGCCCGTCCAAGGCGGCGCTGATCAACTTCGCCGAGGTCCTCCATCTAGACCTGTCGCAGCGCGGCATCGGCGTGTTCCTGATCGATCCCGGCTTCGTCGCCACTCCGCTGACCGCGCAGAACGACTTCGCCATGCCTGCGCTGCAGACGCCGGCACAGGCGGCCGCTGCGATCGTCGACGGCTTTGCGCGTGGTGATTTCGAGATCCACTTCCCGAAGCGCTTCACGCGCGTGCTCAAGCTCCTGCAGTTGCTGCCGCGCCGGCTCTATTTTGCGCTGATCCGCCGCGCCACTGGCTTGTAGGGCTTGCCGCCATGACCGATCCGAAGCTCCCGGACCCCCCGCCTGCGGGTGCCTCGACGGCGGAGGCCCCGCCACAGACGGCCGCGCGGCGCCTGGCGCAGTTCTACGAGACACTCACCCCCGCCGCGCTGGACGGGCTCGGCCAGCTCTATGCACCGGACGCCCGCTTCAAGGACCCCTTCAACGAGGTCGCTGGCACCGCCGCCATCCGCCGCATTTTCGAGCACATGTTCGCCACCGCCGAGGCGCCGCGCTTCGAGGTCACCGACTGCATCGAGCAGGGCGGGCAGGCCATGCTGGGCTGGGCGTTCCACTTCGCGCTGCGCGGGCGGGCGCTGACGGTGCGCGGTGTCACGCACCTGAACTTCGACGCCGACGGCCGGGTGACGCTGCACCGCGACTACTGGGACGCCGCCGAGGAGCTGTACGAGAAGCTGCCGCTGCTCGGGGGGCTGATGCGCGCGATCAGACGGCGCTTGCGTGCCACCGATCCGCCTCGATAAGGGTGCGAGGAGCGGCGAAGCCTACTGTGGCGTCGCGGGTGTTCGCCCAGGATCGATGAGGCGCTTCGTCGAACATCCGGCTGACCCGAGCGGGGCAAGGGGACTATCATCGGGTGCTGATGGAACCGAAACACAGGTACGCCCCATGTCTTCACGTCGTAAAGCGATCTCCCTCATCGTCGCGGCCCCGCTGCTCGCCCTCGGCCTGCTTGCCGGCTGCACGCCGTCCGAGCCGGTCTTCAAGAGCACCGACATCTCCGGCACCAGCTACGGCAAGACGCTGCGTCTCACCGACCACCACGGCCAGGAGCGCACGCTCGCCGACTTCAAGGGCAAGGTGGTCACGATCTTCTTCGGCTACACGCAATGCCCGGACGTGTGCCCCACGGCGCTGTCCGGTATGAGCACGGTGATGCAGGAACTCGGCCCCGAGGCCGACCGCGTGCAGGTGCTCTTCGTCACCGTCGACCCCGAGCGCGACACGCCCGAGTTGCTCGCGCAGTACGTGCCGGTGTTCGACGCGCGCTTCCTCGGCCTGTATGGCACGCCCGAGAAGATCGCCGAGGTGGCGAAGGAGTTCCGTGTCTTCTACCGCAAGAGCGGCGACCTCGCCGGCCACTACACGATCGACCACACCGCCGGCACCTACGTCTTCGGCCCGGACGGCCGCCCGCGGCTGTACGTCAAGCATGCCGAGGACCCGCAGGTGGTGGTGGCGGACATCAAGGCGCTGCTGGCGGGGAAGTGAGGCAAGCTGAAAAAGCGAGTTCGCTCTGAGTGCTTGGCCGAGTTCGTTTCACGCACCGTCCGTAAGCGAGCGTGAGAAATTCTCCGCCTGAGCGCTCAGTACGCTCAAGTCTGCACGAGGGAGCCCATGCTGGCGCCATTCGGTGTAGTCGAAGCGGTCGCGAGAGATCGACGCGATGAAGCGTTCGGCCTCCACCGGGCCAAGCGCCTTGACCAGCGCATCCAGCCCGGTCTGACGGATTTCCGCGTCAGTTCTCATACCATTTCTCCGCGAATGCAAGTGCCGGGCCTGGAGTCAGTGCCTCGATCAAGCCAGTACGTTCGACTTTTCTCAGCAGCCTGTCGTCGGTGCTGACGAATACATCGCATCGTCCCGCCACCGCGCAGCCTACATGCAGAGCATCATAAGCACTGACTCCATCGGAAACCAGGCGCTTGGCGACTTCGAGCACCGCGTCGCATTCATGAATGACCTCGGACGCCAGCTTCCTCCATTCGAGGATGTGGCGAATGCGCTCCTCGAATGGGTTGTTCGCAACCTCGAAATCCATGATGTAGGACCAGACAAGCGCGTGCCTGCCTGTCCGGACAAGATCTTGCAAAACGAGCTTCGATTCGGTTTCGAGTCGAATCCGCGTCTGCGCCTAGTCGTCAAACGGCCTGTTGAAGCAACAGACATCCAGATAGAGGCGCATCAGCTTCAAGCCACCGCCGCCAGCATCCCCCGCATCTTCTGCATCGCCTTGGCTTCGATCTGGCGGATGCGCTCGGCCGACACGCCGTATTCCGCCGCCAGTTCGTGCAGCGTGGCGCTGTCGCCCTCGCTGAGCCAGCGCCGCTGCATGATCGCGCGGCTGCGCTCGTCGAGGCTGGCGAGCGCGTCGCGCAGGCCGCTGTCCTGCAGGCGGGCAAGCTGGGCCTGCTCGACCTGCTCGGAGGGCTCGGCGTGCGGGTCGGGCAGGTAGGCGATGGGCGCGAAGCGCTCGTCCTCGTCGTCATTGCCGGCGTCGAGCGGGATGTCGCGACCGGTGAGCCGCGTCTCCATCTCGACCACTTCCTCGGGCTTCACGCCCAGCTGTGCGGCGATCGACTGCACCTCGGCGGGCTGCAGCGTGCTGCTGTCCTGCTTCATGCCGCGCAGGTTGAAGAACAGCTTGCGCTGCGCCTTGGTGGTGGCGATCTTCACCAGGCGCCAGTTCTTCAGGATGTATTCGTGGATCTCGGCCTTGATCCAGTGGATCGCGAACGACACCAGACGCACGCCGCGCGTGGGGTCGAAGCGCTTGACCGCCTTCATCAGGCCGATGTTGCCTTCCTGGATGAGGTCGGCGTGGGGCAGGCCGTAGCCGAGATAGCCGCGCGCGATCGCGACGACGACGCGCAGGTGCGACATCACCAGTTGCCGCGCCGCATCCACGTCGCCCTCGTCGCGCAGCCGCGTCGCCAGATCCACCTCCTGCTGCTCGCTCAGCATGGGCATGCGATTCACGCTCTGGATGTACTGGTCCAGGCTGCCGGCGGCGGGAACGGGGAAGGTCAGGGCGTGTGACATGGGCTGGGGTCCTCCTTGCGCATCAATCTTAGCACTCGGGGCGTGAGAGTGCTAAGGGGCGGCGGGAGTTCCGGGGGCAGCCTTCTTCAGTCTTTTTCGGCGGACACCCAGTCCTCGACGCGCAAACCCGCAATGCGCCTGAACTCGCGCGTATTGTGGGTGACCAGGGTGGCGTCTTCGGCCAGCGCATGGCAGGCGATCCACAGGTCGTTCGCGCCGATCGGCGTGCCTGCCTTTTTCAGGCGGGTGGCCTGTTCCGCGTAATGCCGGCTGATGGCGGGGTCGGTGGGATAGCGAACCGGTAGCTGGCGTGCCAGGGCGTTCAGCCGCCGCAGCACCTCCGTCTTGCGAGTGCTGCGCTCGGCGCCTTTCAGCAACTCTGCCCAGGTCACGAAAGACATGCAAAGGGTGTCGCTCTCCGGCAGCGCGTCGATGCGCTGTCCGATGCTAGGCGGTTGGTTCTTGATCAGGTAGATGAGAATGTTCGTGTCGAGCAGGTAGATCACAGTGCCTCGCGCTCCTGCACCGGCAGCGGCGCTTCCTGTTCGGCCTCGAGCGCGGCGACGAAGTCGTCGTCCACTTCGCCCAGCGCTTTCAGGGCCTGCATCAGGGCGGCGCCACGCTGCACGCGCAAGGGGTGGATCACCAGGTCGCCCGCGTCGTTGCGCGTGATGCTGACGCGGTCGGTGTCGAGGCGGAACTCTGCCGGGATACGGACCGCCTGGCTGTTGCCGTTGTTGAAGACGCGGCTGGGCAGTGTTTCCATGACATCACCTCTTGTAGATACGCTAACGTGTGTATGTTAGTGCTCGCTTAGCAACAAGGAAAATGTCCCCTGTTTGTTTCGCGTGGGCGCGCGGCGCCTCGAACCCGTAAGCCGACCTGCCTTCTGCGCAGCGCTCTTCATTCAACGCACGATGAACGCTGCCGGCGTCACGATGGGAATGCCGTGCCATGGGTTCAGCACGAGCAGATCCCTGTCCCCGCTGATGATTGCCGCCGCGTCGCCTGCGAGCGCAATGTCCAGGAACTTGTCGTCGCGCGGATCGCGGCAAGCCGTCACCCTGCGAGTGATCGGTACGAGCTGCATGACGCCGCCGAGCATGCGGATGAACTCGCGCCGATCCTCGCGGGAAACGTAGGGGTCGAACTTGTGCCGTGCCAGCACTTCGACGAGCTCGGCCAGGGTTTCCTCCGAGCCGAGCAGGTTGCCGCGGTCGAGCGCCCGGTCGACCGCCTGGGCGGCGGTGCTGCGCGGTGCCAGCAAGCGGCTGACGAGCACGTTCGTGTCGACGACGAAGCGCAGGAATTCAGTCATCGGCGAGCAATTCGGCGAGCTTGTCCTCGGTCAGGCCCGCCGCTGCGGCTTTCTCGCCGACTGCGTTGCAAAAGCGCTGGAACTCGGCGACGTTGAGTCGTGTGAGGCGCTCGTACTCCTTCATCGACAGAACGACCGCGACATCGCGCTTCTGGCGGCGGATCACGACCGGTTCGTGCGCGGCCAGGTCGAGCACGCCGGCCAGCCCTTGCTTTGCTTCGGTGGCGGATACGGTGCGCATGGTGGCGACTCCTGTTCGTTTTGGTGAGATTGAATTGTATGTTTTGTACAAAATGTACGCAATTGTCGAGCTGCGGGCGTGCTGCCGGCGGGCTTGGCCAAGCACGTCAGCGCCGCGACGGAAACTCCCGTGCGGTGTGAACGACGTTGAGCACGATCACCGAGTCATCCGTCACTTTCACGAAGGCAATGTAGGGCGTTCGGCGAACGACGAGCTCGCGTGCGCCCGGGACCCGCGCACTCGCCCGGATACGGTCCGGGAAGACGCGCAAGGCTTCGACCTCGGCAACGATGCGCGACTGGACGGACGCTGCAGTCAATGGGCCTGCTTCAGCGTAGTAATGGGCGAGAATCTCCTCGAGGTCGTCCAGCGCCTCGTCGGTCCAGAGGATGTTCATGCACGACGATTCCGCGCCGCCAAACGCTCGCGCAGCAGGGCCATGGCTTCGTCATGCGCATGTAGTTTGGTCTGGCCAGCGTCCAGGCGTTCGAGCGTGGTCGTAAGCTTCTCGAAGAGCCAGCCGTCGTAACCGGGTGTCTTGTCGAGCAGGAATTCGGGCAACAGCGTGTCTGCTGCGTCCTCGATCGACACCATGATGCCGACGGGGCGATCGTTCTTGGTGATGACGACCGGCTCCCGGCGCGATGCATCGAGGAATTCGCCGAATCGGTTCTTCGCTTCGCGTGCGGTCATGACTTTCATGATCAGTCTCCTGAGTAGGGTCGAGATAGATCCATAGTAGCTACTTTAGGCGGCGCGGCAAGCATCTGTGTCTGGGATGGTGGATTGGGCTTGATCTCATGTGCAACCATGGTCATGATCATGGTCATCGACTATCCAGGGAGTACGACCATGCAAACCATCCAGGCCTCCGAATTCAAGGCTCGCTGCCTCGCCCTGATGGACCAGGTGGCGGCCTCGGGCGAGATCCTTGTCGTCACGAAGAACGGCAAGCCAGTTGCCGAGCTGCATCCTTATCAGGGCGCGCGTGCATCGTCGCCTTTTGGTCTGCACCCGGGCGTGCGCATCCTGGGCGACATCGTGTCGCCGGTCGCCGACGAGGACTGGGAGGCCTTGTCGTGATCGTCCTCGACACGCATGTGCTCATCTGGATGGATGCCGACGATGCCGCGCTCGGCCCGCAGGCGCGTGCGCGCATCGAACAGGCCTGGCGCGCGGGCGAGGTCGCGGTGAGCGCGATCAGCTTCTGGGAATGCGCAATGCTTGCGGACAAGGGGCGCATCGTCCTGCCTCTTGCTGTCGAAAGCTGGCGGGCAGGCCTGCTGGGCGCGGGGCTGGTCGAGATCGCGCTCGATGGACGCATCGTGCTGGTAGCGGCAGGGTTCGCGGATCTGCATCGCGACCCGGCAGACCGCTTCATCGCCGCTACCGCAGGCGTGCGCAACGCGACACTGGTGACGGCGGACGAGAAGCTGTTGGCATGGAATGCGGGTCTGCCGCGGCTCGATGCGCGGCGCTGATCAGGCGTTCTGTTGCACGTCCGCAACACCAAAGCCCGGAATGTCGCGTTTTCGCGTTGTCATGCTTGCAAGCCCGGCCGCAGGTTTGCAGAATCGCCCCAACTTCTCGCCAGAGAGGTGAGTAGGGCCAAGGCAGGTGCCAAGGTCTCAACTTCAAATTTGAGGAGAAACATATGCAAAAGAAACTGATCGCGCTGGCTGTTGCTGGCCTCGTTTCGGCCCCGGCCTTCGCTCAGTCGAACGTGACCATCTATGGTGTGGCTGACGCCGCCGTTGGTTTTGGTTCGCACGGCGACAACGACTTCAGCGGCATCGTCAACGGTGTTCTGTCGGGTTCGCGCATCGGCTTCCGCGGTGCTGAGGATCTGGGCAACGGCCTGAAGGCTGTGTTCACCCTTGAGCAAGGCTTCGACATCGGTAACGGCGCGGCTTCGCCCAGCGTTGGTGATTCGACCTTCTCGCGTCAGGCTCTGGTCGGTCTGAGCGGCTCGTTCGGCACCGTTAGCCTCGGCCGTCAGTACGCCCCCGGCTACTTCTTCGGTTACGACGCCACCGCTTCGGCTTCCGTTGGCCCGCAGTCGATCCTGTCGTCCGGTGCTGGCATGACCATCACCCCGAACAGCCCGGCTCGTTGGGACAACTCGGTCGCCTACACCGGCACCTTCTCGGGTCTGACCGCTCGCGCCATCTACTCGATGAAGGCTGTCGAAACTTCGGCTAACCCCGATGATGATGACGCCTACGGCCTGAGCCTCGACTACGCCAACGGCCCGCTGGCTGTCGGCGGTGTCTATCAGGTCGTGCAGAAGGCTAGCGCTGAAGACCAGGAAGAATGGGGCATCGGCGGTAGCTACGACTTCGGTGTCGTGCAGGTTCTCGGCTCCTATCAGGCTGTCGATGGCCTTGGCAACTTGAAGGGCGCTGAAGGCGACCTGTGGCAAGTCGGCGTGATCGTTCCTGTCGGTGCCGCTGGCAAGGTTCACCTGGCCTACGGCGAATACGATCGCGACGACCTGAACAATCGCGGCGCTGAAAGCTACTCGCTGGCTTACACCCACGCTCTGTCGAAGCGCACCACCGCCTACGTCGCTTACAACAACACCGAAAACGAAAGCGGTGTTGGCAACTTCGGTGTCGTGGCTGGCACCGCGAACGGCGACGATTCCGACATCTTCGCTGTTGGTATCCGCCACACCTTCTAATCTGTCCTCAAGACAGGTTTGAAAGTAAAAACGGGAGCTTCGGCTCCCGTTTTTTCGTGTGCGCCCAGCATGGGCGCACTCCTGAGTGTGGAGCTTCGGAGGTCTCCGGGGAGCTTCGGGGTCAGGTCTTTCATTTGCTTATTTTCGCCTGATATCGTTTTTTGATACCATAACGTCGTGAAACGCAAACACCAGCGCACCCT
>ERZ761602.4930-NODE-4930-length-16354-cov-5.618197_pt1 | contig 16354 bp, 14 predicted proteins | sample MGYA00512165_ERZ761602 | MGnify/ENA primary metagenome ERZ761602 (study PRJEB28899, sample SAMN02445085) | bioreactor sludge metagenome | biome: EBPR sludge; isolation source: Thorneside wastewater treatment plant | place: Australia: Brisbane, Thorneside...
TCACCGACCTCCCCGATGCCGGGCACAAACCATCCCGGAATCAGGGAGGTATCTCGCTTCAAACACTTACAGATAAAAGCCTTCGGGGAGATCCTCCCCTGATTCGGCGATGAGTCGTGCGCCGCATCGGGGGAGGTGGACCGCTCCCGCGGGACGGAGGGGCCCCACAGAGGAACCAGGGAGGTATCTCACGCGGTCGGGGTGGGTGATCCGACTTGCTCAAGGTTCGGGTGGGAGACTGAGATCGAGGTGTGCCGCCAGATCTCCATAGGGCAATGCCGCAGCGGGTTGACCAGTGCGAGCACAGAGGGCAGCCGCGGCCCCCGCCGCTTCGCCCATGGAACGGCATACCGGTTGGATACGCACCGCGCTTTGGGCGACGAAGTCCGCGCTGAGGCAGCGCCCCGCAACCCAGAGGTTGTCGAAGCCGCGGACGACGAGCGACCGGTAGGGGATGTCGTGCCACTCACCGGGGGCGTAGGGCCGAAAGTCCACGCCGGTCTTGAGGTGGATGTCGACCGGATATCGGTTCCGGGCGATCACGTCGTCGAACTTCGCTCCGCCCGCATGGTCTTCGGCGGTGAGAACGTACTCGCCCACGACGCGACGGCTCTCGCGAATACCGATGAGGGGGGCGATGCCGCTGACGTAGCCCTCTTCGCAACCGGGGAACCAGCCTCGCACGAATGCGCCGACTCTCGCGATCTTGGCCCGTCCGACGCGGTAGGCCTCGCTCAGTTCGAACGGATCGAGCGGATCGAGCCCCGCAATGCGCGGGCAGTTGAAGGCGAGTTCGCCAGGTCGTCCGTTCATGGTGAACACCTGGAAGTAGCCGAGGTCGTCAGGCTCGAGGACGCCGCGAGCGATCGCGTCCCCGATCGCCGGACCGAGGGGACCGTCCTGAGCTTCCATGTACCCCGCCTCCAGATGCCCGTTCTGATTGAATCGGAAGAGCCAGGGCCAGGTCGCGGCAAGAGTCTCGAGATCGAGCCCGCCCATCATGAAGCGGAGCGTCATCGGCTGATGGACGCCGTCCTCGTTGCCGCCCATCAGGTCTGCTCCGGCGAGGCGGCAGAGTTCGGCATCGCCGGTCGCGTCGACGAAGCACTCGGCCTCGATGTCGAGACGTCCGCCACGGGTCATGACCCCGATCGAACCCACGCGGCGGTCCACGACGTCGGCTGCGATGAGGACGGCGTCGAACAGCGCTTGACTCCCTGCAGCACGAAGGGCCTCGTCGAGGACCCCGGGCAAGGCGACGGGATCGTACCACACGTCCCCGTGAGGGACGCCCTCGGCCGGCGGCTGAAGCGCGGCTTGGGCGGCGACGATCTCGAGATTGACTCCGCGGTTGAGCTTGAAGTCCGTCAGGTAGTTGGGCATCATCGGTGTCACCCAGCCGTTGCTCTGGGTGCCGCCGAGAGACCCGTAGCGCTCGACGATCAGGGTGCGCGCACCGAGTCGAGCCGCGGCGATGCCGGCGGCGACGCCGGCCGTCCCTCCACCTCCGACGACGACGTCGTACCGAAGATCACGCATCGCTGAAGTCTATCTGAGGTAACACGCGACGCATGGACACAGCGCGCGAGGCCGTGGCCGATCTGTTTCGGCAGATTCTGTCGGGGGAGGACATCCCTGCGCCGAAGGCGCTCCTGGCGCGCCTGAAGCCGGAGGCTTCGGCGGAGCGGCTGCCGGACGTGCCTTACTCTCTCTTGGGGAACCTATACCATGCAGTGTTTTGGCACCGCGTGTGGCTGGGGCGATTGACGGGTGGCAAGCGTCCCGCCTGGAAGGACGACTGGAAAGAGCCGGGGCCGGAAGCACTCGATGCCCTGCGCGACGAATTCCTCGACGGCTTGAACCGGGCGCTTGCGATGGTCGAGGCGGAGCCGTTCGAGCATCGGATGGAGAGCGACGCCCGCGCACTGCACCTCCTGATGTCCCTCGCGATCCACGACGCCTATCACTTGGGGCAGATCAAACTCATCAAGAGGATGATGGCGACTCGGGACCGCCAGATCGGTAATCTGCGGACATGAACGTCGGTCTTCTTGTCGTCTGCGCGGCGTTGCTGGGCCCCGTGAATTCGTCCCAGCCCGTGGTCAGCGTTCGGACTCTCCTGCGCGAGATGATCAGGCTCGATCACCTCACGCAGCGCCCGAATCCGGTGTATTCCGCGGCTCAGGCAAGCAGCTACGACCGCGCATCGGTCGACCCGAACACGAACTGGTTCGCGAATGCCGATTACGGCCAGTATATTCGGGACGAGAGTCGGGACGGACGGGTCGAGCACGTGATGGCGGACCTCATCGGACCGGGGGCCGTGATGCGGTTCTGGAGCGCGAACCCGAACGGTGTCGTGCGTTTCTACTTCGACGGCGAATCGACACCCAGGATCGAGGCCAAGCTAGAAGGGTTGCTGACCGGCAATGTTGCGCCGTGGGGCGATCCGTATGCCTATGTATCGGCTCGCGGCGCAAACCTGTACTTTCCTTTTCCGTACGCGCGTTCGTTGAAGATTACGGTCGACGACACGGGACGCAACGCGAAGGGGCTGTACTACCAGATCGGGTATCGGACCTACGCGCCTGGCACTGCCGTCGAGACGTACGACCCGGCCCGCGAGCCGGAGCTGAAGGAGCCGATGGCGTTCGTGGCAAGGTCTCTCCTCGCCTCCAGTGTCGTGACGGGGAAGGCGGACTCGGTTCTGACTCGCAAGCCGTCCGAGCGCAAGGTCACGGTTCGACCGGGTGGGCAAGCCGTCCTCTTCGAGAGCCGTGAAGGGCGTTCGGGCCGGGCGATCGACCAGTTCCGTGTCCGTGTGGCCGGACTCCTGAGTCCGGCCAAGGACGCCGCACTCCCGTGGCGCGATCCCCGTCGGAACCATGCGGTGCTCCGCAGCGTGCGGCTGCTTGCCGACTTCGATGGGATTCGATGCGTGGACGTTCCGTTCGGCGACTTTTTCGGTTCTGCACCCGGTCTCAATCCATACAAGTCTTTCCCGTTTGAAGTGACACAAAACGGCGAGTTCATCTGCCGACTGCCGATGCGCTGGAAGCGATCGGCGAAGATCTGGGTACGCAACGACGGGGGCGTTCCGTTCGTGGCGACCGCCTCGGCGCGGGCCGCAAACTGGCCGTGGACGGACGAGGCATATCACTTCAAGGCCCAGTGGTCGGTTGATCGCGGATCGACCCGTCCGATGCGCGACATGCGGATGCTCGAGGCTCGGGGCGAGGGGATGTTCGTCGGCTCGAACCTGCAGGTGACCAATCCGACCGAAGCCTGGTGGGGCGAAGGCGACGAGAAGATCTACGTCGATGGCGAGGCGTTCCCGAGCACGTTCGGGACGGGGACCGAGGATTACTACGGCTACGCCTGGTGTTCGAACGAGCCGTTCGTGCGACCCTACCATGCCCAACCCCGGTGCGATGGTCCCGGGAATCGGGGCCAGACGTCGATCGCGAGATTCCATGTTGCAGACCCGATCCCGTTCGAGACTCTGTTCAAGTTCGATATGGAAATGTGGCACTGGGCGGAGGTCGAGGCCACGTTTGCACGGACGGTCTATTGGTACGCCAAGCCGGGCGGTCCCGCCCCGAAGAGCCCGGATGGGAAGCTGCTGATGCCGATCGAGATCAAAGGCCCGGAGGGTGTGAAGGGCGCGATCGAAGGCGAGACGATGCGGATCGTCTCGATCTCGGGAGGTGTCACGGAGAAGCAGGGCGGCTTCGCCGGGCTGTCGCTGGGGCGGCAGCTTTGGTGGCGGGATGCCAAGGCCGGGGACCGGCTGGTTCTGCAGTTCGAGTGCCCGAAGGCGGGGCGGTACGTGATCGTCGGCAACTTCTGCCATGCCCGAGACTATGGGATCCATCGGATCACGATTGAAAGGCAGACCGTCGAGCCGATCGACTTCTTCGGGGAACTGACCTGGAAGAAGCTCTCGCTCGGCACTTTTACGCTGCCGAAGGGACCCGTGACGATGCAGGTCGAGGTTGTCGGAACCCACCCGGGTGCGGAGCCGAGGCAGATGTTCGGGCTGGATTACCTCTTGCTTGAGCCAGTGAAGTAGGATCACACGGATGGAAGAGAACGCCAAGGTTACGAATCAGGAAGAGAAGTCGGCGCCAAAGTTGGTCGAAGAGGAGCCGGTCGTCACCTACCACGAAATGAAGGTCGGGCGGAAGACCCTCAAGTACACCGCGACGACCGGGATCCTCCCGATCAAGAACCACGAGACGGGGGAGATCGAGGCCACCGTGTTCTTCATCGCCTACCGCAAGGAGGGCGAAGAGGGGCGGCCGCTGATGTTCTCGTTCAACGGCGGTCCGGGGTCCTCGTCGGTTTGGCTCCACCTCGGGGCGGTCGGCCCAAAGCGGGTGAAGATGCTTGACGACGGAGGCATGCCCGCACCGCCCTATGAGCTCATCGACAACCCGCTGACGTGGCTCGAGGAGACCGATCTCGTGTTCATCGACCCGGTCGGGACCGGCTACAGTCGACCTGCGACCAAGGAACTCGGCGAGAAGTTCTGGGGCCTCAAGGGAGACATCGAGTCGGTCGGCGAGTTCATTCGACTGTTCCTGACGCGCTACGAGCGTTGGAATTCGCCGCTCTACCTGGTCGGCGAAAGCTACGGCACGACTCGAGCGGCGGGGCTCGCCGGCCACCTGATCGACCGGGGCATCGCGTTCAACGGGATCGTCTTGGTCTCAACGATTCTTCAGTTTCAGACGGCGCTTTTTTCACGCGGCAACGACCTGCCGTACCCTCTCTTTTTGCCGACGTATGCGGCGACGGCCATCTACCACGGTAAGGCGTCCAAGCCGGCCAAGAAGTCGCTTCGCGAGACGCTCAAGGAGGTCGAGGCCTTCGCCATGGGTGAGTACTGGACGGCGCTGGCGCAAGGTGACGCGCTTTCTGCGGCAGACCGGAAGAAGGTGACTCAGAAGCTGGCCCGATATTCCGGGCTCTCGGAGGAGTACGTCGATCAGGCGGACCTGAGAATTGAGATTCAGAAGTTCTGCAAGGAGCTTCTGCGCAAGGAAAAGCGAACCGTGGGGCGACTCGACAGCCGGTTCAAGGGGATGGATGCCAAACATACGAACCACCACCCCGACTTCGATCCGAGCATGAGCATGATTCGGCCCCCGTACACGGCGGCGCTGAACGACTACGTTCGCCGCTCGTTGGGCTACAAGACGGACCTGCCGTACATGATCATGGGCGGGATGTTCGAGAAGTGGGACTGGGGTTCGGCTGGAGACGGACACCCCGACACGGGCGAGGCGCTGCGAGCGGCGTTCGCTAAGAATCCGCATATGCGGGTTTTCGTGGCTTCCGGCTACTACGATTTGGCGACCCCGTATTTCGCGACGGAGTACACCCTCTGGCACCTCGGGCTGGATCCGGAGGTTCGGGACCAGGTCGAGATTCACGAATACGAAGCGGGGCACATGATGTACATCCACGTCGGCTGTCTGGCAAAGCTGAAGAAGGACGTCGCCGGATTCCTCACGATCGCTCGGTAGCGAGCCGATTCTCGGTGGCCAAGCCGCCAAGAGACAAGCCGATCAGAAGCCGCTTGCGCGGCGGCAAGTTGGCCTTGCTTCGTTGGAGACGTCTCGCGACGTTGAGCGGAATTCCCGCGTACCGAAGCGGTGTCGCTGCGGCTAGCCAGTCCGAACCGTGATCTCGTTGAGCCCATGGGTGGCGGCGAGATCACGGATCATTTCGACGACTCCCGGGACGTGCGCGCCGGGGAGCCAGGCGACGCGGAGAACATAGGCGACCTGCTCGGGGTCCGGCCCGTTGATCTCGCCATAGGGAGCGTCGACGGTAATGGTGAAGCGTTCGCCGGAGCGCTCGCGAAGTCGTTGGATCAAGTCGGCGACGTCGTCGCGGAGGGTGTCGAGGTCCGTCGCGCCCGATTCACCGATGTACAAATTGCCGAACTGGTCTGTAGGTTCCCACTTCACGGCCTCATTCTAGCCGTCGGCACGGCATGACATCCGGGTGAGGGTCGAGGTGCCGAGCGCTCCCGGTCCCGGGGACAGATCCGGTTCCCCCCGATCCACCGAGTTCTTCCCGAGGGGAGAGCAGCTCACGCGGCTTCGGTGCCGCCGAGCTCTTCCATCATGCGCTTGTGGTGCTCCGCCGCCACGAGGGCGTCGAGGAGTTCTTGGATGTCGCCATCCATGAAGGTCACCGTGTTGTGGACCGACGTGTTGATCCGGTGGTCCGTGATGCGGCTCTGCGGGAAGTTGTACGTGCGGATCTTCTCGCTCCGGTCGCCGCTCCCGATCTGGCCCTTCCGGAGTTCGCCGCGTTCCTTGGCCAGTCGCTCTTGCTCGGCCTGGTAGAGCTTGGCGCGGATGACGGCCATCGCTTTGAGCCGGTTCTGCTGTTGGCTCCGTTCGTCCTGGCATGTCGCGACGATGCCGCTTGGCTTATGGATGATTCGAATCGCGGTCTCGTTCTTCTGCATGTGCTGGCCGCCGGCCGAACTCGACCGAAAGGTCGAGACCTCGAGATCGTCGGGACGGATCTCGATATCGACTTCCTCGGCTTCGGGGAGGACGGCGACCGTCACAGTCGACGTGTGGATCCGGCCGCTGCTCTCGGTGGCCGGAACGCGCTGGACCCGATGGACGCCGCTCTCATGTTTGAGCTGACTGTAAGCACCCCTGCCGTCGATCGTGAAGACGACGCGGCTTACCGAGCCGATCCCCGTCTCATCATGCTCGACGACTTCGTATTTCCACCGCCTTCTCTCGGCGTAGCGGGCATACATGCGATAGAGTTCGCCGGCGAAGATGCCGGCTTCGTCGCCGCCGGCGGCGGGCCTGATTTCGATGATGACGGACTTGTCGTCGTTCGGGTCCTTCGGCACGAGCATGCGCTTGAGGGCTGCGTCGAGTTCGTCGAGCTTGGCGTGCTGGGCGGCGGCCTCGGCCTCGGCCATCTCCTTCATCTCGGGATCTGCTTGGAGCTCGACGGCTTCGGCGAGTGCTTGCTGGGCGGCCTTGTATTGACGATAGGTGGCGACGAGGTCCTCGATTTCGGCTCGGGCCTTCCCGATCCGCTGGAGTTCGCCTGGTTGGCTCGCCGTCGCGGGGTCCTGGAGTTGGGCCTCGAGCTGTTCGTATCGGGCTTCGATCTCTTGCAGCCTTTCCAGCATCGATGAGAGGATACCGGGACTCTGCGCGAAGGAGCCGGCCGGCACGTGTATCCTGCAGTCTCTCAGGAGAAGAAAACCATGTCAGACACGATCACTCGAATCGACGCTGCGGCCGAACTGGCCGGTTGGACCCGCCGGATGACCGGCATGTATTGCAAGGATCTCGCTGCGATTCCGGAGGATGCGTATACCAAGTGCCCAGGCGGCGTGTGCCGAACCCCGCAAGACTTCACGGCCGAGGTTGCAGGGTTCTGCTTCATGGTCGCGGATTTGCTCAACGGCAAGGAGCACCCGATGCCGGACGAGGCCCGACGCGAAGCGTGGAAGGCGTCGCTCGACACGCGCGAAAAGGGCCTGAAGGCGGTTCAGGACGGGGGCGAAGCTCTGGCGTCGGCGCTCACGACGGCGGGAGATCGGCTCGGAGCCACGGTTCAGGCTCCCTGGGGCGAGTCGCTGTCTTTGTTCCAGCTCAGCCAGGTCGCAGCGAACCACATCTTGTACCACGACGGCCAGTTGAACTACCTCCAAGCGCTCAAGGGCGACGGTGAGATGCACTGGTTCGATTGAGGTCCGGCGCATCGTTGACAACAAGGTCCGGGGCATTCGCCCCGGACCCTTCTTCTGTGCTTCGGACGGCCTAGTAGGGAGGTCGGCCGCCACGTCCGCCGGGCACGCGCGTGTTCTGGAACATCCGGCGGAGGCGCTCGGCACGCTGCTCGACTTCCCGACGGAACTCCGCGGGGAGTTGATCGTAGGACACGGCTTGCTCATTTTTCGCGGGAGGGATGTTGTCCTCCAGCTGCCGGCTCATGCTCGCATTGCGACTCAGCTGGAAGTTGAAGCGGTAGGTGGTTCTGGAGGCGGGCTTGAACTTGTCGTACTTGGGAGCTGAGATCCCCGATACGACGATTGTGCCATCCGACATGGCTTTGTCGCGGGCCATTTCGTCGGCGGTGAGAAACCGGCCGCCCGAGGAGTTCGTGGCGTAAACCGCCAGATTGAGCTCCGATGCAAGGGTGAAGAAGCCGACGTTGGGAATGCCGCCGGCGAGGGCCTCGGTGCGTTCGGTGGCTAGCGAGTCGCCCATCATCGGGAGGATTCCGCGTGGGCCTTGGCGGCCACCGCCCTGACCCGGCAACTGAATTCGAGGGCCTTCCATTGAATTGAAGACCATGGAGTGGAGCAGGTCGCGCTGCTTCCCATTCAGTCCGCCGATCTGGATCGGACGTCCGGCCAAGAGGGTCTGGCGCTGGGAAGACCCGAGGAGCCCGTAGAACTGGATCATCTCGCGTTGGCCGAAAAGCAGGTTGCCGAGTTGGGAGTCGGCGAAGCCTGAGTTGACGAGCCTTGTGAAGACGGAGTCGATGCCGTTCGAGATGTCGCCGGAATCGCCGGCGAGAAGGAACGCAGCGATCTCGTCGAGGTTCGCGAATCCCTTGGTGTCGACGGTCCGCAAGAACTTCCCGAGACCGGTTCGACTGACCCGTGTTTCGCGGGTGCGCCAGGGCAGGGTCGGGGTGATCGTCATCCAGCCGTCGGCTTCCGTCACGTTGAGCCGCCACTCGTTGCGGGCGGCCTGAATGACCTGCGAGGGAGTCATCGGTGCGGCCTTGACCTTACGAGCGGCCGGCATCAGAGAACCATCGGTGAGGAGCGCGACCAGATTCTGGTTTCGGGCCTCGGCAGTGGCGACGAGAAGGTCGCCGGGAATCAGGGCGAGCGGGTCATACAGCTCCGGGTTCAGGATCCGCTGACGGAGGTCCGCGGTGAGGTCGGGTGCCTTGGGCTCGCTCGCGGACGCCGCAGGGGTCCCGATCGTGACGATGTCGGCCGTGCCTTCGTCCCCGGTCGCCACGCTGAAGGAGGCGATCATCATCCCCTGGGCGCCGAAGCGGGTGGAGGCGAGAATCGCGGCGAGTTTGGTGCCGAGGTCCGAGAGTTTGATCGGCTCCTCCGTCTTGATTTCAGTCGTCGCCGGCGTCGGGTCCTCGACGGAGAGAATCGAGAAGCCTCGGGCGAGGAACTGACCTTGGGCGTTGGCGACGAGCAACTGGAACTGAATGTCGTTGTTGTTGAACGGGCGCGACGCGACGAGCAGTGCCTTTGCCGGGGGGCCGGTCGGCTTGGCCGGACGTTCGCCCTCGAATTGCTCGTCGACGACCATGACGGCCCCGCCGCCACCGAAGACGGTCGAATCGCCGCCGCCGATTTGCTCCAAGACCTTCTGCTCCTCGACGAACCCCTTGACTATGGCGTTTGCTCCGTTGGGCATGGGCCGTTGCATCGCGGTCGGAGCGGTCGAAAACACCGTGCGCGTGTTGGGTTTGAGTGCGGCGAGGTCGGACGGCTTCATCGCCGCGATCAGCTTGGTGATCGCGCGACCACCGGGCTGCCGAGACGTCATCTGCCCGAATGAGAAGCCGCGCGCGCCGCCGCGCCCGGCTTCCTGCATGACCTTTTCGGTGTCGCTCTTGAGGCGACGAGCCACCGCTTCGTCGTAGATGGGCGTCTTGGCGACTTCGTCGCTCAGGGCCTTGACTGCCTTTTCGATCTGTGCGGTCCGGATCCGGTTGTCCTCGCGCTGATCCCGGAGATCGTCTTCGCCGCCACGGGTGAGCACATACCCACCTTCGAGCGGCTGCCAATCTCCGCCCACTGCTTCCGCGATCTTCTTCATCGCATCGAGGACGGTCACCTCTTTGAGCCGGAGGACCAGGACGTCGTCCTTGACCCGCGTCCCCCCTTGAAGCCGTACACCGGCCTCCTTGGTGAGCGCTTCGAGGGCTTTGCCGACGGTCGCTGCGGTCGACGTGAAAGTGACCTTCTTCTGCAAGTCTTGGGCAGTAGCGACTAGCCCCATCGCGATTGCGAGCGCGACGCACCCGATTCTCATCGTCATCATGTTCACCGTTGCTTGCACCTACCGACTGTAGGACGTCCCGAGTTCCGGATTGGGACTCTCAGCTGGGCGGAGTGAACATGGGTTGGATCCTCCCGTCCTCCCTTCCATGACTCTCGCTCTTGTGACGTTCTTGCTGATCGGCTCGAACGAGCTTGACTACGCACCGAAACTCGGTGCCTTGGCGACGTCGTCCGTTCCGAGCGTAAGCCTGAAGGACGCGAAGCGGGACAAGACGGTCGACTTTCGGGTCACGTTTCCAAAGTCCGGGGGGCCGTATCCGCTCATCGTGCTTTGCCACGGTCTCGGCGGCTCAAAGGACGGCCTTCTGCCGTTGAGCGAACCCTGGGCAAGCCATGGCTACGTGGTGATCCAACCTTCGTTTTCAGACAGCTTTCAGTATATGTCTCAAGAGGAAAAGCTGGACTTCTTGCGTGCAAAGAACCCGAAGTTTGGGGACTGGAAAAGCCGGCCGCAGGACGTTTCGTTCCTCATCGACTCGCTGGGTGCGATCGAAACCAAGGTGCCCGGCTTGAAGGGGAAGATCGACCGGACGCGGATCGGAGTAGGGGGGCATTCGTTCGGAGCGCATACGTCGATGTTGATCGGCGGCGTCGAGCCGCGAACGCTGCAGGGACGCGAGAGCCTGCGCGACAAGCGTGTCCTGGCCGTCGCCGTGATCTCGGGTCAGGGGCGAGGACCTCAGTTCGACGCGACCTCGTTCGAGAAGCTGGCGGTGCCGATGATCTGTATCTCGGGTACGGAGGATCGCGATCCCTTCGGGCGTCAGACTCCGGAGCGTCGCCAGGATCCGTTTCTTCTGGCACCGAAGGGCGACAAGTACCTGGTGTGGATCCAAGGGGCCCACCACGGCTTTGGCGGAATCAACGGGCGGATAGCGTGGCCGGGATCGGGCGGCGCGAACGAAACCCACGTTTCGATCGTTCGGGCGTCGACGCTCGCTTTCTGGGACGCGTACCTCAAGGGCGATCCCAACGGTAAGCAGTACCTGGCATCAAATCGCCTTACGAAGGCCGCCAGGGAGGTCGAGCTGACTCGACGTTGAGCCAAGGCCGGTATCGTGTCGATCCGGGACGCAGGTGAAAGCGATGCGGGGACCTGCCCTCCGTGGGGCTCTGCGATCCGCCGACAATGGAAACGGAGGTCCCGGCATCCCGGTGAGATTCGTGGGTACGCTCGGGGAAGCGCGTGGGGGTTCTCGGGCGTCACATGGAATAGACCGTGTGGCCCAGAAAATTCAACAGACTGGGGTCCCACGGCGTAGAACCAGGCAAGTGAACACAGTGTCTAACCGCCGTAGGAACCCTGGGAGGTAATCGAAGAGCATGTGGCAGCGCTTTACTGAACGAGCACGGAAAGTCGTCTTCTACGCCCAAGAAGAGGCGCAGAAGTTTGGCGAAGGCTACGTCTCGACCGAGCACCTCCTGCTCGGACTCGTCCGCGAGTCCGACAGCGTGGCTTCGCGCGTTCTGGAGAGGCTCGGCGTCAGCCTGAGCCGAATCCGGGCGGAAGTCGAAAAGCAGCTTCCCCGTGGGGATGCCCGCCCAAGCCACGACATGACCCTCACCCCGAGGGCCAAGCGCGTCATCGATTTGGCCTATGACGAGGCGCGCAATCTCAACAACAACTACATAGGCACTGAACATCTTTTGCTTGGCCTCATCCGCGAGGGTGACGGCCTGGCAGGGCGCGTCTTGGCCAAGCTGGGCGTCGAACTCGAAAGAGCGCGGCGCGAAGTGATGGCTCTTCAAGACAACGAGAGCACCTCGAAGTCGGGCTCTTCCCGGAGCACCGGCAGTTCTTCGAGCGGCAACAAGACGCAAACGCTGGACGAATTCGGACGCGACCTGACGGAGCTGGCCCGCGAGGGCAAGCTCGATCCGGTGGTCGGTCGGCACCAAGAGATCGAGCGGGTCATGCAGATATTGACTCGACGAACGAAGAACAACCCGTGCCTGATCGGTGAACCCGGCGTCGGAAAGACCGCAATCGCCGAGGGACTTGCGCTGCGCATCGTGAGCGGCGATATCCCCGATCTGCTGAAGAACAAGCGGCTCGTGGCACTGGACCTTGCCGGTCTGGTGGCGGGCACCAAGTATCGCGGCGAATTCGAAGAGCGCATGAAAAAGGTGATGGAGGAAGTCCGCCGGTCCGAGGGACAGGTGATCCTCTTCATCGATGAGCTTCATACGTTGGTGGGCGCGGGGGCCGCAGAAGGCGCCATCGACGCCTCCAACATCATGAAGCCGGCGTTGGCTCGCGGCGAGCTCCAGTGCATCGGCGCGACCACGCAGGACGAATTCCGCAAGTACATCGAGCGTGACGCCGCCCTTGAGCGTCGGTTCCAGGCCGTCAAGGTCCGGGAGCCGAACGAAGAAGAGGCGACCGACATCTTGAAGGGCCTTCGCGAGCGCTACGAGGCGCATCACAACGTGGAGATCACGGACGACGCGATTACGAGCGCCGTCCAGTTGTCGCAGCGCTATATCACGGACCGGACCCTACCGGACAAAGCGATCGACCTCATCGATGAGGCCGCGAGCCGTGTGCGGCTGCAGCAGAGCCTGCCGCCGTTCGACGTCCGCCAGGACAAGATTCGTCTCAACAAACTGAAAGCCGAGATCGACCATCTCAGCCGCAAGGAAAGCACCGAACATCTCGAAAAGCTCCAGCGGGAACGCGAGGAACTTGAGAGCAGCATTGCCGACCGCGAGGAAGAGTGGGCGAACACGGAGAAGCCGGAAGCGATCGTCAACGAACATGAGATCGCCCAGATCGTTCAGAGCTGGACCGGCATTCCCGTGACCAAGTTGGTCGAGGCTGAGTCCCAGAAGCTACTGCGGATGGAAGAGGATCTGCACCACCGGATCATCGGCCAGGCGGACGCGGTTTCAGCCGTGTCGCGAGCCATCCGGCGCGCCCGGAGCGGGCTCAAGGATCCGAAGCGACCGATGGGCAGCTTCATCTTCCTGGGTCCGACCGGTGTCGGCAAGACCGAACTCGCCAAGGCGCTCGCCGCCTACCTGTATGAGAAGGAAACGAACATGGTTCGGATCGATATGTCCGAATACATGGAGCGTTTCGCGGTCAGCCGATTGGTCGGTGCACCTCCCGGCTACGTGGGATACGACGAGGGCGGGCAGCTCACCGAACAGGTGCGGCGCAATCCTTACTGCGTCGTGCTCCTCGACGAGATCGAGAAGGCGCATCCGGATGTCTTCAACATCCTCCTCCAGATCATGGAGGACGGTCACCTGACTGACAGCCAGGGCCGAACCGTGGACTTCCGCAACACGCTGATCATCATGACCAGCAACGTCGGTGTCCGCCCGATCGAGCTTGAGAAGGGCCTCGGGTTCCGCGATACCACCATGGATATCAACGACCCGAAGACCTACGAGAACATGAAGAACAAGATGCTGGACGAGATGAAGAAGCTCTTCCGGCCCGAGTTCCTCAACCGTGTCGATGAAGTCATCGTCTTCCAGCACCTCAAGAAGGAAGAGATCCTCGAGATCGCCGACCTCTACCTGAAGCGAGTCAACGCTCAGGCCGAGTCGCTGGGACTCAAGCTCGAACTGAGCGAGCCGGTCAAGGATCTGCTCGTCTCCGAAGGCTACGATCCGAATCTCGGCGCACGCCCGCTTCGCCGAGCGGTCCAGCGATTCATCGAGGACCCGCTCAGCGAAGAACTGCTGCTCGGTCGATTCGGCGAAGGCGACACGATTATCGCTGAGCTGGACGACGAGAAGAAGGTCTTCTTCCGCAAGAAGGAGCCTGAGACCGGCGGCGGCAAGAAGAAGGAAAAGGTCGGCGCGAAAGGCTGAGCGCTTCCTGAAGTGTGAGAACGAGGGCCGCCCGAATGGCGGCCCTCGTTCTGTTCTACTCAGTTCAGTCCGACCACGAACAGCACTTCACCCCCCAGCACGGTCTCCTCGCCCGGTTCAAGTTCGGTCACGACGTCGATCCGGTAAGCACCGGGGCGCTCGAAGACCATCTTGTCGTCCCACGGCAACGTGAGGTGGAGGAAGGTGCGGCTGGTTCCTGCCCAGGCCGGGCCGGCGAGGAACATCGCGCGCCACTCGGTGAGCATACGCCCATCTTCGTCGATGAGCCGCAACGCCATTGGGACCTCGATGCCGCCTTCGGTCGGGTCGGTTTCGATCTCGACCGCGATCGAGCACCGGTCGAGTGCGGTCGGGAACCGCGAGGCGACGAGCCGATTGAAGAGGCCGTAAAGCACCGGATTGCCCGTATCGGCAAGGCGGTCGGCATGGGTACAGAGCCGGCAGAGGGCGAGGCGCACGTTTCGATCTTAGCCGAATCGTCTCACTCCCGAGGCGTGTTTTCCGGTTCACGGAGTTCGCGACCCGTGATCGTACGGAAGTGCCGCTCGCTTTCGCCGATGAGCGGATCCATGTAGGCTGCGACGCGAACGAGTGTGCCGTCTTCGTCGCGGACCTTGCCGTACCGGGTGACGAGATCGGCGAGTTCCTGGCGGAGCTCGCGAAGTCGGTCCGGCGCAATCCGGATCACCGTCTGGCGGAAGAAGGTGTGTTCGTAGAACGGGGGATCTTCGTTCGCGGCGGTCAGGGCGGAAGCGCGCTCACGCTCCATGGCGCGGAGAATCGCTGCGAACCCGCGGTTCATCTCCGCAAGGTACTCCTCATCGTACGGGGGCCTCGGCGTGAAGGCGCGGGCGATGCGATGGACGTAGGCATCTTCGATCCGGGAGCGGCGCTTGCGAGTCTCGACGGCGAGCAGGAGGTCGACTTTTAGGAGTTCGTTGACGTGGTAGCGGACAGTCGGCGCGGCCCGACGGAGCAAACGGGCGACGTCGCCGGTAGACAAAGGCTCAGCGGTCTGGAAGGCCCAGTACACCTCGGACCGCACGACCGAGGCGAGCGCACGCACCTGGTTCAGATCCAGGTAGGCCTCGTCGATTTGGCCCGGCCACAGGTCCGTGCGGCTCATGGAGCTATTATCCGCGCCGATGCCGGTGTCGTGCTCGCCCCGCGGCTACCGCAGGGCGCGTTCGCGTAGAATGAGGGCGTGAGCGAGCTCCTCCAGATCGGCAGTCCCAACGAGCGGCCGCGGCCGCCCCGCCCCGATGAACTCAAGTTGAGGTTTTCGGAGAAGGCGGTTCGCGAGCTCGACGCGCTCAAGACCCACTATCCCGAGATCAAGGCGTGTGTCCTTCCCGGCTTGTGGATCGCGCAACGGGAGTACGGTGGGTATCTCAACGGAGAGGCGATCGCAGAGGTCGCCCATCGCCTCGGCCGAAGCTACGCCGAGGTCGAGGGCGTCGCGACGTTCTACAGCATGTACAACACGGCCCATGCGGTGGGACGGCACATGATCGAGGTCTGCACCTGTCTTACCTGCCAAGTCTGCGGGGCCTATCCGATCGCGGAGTACCTCAAGAAGAAGCTCGGCATCGGTTTCGGTGAGACGACCGCGGATGGCGTCTTCACGCTCCACGAGGTCGAATGCCTCAATGCCTGCGACCGGGCACCTCTTCTCCAGATCGGCGATCAGTACCATGGGCCAGTCGACGAGGCCTACGTCGATCGCCTCTTGCAGGAGCTTCGGACCCGCACCGACTCGACCGTCGTCGGTCTCGCGGATGCGATCGTCCAGGTTCATCTCCAGGCGACCGAGAAGGCCTAGCCGCGGTTGCGGCAGACCGCGACGAGGTTCCGGGCCGTGACGGCCGGGCCCCGTTCGAGGTGCTCTTTGTAGATCGCCCGTGCCCGCTCGATGTAGTCGGGGAGCGACTTGATTTTGCGGCGGAACGGACCGAGCCTGCCCGCCATCCGCACGCATTTGTCATACTTGACGCGCCAAGAGTTGTCCTGATCAAGGCCCAGGACCTGTTCGACATCGAACACGCCGTCCAACGTCTTACGCAGGGACTCTTCGCTGAAGTGCTGGTAGTGCTTGTCGATGATCGGGATCGTCACGCTCGGGACCGTGATGACGAGGCGGGCGCCAGGCTTGAGGAGGCGGCGGAGTCCGAGGAGCACCGATTCGATCTCGGGCGGCGGAATGTGCTCCAGAGTCTCGATCATCGCGCAACCGTCGAAGCGCTCTTCGACTTGGAGCTCGCGGAGGTCGCCGCAAACGAACTCCACCCCGGGGACGAACGCGCCACGTCGAATCGTAGCGACTCAGGCTGTCTGGTTGGACGCGCCAGGCGATCCACGGCTGGAACTGGTCGACGACGAACTCGAAGAGGAGGAGCGCGAAGCGCT
>ERZ761602.4931-NODE-4931-length-16351-cov-5.643655_pt1 | contig 16351 bp, 15 predicted proteins | sample MGYA00512165_ERZ761602 | MGnify/ENA primary metagenome ERZ761602 (study PRJEB28899, sample SAMN02445085) | bioreactor sludge metagenome | biome: EBPR sludge; isolation source: Thorneside wastewater treatment plant | place: Australia: Brisbane, Thorneside...
CCATAGCCTGGAGACAGCGGTCCGGCCTCCTCGACCGGCCCGGGCTGCGCCCTCACCGACTTCTCCTCCAGTGGAGGAGAAGTACGCATAGGGACCCTCAAGGACCCGCTAAGATCGGATAACTTAGCCCGATGAGGGCTCTGAGAGGCGGGGCCGGTTGTATCATCTGGGCAGTTCTCGCAGGTCCCCACTCAAGGAGCCTCCAAGGGGAGAGGCTTCTCGATTGCGCCGCTTGGTCGGTCAGTCGCCAAACGCCCTCTTGCTCAAGTTGCTGATGCCCCACAAGTGATCCGTGGGCGCGTGATCCGCCGAGGTCAACTCACAGCGGAGGTACCGAGCTAACAGCCCCAATCGGCTGAGTTTTTCGGGATAGCACGGACACTTTGCGCTCGCGGACATGCCAAGAACCAAGGGAATCGAGCCGACGCCGTCGAATGGCATCAGAGCAATGCCGACTGACCATCCCCATCTCGGCACGATCGTGATCCTCAATGGCGTCCCGAGGTCGGGAAAGTCGAGTCTCGCGAGAGCGATTCAGGCCGAGTTCGACGGCGTCTGGATCCACCTCGGCGTCGACCAGATCATGGATGCCACGCCTAAGGCGTGGCATCCAGGGATCGGACTCCGTCCAGGTGGAGAGCGTCCCGACCTGGAGCCGCTCGTTCAATCCCTCTACAGCGCACTTTACGCGTCGATCACCGCCCACAGCCGCGAAGGGCTGAACGTCGTCGCCGACGTCGGACATCACGACGACTACTCCGAACCGCTCGGGACCCTTCTCGATGCGGCTCGACAGCTTGACGGACACCCGGCCTACCTGATCGGGGTCCGCTGCCCGGTTGACACCGTCGTCGAGCGGCGTCGAGAAACGGGTTGGGCGGTCGCCGCCAACGCAGACGGTGCCCCTGCGACACCGGTTCTGCGGTGGGAACAAGCCGTTCACGATCCCGGAATCTACGACCTCGAGGTCGATACGTCGCTCCTGAGCTCGGTCGAAGCGGCTGATCAGGTCCGCAGCCGACTCGCGAGTCCGCCGGCCGCATGGGAGCGGATTCGAGGGACGCGTTAGCGCTGAGCCGGTGCAAAGGGTCGTGGCGTCTCGCCCGGCGTGGCCGACTGTTGCCAAGAAAGACAGGTTTCACGCGAGGATCCTTGCCTTTTTCCGGTCAATCCAAAATTTTCCACCGACTTTCCCCACAGGCCGGGTAATAATGCCTGAGTCTGTTTTGGGATTTTCTTGGAGGAAGGTTATGCGTTCGGAAACTGCAGCGAAGCTCACGATCTATCCGCCGGTCGAGCCAGAAAGCGAAGACAGCCGCGTCCGGTAGAGGTCACGCGGGATGCGCCGAAGCTCACCCGACGCCCTTCAACGTCATTTCATTGCACTGGGTGTGACCGCGTTGGTTGCCATGGGCGGCACGGTCCGCCTTGATCCCGGCAACCGCGTCGATTGGGTTCCGCTTCTGACCCTCACCGCGCTCGCCCTCCTTGCCGAACTCCTTCCGGTCCGGGTCAACCGCGAGGGCCTCCGGATCACCCTCAGCCTTCCCTTTCTGACCGGGATCGCCCTGACGGACGGGCCCCTCGGGGTGATCGCGGCCGATGTATTCATCACACTCGCCGCGGCGATCGGCCTCGCCGCCGTCCGCCGGGAGGGCGTGCCATGGAAGTGGCTTTCGGCAAACCTGGCGATCGCCGCGGTCTCGTCGGCCGCCGCCGGGCTCTGCATGACCGGTTTCCTCACGGCTTCAGGATACGACGCCTGGCTTCTCGCGACGCTCGTGTTCGTGTTGGTCTACAGTGTCGCCAACTTCGTCATCGTAACGCGACTGAACAGCGTCCTAACCCGCCGCGACTTCTCGCACAACGTCCTTGCCGGGCTGAAGCCCGGAGCGATCGGACTTGCGATCTACTGCCTCGTTGCCCTTGGCGTCGCGGTCCTCGTTCAGGACGGCCTCGTTCTTCTCGCACCGGCACTGTTCATCCCAGTGATCGCTCTGCGGGCCGGCCTCATCATGAAGGCGCGGATGTACGAGCACTACTATGAGACGGTGACGGCGCTCACCCTCATGATGCAACGAACAAATCCTTACACCGGGGGACACCTGGAGCGCGTGGCGAAGCTCGCGGAGGAAGTCGCCCAGCGGCTTGGGATCGCGCCGCGACGAGCCCGTCTCGTACGCGAGGCCGCCGTACTCCACGACATCGGCAAGATCGCCATCGACGAGGCGATCCTCGACAAACCGGCGAAGCTCACGGAAGCTGAGATGGAACACGTCCGCCGGCACCCTGTGCTCGGAGCCGAGATCCTCTCCCAATGCGAGCAGTTCAGAGCACTCGTCCCGTGGATCCGGTGTCATCACGAGCGCCCCGATGGAACGGGCTACCCCAACCGCCTTCAGGACGTCGAGATTCCGCTCGAAAGCAAGATCATCGCCGTGGTCGACGCGTACGACGCGATGGTCGGGGAACCCGGTGAGAGCCGACCCTACCGCAAGGCGATGCACCGTCGCGAGGCTCTTGAAGAGCTTGAGCGATGCTCGGGAACGCAGTTCGACCCGAACGTCGTCCGGGCGTTCAAAGAGGTGCTGCTCCGGGAGGCGGCACGGGCATGAGCATCAGCACGATCGTCGTCATCGGTTGCCTCTCCCTCTCGACGATCGGCCTCCTGTTTTATGTCTACTGGGTCCTTCCCCGCCAGATCGAGTCCCGCCTTCGCGAGTCGCTGCGGGTCTTCAGCACCGCGGTCGAACTTCGATTTCCGAACCACACCGGCCTGACCGACCGCGTCCTTGCGCTCGGACTTCGGCTTGGCCAACTCGCCGGGCTGAGCCCGACCGAGCTCCGAGACCTCGAGATGGCGACCCATCTTCGAGATATCGGACTGTGCGCAATCCCGTACCGGCTCGTGAAGGAAAAGCCATGGCTCCAATGGACCCATTCCGACTTCGAGACTTATGACCGCCATGCCGAGATCAGCGCCCACATGCTCGAGATCACGCCGTCACTGCACAAGCTCGCGCCGATCGTCCGATGCCACCACGCGCCGTACGACGGGAAGACCGGGTGGTTTGCTCCGAACTCCCGCGCGATCCCGATTCAAGCCCGGATCCTGTATGTCGTCACCACTTACGTCTGGTTCGAGCGGAATCTCGGTGACTTGCTCGCCCGGGATCGGCTTGTCGAGGGACGCGGCAGCCTCTTCGACCCTGAATTGGTCGATGCGTTCCTGCGAATGCTAACATCGAAGGGTGTCCGAGACGCCTCCGAGCACCTTGCCGGCGTTCCTTAGATCAGCCTGGTTTTGGGGTTTAGCCCTCTTCCTGCTCGCCCTGGGCATTCGTCTCGTCGGCATCGGCTGGGGCCTGCCGAACGACATCCGGAACCAGAGCCTTCATCCCGACGAGCCGGTGATCTGGAGCGTCAGTCAGCGCATCGAGCCCTCCAAAGCAAGATTCGACCCGGGCTTCTACAACTATGGGACGCTCTACCTCACCATGGTGCGGGTCGCCACCGATATGGTGAACGCCTACGGCGGTGGCCCGCGCGCATCGAGTGCGAAGGCCCAATGGGACGCGATCGGCCGCTATCACCTCGCCGGGAGGATCCTCAGCGCGGCGGCCGGGGCCGGGATCGCCTGGGTCGTTTTCGCGATTCTCTGGCGTCGCACCCACTGGCTCGGGGCCGCAGCAGGGGGGCTTGCCGCGGCATTGGCACCAGGGTTGGTGGTTCACTCACGATTCCAGACGGTCGATATCGTTGCCGCCTTCCTGTTGTCCGTCAGCCTGCTCTACGCGCTCAAGCTGATCCCTTCGGACACCGAGACAGAAGCCACAACCCCCACGTTGAAATGGGCCATGCTCGCGGGGCTGTTCGCGGGGCTCAGCGCAGGAACGAAGTACACCGGTTTCTTGGCTCTGTTCACCCTTGGCGTAGCGTGCCTTGCGCTCCCAGCCGCGCTCCGCTGGCGAGCCTTGGGCGCGGGAGTCGGCGTCGCGGTCGCGGCGTTTCTCATCACCACGCCGGGATTGTTCCTCAACACGGCCAAGTTCCTTGAGGACACGACCTATGAAATGAGGCACACCGCGACGGGTCACGGCATCGTCTTCATGGGAACACCGAGTGGCTTCATCTATCACATCGCCAACTTGAGTGCGGGCATGGGCCCGCTGCTGCTCATGGTCGGCGGGGCAGGCCTCATCGCGGGCGTGATCCGTAAGAAGCTCTGGATCATCGCTCTGGTTGCTTTCGCCGTACCGTACTACCTGCTGATCGGCCAAGCCGAGGTCAAGTTCTTTCGCTACGCGATCCCGCTTATCCCCGTTTTGGCCCTCGGCGCCGGCTGGCTGATCGGCCAGTGCCATCGCCAACCGGACCTTAAGTGGAAGCTGGGGGTGGCAGCCGGCATCTTCGCGCTCGGCGGAGCCGCGAGCCGCTCGATCACGAGCACGTTCTGGATGCTTGATCCCGATCCGCGCGACCAAGCTGCGCGGGACCTGAAGCAACTCGCCGGACCCGACACGACCGTTGCAGTGGTCAAGGATCCGTGGTTCTGGACCGTAAGCCTGTTCCCTGACACGGCGTTGCCCCGGTCCGTCCGCTTCGAAGAACGCAATCGATTCCGCGCCGAAGCGACTTCACCGAAGGTCCTCCAGTACGTCCCCGAGAATCCGGAAGAACGGGTCGAGTGGGACGTTCGCATCCTCGATGCGAAGCCCGACTACGTCGTCGCGACCAGCTTCGAATGGGATGATGAGCAGCGTCTTGCAAAGATCGCGGACCTGCCCCCCGCGATTCGAGCCGGAGTCGAGCGTAAGGCCGCGTTCGAAGCCCGACTCAGGGCGGAATACGACGGATTCCGCTTGTACGGGGAGGATGGGCCGGTGATCCACGACCTTATGTACATCCGTCCTAGAGTGTGGATATGGAAACGGAAGACCGATTCGGCGACGCCATCGAGTGGTTCCTCGATCACCTCCGATCCGAACGAGGAGCCAGCCCCCACACGCTGAGCGCGTACGAAAATGACCTCAAGCGGGCGGCCAGGTTCTTCCGCGCTCAGGGCCTGACGGACTGGCCCGACATTGCTCCCGAGGGGGTGCTCCGCTTTTCGACCTCCCTCCGGCCCGCGTTGTCGGCTTCGAGCGCGCAGCGCCACATGAGCAGCTTGCGGTCGCTCCTGAAGTTCCTGAAACGCCGCGGCGTCGAGCTCGCAACCGAGCTGCCCGAGACGGGTGGGTTCAAGCCCCCGAAGCGCCTCCCGAAGGCGTTGACCCTCGAGCAGCTCCACGCACTCCTCCGCAGCCCCGATTTGACCAAGGCCCCCGGAATGCGGGACCGCGCCCTCATGGAACTGATCTACGGAGCCGGGCTGCGGGTGAGCGAAGCGGTCGGGCTTCGGATCGAGTCTCTACACCTCGACTCGGCGGCCGTGACCATCACAGGCAAACGAGGAAAGACCCGATGGGTCCCGCTCCCGGCCGAGACCATCGCCTGGATCGACCGCTATTTAGAATCGGCCCGGAGCCGGCTCGCGAAAAAGCCGAGCGCACACCTACTGCTGTCCAACCGAGGGCTACCGCTGCTTCGCCAGACCGCCTACGCAATCCTGCGCGGGCATGCGATTCGGGCCGGACTTCAGCATGTGAGTCCCCACACGCTCCGGCACACCTATGCCGTACACCTTCTCAAAGGGGGCGCGGACCTCCGAGCCGTTCAGGAACTCCTTGGCCACGAGTCGATCGCGACGACCCAGGTCTACACTCAACTCGACCTCGATGAGGTCCTGCGTAAGTTTCGAGCCGCGCACCCACGTCCCTAACTCGGCACGCATTCCCGCCCGGACTTCCCCCTGATCTCCTCGACTGGGCACGACACGAGTCGAAAGGCGTCTCGTCCGCAACGATGCCTCAGAATCGGAACTGAATCCCGGCAAACAGGGTTTCGAATCGGGCGAACGTGTAGACGGAGGCGTTGTCGGCACCCCCATCGAGGAGCCGAAGCCCGATCAGGGTGGCCAGCTGTTCACTGTGGGCGTATCGCAGCTTGATGGCGGCATCGATCGCCCGTCCCTGCGGCGCCCATGCGCCGTCGAGTTCGAATACAAACGACCAGGGACCACCGAGCCGCTCCTCGCCGAACAGGTGAAGCAGGGGCACGATCCCGAGGTCTGTTTTGGTGGCACCCAGACCGCCTTGGCTGAGCCCGATCTCCGCGCTCCGTAGCTTCAACGTCGCGCCGACCCGCCAGTTCGAACCCGGTCGCGTCCGGAAACGGTTTCGATAGGTGACCCGATACGAATCGAACCGATAAGCGCCTCGAGTCGGAACGCCGGGCGCGAATCTCACTCCTTCAAAGTCGACGGGCTGATCCAACTCGCCGACACCGGAAAGTCGAAGGGGTGAGACGAGAACGCGCCACTCAGGGCCGCTGGAAGTGCGGTAGGTGAGCGTAAACCGAGCCGAGAGCCTGGCTCCCGAACCGGTCAAACCTCGAAGGTCGAAGCGCGTACCGCCGTCTCCGGGGATGGCCGCCTCGTTCAGCCCATTCCAACGGGCACCTCCCTCGACATCCAGCGTCCAGCGTCTTGGCGTATCTGCAGCGATCGCGGCCGGTAGGGCGAGCGCGATGAACGGCAAGAGGGTTTTCACCCCGGGTTCTACGTGCGAGCCGACTCCGTCAGCAGCGGTGCGATTTGGCGGGGCGAGCGGCGACCGGTCGCCGCTCGCCCGCATGCCGATCAATAGATCGAATCGGGGAAGTAGAAGTCCTTGGCGTTCTCGGGCGTGATGAGCTCGACGTCGAGCTTGACGTGGCGCGGCATGAACTTCTTCGCCTCATCCCGGCCGATCTGGAGGACGCCTGCGGCGTTCATGATCCCGACTGCGATCATCGAAGGCGGATAGGTGATGTTCGCCGGATAGAGCGGATCCTTGTCCATGACCCGCTTGACGATGTCCTTCATTCCCGCGCCGCCGAGGATCCAGATGTTCTTGTCTCGGCCGGCAGCCTTGAGTGCGTTCTCGACGCCCAGCGCCATGTCGTCGTCGCTCGCCCAGATCGCGTCGATTTGGGGCTGACCCACAAGAATGTCCTGCATGACCTTTTCGGCCTTCTCGCGGTTCCACATTCCGGATTGCTGGGCGACGATCTGGATCCCGGGGTTCGCGGCGAACACTTCCTTCGCGGCTTCCACGCGGTCGGTGTTGACGGTACTCGGAATCCCCTCCAGGACCACGATCTTGCCTCGGCCACCGAGTTTTTCGACGATGAACTCGGCCGACTTCCGCCCAAAGGCCTTGTTGTCGCCCTCGATGAAGATGTCGGCGACGGGCTCGGTGAAGCCGCGATCGACGTTCACGATTAGAATTCCGGCTTCATGGAGTTTCTTCGCGATCGGTGTGATCGGGGCGCTCTCCGTTGCCAGAATCACGAGGGCATCGACACCTTGGGTCTGGAGGTTCTCAAGGTCGGCGATTTGCTCGCCCGGCTCCTTGGCGTCTTCGATGATCCAGTCGATGTTCGGATACAGCTTGGTTGCCTGATCAGCCCAGTACTTGACACCGGCCGTCCACCCGTGATCGGCGGCGGGAATCGAGACGCCGACTTTGTATCGCTTACCCGCCGGTTGCCCGACCGATCCGCCGGTCGTACCCTTCGCGGCGCCGCCGCCGGAATCCGAGCCCGTTTGACAACCGCCGAGTCCGGCCGCGAGAATGCCCGCAACCGCTACCCACGCAACGCAACGCCATCGCTTCATGAACATGCTCCTTCCCTGACCCGCTGAGGGTCGTTGACTTCCCCAAGTATAGTTGGTCGCTCGATCTCGGCGCGATCAAAATCTCACGTTGAACGTCGTACCCTCGCCGACCTTGCTGGACACATCGATCGTGCCGCCCTGGGCCGAGACCAACTCCCGAACGATCGACAGCCCTAACCCAAAGCCGCCCGCCGTTCTCTTGCGGGCTGGATCTGCTCGGTAGAAGCGGTCGAAGATGTGGGGCAGGTGCTCCGCGGGAATGCCGCTGCCCGTGTCACGGACCGATATCGAGCCTGTTTCCGCCCACACTTCAATTTGGCCGTCGGCGGGCGTGTAAGCGGCCGCGTTCTCCAGAAGATTGCGAATGACTTGGCGCAGGGCGTCGCCGCTGACCCGCAAGGCGACGTCCTCCGGGATGGCCACGCGCAGGCGCGGGTCATTCGAGAGTCCCGCTTCCTCGACCGCCTCAGACACGATGGGTCCGACGGGCTGAGCCTGCACCTCCAGCGCGCCTTCGGCACGATCGAGGCGAGCCAGGGTCAGCAGGAGGGCGGTCAGTCGGTTCATCCCCGTCCCGACTCGAACCACCGTCTGAAGGGCGGCGCGCTTTTCTTCCGGCGTGGCGTCCGGATGGAGGCCGTTCTCGGCCGAGAGGAGCAACGCCGCCAGCGGGGTCCGCAGCTCGTGGGCGGCGTCGCTGGTGAATCGTCGTTGGCGTTGAAGACTCGCATCGAGTTCAGCGTTGGCACGCTGAAATCCGGAAGTCATCGAGTTGAACGCGCCCGCCAGGCGCGCGATCTCGTCGTCACCCTCCACCGGAATCACCTCTACTCGGCTGGGATCGGCGGCGATCCGTTCGGCGGCCGCCGTCAGACGCGAAATCGGGGCCAAAACGAGACGAGACACGAGCCATGCAAGCCCCGCCGATACCGCGATCGCGAGGGGAATCGCGAACAGCACGGCCCTGGACTGGGCCTGCTCGGCCAAACGGAACGAGTCGAGATTGGTCACCACCTGGACGACGCCGATGACCCCCTCTTCACGCATCCGGGGGACCGAGGCGATCCGAAGGTCGCTCCCGTCACGGCGGAGGGTTGCCAGGACCTCTTCGCCTTCCAATGAGCGGCGAAAGAGATCCGGAGCCATGGGGCCGGACCGCCACTCAGGCCCGAGCGGATTCCCTTCGCGGTCGAAGAACATCGGCGCATTCCGCGGACCGGGTGGTCGGGGCCGGTCGGGCCGCATCGGAGGCGGATCTGGGCCGCGGGCGGTGATCCGGGCCCGCTCAAGGAGATCACGATCGACCATCTCTCTGAGGCCGCTGCGGCTCTCCCCGATCAGGATGAAGACGAAGAGCCCCATCGCGACGAGCAGGAACACGCCGTTCCAGAGAACCAGCCGAGCGGTCAGTGACCGAAAGATCACCCGGTACTCCGCAACCGGTAGCCGAAGCCATGGACCGTCTCGATCAGCTTGCCTTCGGGATCGATCTTCCTTCGCAGGCTGGACATGTGGAAGTTGACCGTGTTCGGTAGGGCTTCGTCGTTGTTCCAGACCCGGGTCAGAATCGTGTCCCGAGTGAGAACGCGATCCCGGTTGCGAGCGAGGGCTTCGAGCAACTCGAACTCACGACGCGTGAGGTGTACCGGTGTGCCATTCCCCGTTACGGTCTGGGCCAACGTGTCGATCACGAGATCCCCCGCGTAGAGGATCGACTCTCGCCGTTCGCTTTCGCGACGGCCGAGCGCACGCACTCGGGCGAGGAGCTCTTCGATCGCGAAGGGCTTCACAAGGTAGTCGTCGGCCCCTGCGTCGAGCCCCTGGACGCGGTCCGTGACGTCGTCGCGGGCGGTCAGCATGAGCACCGGGGTCGCAATGCCGCAATCCCGAATCGTACGGCAAACGCTCACTCCGTCCTTGCCGGGCATCATCCAGTCGAGGACGATCAACCCATAGGTGTGGAGCAGCGCTCGTTGCTCGCCATCCGGTCCATTGTCCGCGGTCTCGACGTGGTGGCCCGCACGGCCCAAGGCCGTTTCAAGCCCGGCCAGGATGTCAGGGTCATCCTCAACGATCAGTATCCGCACGCCGCCATTGTAGCGGCGAGCTGTGTGGATTTGGTGAGGATCCCCACCTTGACAAGTCGGTCACCAACGGCCATAATGTCTGTTACTACCGCGGGGTGGAGCAGCCTGGTAGCTCGTCGGGCTCATAACCCGGAGGTCGCGAGTTCAAATCTCGCCCCCGCACCCAACTTTGAGGGTCGGTTCGCATGCGGACCGGCCCTTTGTGGTCAGCGAGGTCGACACCCGGGCGACCAGGACGCAACCGAACCCCAGCTTCAACGTTCACCAACCGAGCGTCGCGCCCCCTTGGGAGGAGATTCGAGGAACCTGACGACTTCGTTGCGCGTCAGCCCTCCGGTACACTGAAGGAAGACCTCGGGAGAGCGAAGGAGCAAAGAAGATGTTGACCACCCTCGTTGCCGCGATCGTCATGGGACCCTCGGGCATGATGTGCCCCGTCATGGGCGAGCACGAAGCGAAATCCACCGGAGCTATGGCTGACTATGCCGGGATCCGGTTCGGATTCTGTTGCGCATCGTGCCCGCCGCTCTTCGAGAAGGAGCCGGGCAAGTATCTGAAAGCCGCCGAGAAGAGCGCCAAGCCCATGGGGCTTTTCCTCTTCGACCCGATCTCGATGCGGCGCATCGAGGCCAAGAACGCCAAGGCGTTCTCGACCTACAAAGGCATCCAGTACGGGTTCGAGAATGAGACATCGAAGCGCCTCTTCGACAAGGAGCCGGCCAAGTTCACCAAGATGCCCGCGCAGGAGGTCTTGATGTGCCCGGTCAGCGGTGAGACCATCTCGGTCGACAAGGCGTTCGCGTTCGCCGACTACAAGGACATGCGCGTCTATTTCTGCTGCGCCGACTGCATCAAGCCTTGGAGTGACAATCCCGGCCAGTTCGCCGAGAAAGTTCGCGACAAGGCGACCAAGCCCAAAGTCGCCAAGGTCGTCGTCAAGTAACGCTCAGACGGGGGGCGTCCGAGACTCGGCCGCCCCCCGTTGCGTTGCCCGGATCGGGACCCGGGCTGAAACGCCAACCTGGCACGGCTATACTCGGCCATGTCCCCTGATCAGCGTCACGCCGACGTCCTCGAGAAGTACTCGCGATTCGTCAACCCCTATCTCGCCAAGCTGATGCACTTCGCCGGCTTCGGACTTGAGGTCCAGGGTGAGGGTTGCTACATCATCGACCACGAGGGGCGGCGTTTCCTCGATTGTCTCGGGGGCTACGGGGTCTACGCCCTCGGGCATCGCCACCCGAAAGTGATCGAGGCGGTGAAGCGTCAACTGGACCTCATGCCTCTCTCCGGGAAGGCGTTCTTCAACGCGAACCTTGCCGACCTCGCCGCGAAGATCGCCGAGATCACCCCTTCGGGGCTCGAACTCACGTTCTTCTCGAACAGTGGCGCCGAGGCCGTCGAAGCGGCGCTCAAGTTTGTCAAGGCGTCGACCCGTCGCACCAAGATCGTCGCGACTGACGGCGGCTATCACGGAAAGACGATCGGTGCCCTTTCCGTTACGGGCCGCGAGAAGTACCGCAGACCGTTCGAGCCGCTCATGCCCGGAGGCGTCTTCGTCCCGTACGGCGACGTCGACGCCATCGTCGGAGCGATCGATGGGGACACCGCGGCCTGCATCATCGAGCCGATCCAAGGCGAGGGCGGCATTCATGTGCCTCCCGACGGCTACCTGCGCGCGATCCGTGAAGCCTGCGATCGCCACGGTGCCCTGATGATCGCGGACGAAGTCCAAACCGGCCTCGGACGAACCGGCGATCTCTTCGGGTGCGACCATGATCGGGTCAGCCCTGATGTTATGACCCTGGCGAAGGCGTTTGGGGGTGGGGTGATGCCCATCGGTGCGACCGTCGCCACGCCTGCCGTGTTCGAAAGGGTGTACTCCGAGAATCCGCTTGCCCATACGTCCACATTCGGCGGCAATCCACTCGCGTGCGCGGCGGGTCTGGCATCGATCCAGGTGGTCGAGGAGGAAGGACTATGCGAGCGCGCTCGGCTCATCGGCGGCGTCCTTCGGGAGGGTCTGCAGAGCGTTGCCGACCGACATACCGATCTCGTCAGCGAGGTTCGCGGCCGCGGCTTGATGATCGGTGTCGAGTTCACGATGGACGATGTCGGGGAGCTCACGATCGCGCAGATGGTCAAGCGCGGTCTCGTCGCGGCCTACACCCTCAACAACCGTCGGGTGATTCGGTTCGAGCCGCCGCTGATCATGACCGAAGCGCAGGCGGTGTGGGCGGCCGAGACGTTCGGTGAGGCTTTGGCGGAAACCGCCGAGGTGCTCGCGACACTCGTGTGAAGCAAGGAAGTCCCCACTCACCGGAGCGGGGACTTCCTGATGGCTCTTATCCGAGCGCGACCTGCAGATCCTTGCGAAGGAGTGCTCTTGCGCGGAACAGCCATGACTTGATCGTGCCCTCCGGCTTGTTCAGGGCGGTCGCGATCTCGCAAACCTCCATCTGCCGGAAGTGCCGCATGAAGATGATCGTGCGGTATCGCACGGGCAACCGTTCGACGGCGGCGCGAACGACCTCACCGTCGAGCTTGTTCTCCGCGTCAGCCGCCGGGCTGTCGTCCGGATCGGTCAACGCGTACTCGTGCTTCTCGAGGCTGTCCGGCGTCATCCGGCGATGGCGGAGCGCATCGACGCAGCAGTTCGTGCAGATGCGCATGAGCCATGGGAGGACCGGTCGGCCAGGCTGAAAAGACTTGATCGCGCGGAGGGCCTTCAGCAGTGACTCTTGAACGGCGTCGTTGGCGTCTTCGGGATCCCGAAGCATGCGCCGAGCCTGATTGCGAAGGGCCTCGCGATGGGTGTCGGCAAGAATCTCGAAAGCGACGGTTTCACCGGCTTGTGCACGGATCACCAGGTGCGTTTCCCAGTCCGTCATCCGATTGAGTTGCATCTTTTTTTGCGTGCTCTCCTCACTCACCATTGTAGGCGAAACGGCCCAAGCAGGCATGGGCCTATAGACCCAGTTCGTGATCCCCGATACATAGCTAACGGTCAACACCCGCAAAGGTGCCTTGGCCCGCATGAGTGTGAGCCGGAAGAAATACGATCATGAAGTGGGTCCGAAAACTTGTCTACGAGCTGATGGTGGCGGCGCCTTTCCTGTTCCTCGCCATCATTGCCGTGCGCTCGCGCCTGAACGTCGACCCCTACATGCCGGTCGACAACACGCCCGAGCTCGAAGCGCGGATTTCGGCTTATGTAGGACCCGTTCGCAAGGTGCTGGCCCTCGGCAACGGTGCGCCCGGGGAGCTGAATCCCGATTCGGTGCGCCGCATTTCGTCCGAATGGATCGACGCCCACCAGCGCGGCGTACTCAAGCCCCTCGTGCCTGGGTACTTCGGCGAGTCGGTTCGTGAAGGCATCAAGGGTCAGATTTTCGCCGCCAAGGACCGCCTGACTTTCGCTCTCCTCGAGTTGGCGGATGGAGAGGTCAAGGCTGGGCGCGCCGAGCCGGCGCGTCGTGACTACATCGCTGCATACCGGCTCTGCAAGATCGCCAAGTTCTCCGACTTCATGTCGGCGGTCGACGCGTCGCGCCGACAGCAGCGACTCCTGGACACTCTGGAGCCGCTCCTCGAACAAGCGGATCCCGAGACGCGAAGCGCAGTCGCCTCCCTCGTGGAGCCGGACTCGGGCGTGCAGATCGCCCGAATGCTCGCCCTGGGTAAGGGCCTCTACGCGACGACCTGCGTCGCACCCGATGAGCGACCCGCGATCGACACCCGGGCCTACAAGCTCGTTTCCGACGCGTTCAGATCGGGCGTCGCGACGCCCGAATCGCTGTCCGTCGTGCGCTGTGCGATCATCGGCTCCAAGGGAGAACTGCCGAGAGTGTTCTCCCAGGCCAAGCTCGCGTGGCAACAGGAATCGAAGCTTCTCGTTCGGTTCGACGAACTTGCGCGCAGCGGCCGCATTCCCACCCGACCACGCGTTGATACCGAGGTCGTGGCGATGGTCACCCGCTGATGCGCGCCGCCCAAGCGTCGAGCACCGCTTGAGCCTTCTCTGATGAGATGCCGGCTTTGAGCGGCTCTTCCCTCGTTTGACGCCACACTGCAGTGTCCCGAATCGTCTCCCGCAGCGGCCGCAGTTCGAGCCCGGCCGCCCGAGCCCGGTCGATCGCGATGCGGGCGATTCCGTCATCGTCGCCGACCCAGAACGGCAGCCCGGTCCAAGGAGCGACCTCGTGCTCGGCGAGGAACGCTGGATCCACGGGGACGATTCGCGCTGTACTCCCGATCGCCACCTTTGTCTCCTCCAGGAACTCGGGAAACAGGAGCGTCTCCGTGGGTCCGGTCGCGTTGTAGGTTCCCGAAACGTCATTCTCCGCCAACCGGAGCATGAAGGACCCGAGGTCGCGGCTGTCGATCGCCTGCACCGCGGTGTTTGGGGCCTTGGGGGCGAGGACGTCCCCGCCATGAAGGAACTGCATCGGCCAGTACGTGAAGCGGTCGGTCGGGTCGTGGGGGCCAACGATCAGCCCGGGTCTGACGAGGGTTGCGCGCTCGCCGAACGCCTCTTTCACCCGAGCTTCGCAGAGCACCTTAAGGCCGCCGTAGGTCTCGCCCGTGATCTCCTCGACGGTCGGATCTCCGAGGGTGGCGAGGGGTGCGCTTTCGTCGGCTCCGGGCCGGGGATCGGCGTAGACGCTGATCGTCGAGACGAACAGGTAACGACCCACCGCCTCGCGTAGGGTGTCGACCGAGAGGCCGACGACGCGCGGCACGTACCCGCACGTGTCCACGACTACGTCCCACTTGCGACCCTTCAGTCGATCTAGATCGGTTTCGCGATCTCCCAGAATCGTCTCAACGGTTGGGAAAAGGGATTCGTTGGTCTTGCCGCGATGAAAGAGCGTCACCTCGTGATGGCGAGCCAGTGCCGCCTCCACGAACGCGCGACCGACAAAGCGGGTGCCACCGAGAACGAGAATCCTCATAGGGGCAGGCTACCCGCGTTCGCGCGCACGTCCTAGGCGGTATGGGGGGGCCGCAGTCGGGAATAATGCCGGGGAAGGAGCCGCGCGTGGCATTCGCAAGTTACGAAACGGAGGGATTCTACGACGAGATGATCGGGCCGGACGGACGTCCGCGCCCGGAAGCGGCACTTCTCATGGAGGCGATCGAATCACTTTCGACCGGTGACCTCCGACACCGACAGCGATCCGCCGAGCGCGCCTTCCTCGAAATGGGGATCACGTTCAACGTCTATGGCGACAAGCAGGGAGCGGAGAAGATCTTCCCCTTCGATCTCATCCCGCGCATTCTCGGTGCATCCGAGTGGGCCAGAATCGAGCGGGGGCTCAAGCAACGCATCCATGCCCTGAACCTGTTCGTCGGCGATGTTTACGGGTCGATGAAGGTGGTATCGGACGGGGTCGTGCCGGAGGAGATCATTCGGTCTGCGGCCGCCTTTCGCGTCCCCTGCATCGGGATGAAACCTCCGAAGGGCGTCTGGTGTCACATCACGGGCACCGACCTCGTTCGTGACGTCGACGGGACGCTCTATGTCCTCGAGGACAATTTGCGTTGCCCCTCGGGGGTGAGCTACGTGCTGGAGAACCGCCAGGTCATGAAACAGACCTTCCCCCAGGTCTTCGCCGGGCTCGACATCCTCCCCGTCGATACATACCCGAGCAAACTCCTCGAGACCCTCGAAACGGTCGCGCCACCCACGCGCGGCAAGCCGAAGGTCGTCGTCTTGACGCCTGGACCTTTCAATTCCGCATACTTCGAGCATTCGTTTCTCGCCCAGCAGATGGGCGTCGACCTGGTCGAGGGGCGTGATCTGGTCGTATTCGACGATATCGTTCATATGCGAACGACCAACGGATTCGAGCGTGTCGACGTCATCTACCGCCGCATCGACGACGACTTCCTCGATCCCGAGACGTTCCGCGAGGACTCGCTCATCGGCGTACCGGGCCTGATGCGGCTTTACGAGGCAGGGCGGGTGACGCTGGTGAATGCTCCGGGCACCGGGATCGCCGATGACAAAGTCCTGTACGCCTACGTCCCACGACTGATCCAGTACTACCTGGGTGAGGAAGCGATCATTCCGAACGTGCCGACGTTCATGTGTTGGGAAGAGGAAGCTCGAACCTATGTCCTCGACCATCTCGACCAGCTCGTAGTCAAGGCCGCGAATGAAGCGGGTGGCTACGGAATGCTGATCGGCCCCCACTCCTCGGTCGAGGAGCGGGCCAACTTCGCCGACCGCATACTCCAGAACCCCCGCAACTACATCGCCCAGCCCACGCTCGCGCTTTCCCGGGTCCCGTCCCTCTTCCCGGAGGGTATCGAAGGCCGTCACGTCGACCTCCGGCCGTACATCCTCTATGGTGATGACATCTGGGTCCTTCCCGGCGGCCTCACCCGGGTCGCGCTTCGCAAGGGTTCGCTCGTCGTGAATTCGTCTCAGGGTGGTGGGAGCAAGGACACGTGGGTGGTCGCCGCTTCCGGTCCCGCCCAGGAGCAATCGTAGCGATGC
>ERZ761602.4932-NODE-4932-length-16349-cov-6.640788_pt1 | contig 16349 bp, 12 predicted proteins | sample MGYA00512165_ERZ761602 | MGnify/ENA primary metagenome ERZ761602 (study PRJEB28899, sample SAMN02445085) | bioreactor sludge metagenome | biome: EBPR sludge; isolation source: Thorneside wastewater treatment plant | place: Australia: Brisbane, Thorneside...
GAGCGTCGCCGTCACTGGACTTCGTCCACTTCGTGGACTCCGTCCAGTTCCGGTCGAACCCCCTGGCGGAGGAGGAGAGATTCGAACTCCCGGTGGGTTGCCCCACGGCGGTTTTCAAAACCGCTGCCTTAGACCACTCGGCCACTCCTCCAGGCGGGCGAGGTTCTACGTCGCGCGAGAGGCCTGCTTCAAGCGGGAACGACGCGCGGAGGGCGATCGGTAGTAGGGTTCGCGCCCATGGACGCGCAGGCCGGGCGGCTGATCGAGACGATCCGTGGGGCGATCATCGGCGACGACGAGGTCATCGACGGGCCCTACGGGCCTCGGCGCGTGACCTACGCCGACTACACGGCCTCGGGGCGCTCGCTCGGCTTCATCGAGGACTACCTGCGCCACGAGGTGATGCCGCTCTACGCGAACACGCACACCGAGTCGTCTGGCACGGGGCTGCAGACCTCGCGCTACCGCGAGGACGCGCGCGCGATCATCCACCAGGCGGTGGGCGGGAGCGCCGACGACGTCGTGCTCTTCTGCGGCTCGGGCGCGACGGGCGCGATCGACAAGCTGATCCACGTGCTCGGGCTGCGCATCCCCTGCCAGCTCGAAGATCGCTACCAGCTGCGCGAGCGCATCCCCGAGGCGGAGCGGCCGGTGGTGTTCATCGGGCCCTTCGAGCACCACTCGAACGAGGTCGGCTGGCGGGAGACGATCGCCGACGTCGTCACCATCGAAGAAGACGAGAACGGGCACGTCGACCTCGCGGCGCTCGAGCGCGCGCTCGAGCAGTACGCGGGCCGCAAGCTCAAGATCGGCAGCTTCTCCGCGGCCTCGAACGTGACGGGCATCGCGACCGACACGGTGGCGATCGCGACGCTCCTCCACCGGCACGGCGCGCTCTCCTTCTGGGACTTCGCCGCCGCGGGGCCCTACGTCGACATCGACATGAACCCGCGCGCCCACGACGGCGCGCCCGCCCACAAGGACGCGGTGTTTCTCTCGCCGCACAAGTTCATCGGCGGGCCGGGCACACCCGGCGTGCTCGTGGCGAAGAAGAGCCTCTTCACCAACCGCGTACCCAGCGTGCCCGGCGGCGGCACCGTCGCCTACGTGAACCCGAAGGAGCACCGCTACCTCGAGAGCATCGAGCTGCGTGAGGAGGGGGGCACGCCGGCGATCCTCGAGTCGATCCGCGCGGGGCTCGTCTTCCAGCTGAAGCAGGCCGTGGGCGTGCCGACGATCCGCGCGCGCGAGGAGGAGCTCATCGAGCGCGCGATCGCGCGCTGGGAGCAGCACCCGAGCATCCAGATCCTCGGCAACCGCGAGGCCTTCCGCTTGTCGATCGTGTCTTTCGTCGTGAAGCACGGAGGCCGCTACCTGCACCACAACTACGTGGCTTCGCTGCTCAACGATCTGTTCGGCATCCAGGCGCGCGCAGGCTGCTCCTGCGCCGGGCCCTACGGCCACCGCCTCTTGCACATCGACCTCGAGCGCAGCCACGAGTTCGAGCGCGAGATCCTGCGCGGCTGCGAGGGCATCAAGCCGGGCTGGGTCCGTGTGAACTTCAACTACTTCGTCACCGACGAGATCGCCGACTTCATCCTCGAGGCCGTGGAGCTCGTCGCGCGCGACGGCTGGAAGCTCCTGCCCGAGTACGGCTTCGAGCCCAGCACGGGGCGCTGGCTGCACCACCGGGGCTGCCCGAAGCCGCCGATGCGCCTCACGGATCTCTCCTACCGCACGGGCAAGCTCGAGTACCGCTCACGCCACGCGACCGAGCCCGCCTGGGTGCTCGCCGGCTACCTCGAGGAGGCGAAGCGGCGCTTCGACGAGGCGGCGAAGAACCCGCGCCCGCCGGCCGTGCCGATGCCCGACTGCTCGAAGGACTTCGAGCACCTCAGGTGGTTCGTTCTGCCGAGCGAGGCCGCCGCGGAGCTCGCCGGCGCGGGGCACGTGGCCGAGGGCATCTGAGCCGAGGTGCGGCGGGGCAAGCGGCTCAGCCGGAGATGGGCGTGAGCTCGATGAGGTAGAGCGCGTCCTTCGTGCGCCCGATGACCTGCCTCGCGCCGTGCGGCACGAGCTCGAGGAAGAGCGGAGCGCCCGAGGCGACCTCACCGCAATCGAGGTCGGGCGAGGTGAGCGAGACGAGCTCTCCCGACTCGCCGCAGCAAAGCGTCAGCGACGGGTCGAACACGCTGCCCTTTGAAACGACGATCCCGCTCGGGCTGATCGCGACCGAAGCGGCTGCCTCGATCACCGTGGTGAGCGGGATCGGCGTCGGGCTGGAGCTGCTCGCGATCAGCGCGAGACGCACCTGGCGGTCCGTGGGCTGCGTGGGCGCGTCGACGATCCCGGCGACGAGCGCGAGCCCCTCGTTGTTCGCTGTCGCGCTCAGGCCGATCGTCTCCTCGGTGAAGACCACACCGTCGGCGGGGTGGCTGCAATCGGCTCCGGTCAGGTCTGCCGACGCCGCAGCGCTGCAGAGGTAAGTCTCGCCCGCGGCCGAGACGACGACCCCTCCAGGTACGGCGACGAGGTCCCTCGCTGCCGTCTGGAGGTCCCCGCTCGGGTCGTTCGTCGTGTTGGTGAGCTCGATCCAACCGAGCTGCGAGGTGGTCAGCGTGATGGCGCGCAGCGGTGTCGGGGGCCCCAAGGACTCGATGCGCTGCGGCGGTAGCCCGAGCACTGGTGACTCAGGAGCGTCCTCGCACTGCGCGCTGGTGCGCACCACACACGCCGACGAGCTCGAGCTGTCCCAGACCACGACGAGCGACTGTGGTGCCCCGGGCGCGAAGTCGACGCGCATCGTCGTGGCGACGCGTGTGAGGACCGAAGCCGCGGCGAGCTCCTCGGTCAGCGTGCCCATGTAGAGCGTCCGCTCCGCCTGGGAGACCGTGCCAGGGCCGACGACGACCGCGATGCGTGTGCCGTCGCTGTCGACGTCTTCGATCGTCGCCGCTGGGGAGGCGTTCGGGGCGAGCTCTGCGGCGGTGACCAGCGTTCGAAAGCTGGCGCTGCACGGTGCGGGCGGGCCCCCTGCGCCGCCGCTCTCGGTGCTGCTCGACGTGGCCGTGGCGCCCGCGCCCACGCCTGCGCCGCCGCCTGCGCCGCCACCGCCCGATGCGGCGTCGTCGACGAGGAAGATGCAGCCCGCGGCCGAGAACGTCGTCGCCGAAGCAGCGAGCAGGAGCGTGACGCGCAGCATGGGTCGGCGGATCCTAGCAGGACGAGGCTCGCACCCGGTGGGGCGGCTCCGAGTGGCGCCTCAGTTCCCTACGCGGATGCGGTGGAGCTTGTGCGCCGAGTCGCGCGCGACGAACTCGCTGTCGCCGATGGGGACGATCTGCACGAGCGGTTCGGTCGGAACGGCGGAGTTGATGAGCGTGTTGCAGGTCGAGACGCTGTCGGCCGTCGCTCCGCAGCAAGCGTGGAGGGCTTGCTGCGTGCCGACGCGCAACGACGCCAGGAGCGCATCCCGGGCGAGAGCGACCGCGCTGCCCTTGGCATCGGCAGGCAGCGTGAACGACGGGTTGTGACAGGCCAACGAAGCGATCGAGGTGTCGCAGCTCGCGAGGACGAGGTCGCCCTCGTCGTTCACGTAGGCGATGAGCCGTCCTTGCACCCCCACCCCACCCGTGTTGGCACGCACCTGCAGCGAGGTGGCCGGAGCGTCGAGCTCGGACTGGCCCGCGGGCAGGCATCCCGAGTTCGCGTAGCATCGATGGATCTTCGACCCCGGCTCCGCTGGTGCTGCGAGGAAATCCGTCCCACCGGCGTCGAGGCGGGCGAGGTCGGAGTAGGCGGCGTCGCCACGCTCGCTCCGGACAGCCACCAGCGGTGTTTCTCCGGTGACGGTGACGGTATCCAGCCCACCGCTCGCGTAGCTGACCGCGAGCAGATCTGGGCCCAAGGCGATGAGGCGCGCAGGCTCGGGGTCGGAGCTTCGTGGGGTGTAGCCCGTCGCTTGGACGAACCCTCCCACGGGCATGACGGTCGACGCGAAGAAGCGCGTGGGTGTGAGGACGAAGAGCCGGTCGGCAGCCGGCGAGGTCGTAGACCCGAAGGCGAGGCGCGCGGTCACGCCTGGGGTGCCCCCGAGCTGAGCCGGCATCCACGCGACATCGCTCTCTCGAGGGATCGAAGGGATCGGGCCCGCGTAGACCTGCACTGGACCGGTGGTCTCGAAGGCGAGCGCGATCCGCTCGGAGCTGGCCGCGAGGTCGACGATCGCCCCGTCGTCGACGGTCGGGACGTCCAGCGGGTAGACGTCGATCGGACACGCCACCTCTCCGCCCGCTCCGCCCGCGCCGCTGCCTCCGAAGCCACCAACGCCGGCGGGCGGGCTCGCGCCCGTGCCGCCGCCACCGGCACCGGTCGCTGCGAGCGCCCCACCCGCACCCGCACCCGCACCCGCACCCGCGCCGCCTCCGCCCGATGTGGCGTCGTCGACGAGGAAGATGCAGCCGCCGGCGTGCGCGAGCCCGAGGCCGAGACCTACGAGCACCCAGGTGGAGGTGGCGTTCGAGCGCATGGCTGCGCCGGAGGCTAGCACCGCCCCGTGCCGCGCCGACGCGCCGAGCAGCTTCGATGCGCCGCGCACTTTCCCTCCGGCCCGGTTGTCCGCGACCATGCGCCCACGATGCGCACCTTCTCGTTCAACAAGAGCAAGATCATCGCGACCCTCGGCCCGGCCTCCTGGTCGGTCGACACCATCCGCGCGCTCATCCGCGCGGGCGCGGACGTGTTCCGCATCAACTTTTCCCACGGCGACGGCCAGGCGCTCGCGCCGATCATCGCGGCGGTGCGTGAGGCCGAGCGCCTCGAGCAGGCGGCCGTGGCGATCCTGGCCGACGTGCAGGGCCCGAAGCTGCGCATCGGCAAGATGCCGAGCGAGGGTGTATCGCTCGTCGAAGGAGAGCCCTTCGTGATCACGCGCCGCGAGGTGCCGGGCTCGGACCACGAGGCCTACACACCCTACGAGTTCATCACCCAGGACGTGCTGCCCGGCGCGCGTGTCCTCCTCGCCGACGGCACGATCGAGCTCATCTGCGAGCGCGTCGAAGGCCAGGACGTGCACTGCCGCGTGATCGCCGGCGGCCGCCTCTACTCCAACAAAGGACTCAACCTCCCGGGCTCGCGCATGAGCGTCGAGGCGCTCACCGAGAAGGACAAGCTCGACCTCGCGTACATCGCCACGGCCGACGTCGACGTGGTCGCGATCTCCTTCGTGCGCACGCCGCGCGACATGCTCTCGGCGCGCGCGCTGCTCGGCGACAAGAAGGTCACGGTGATCGCCAAGCTCGAGCGCCCCGAGGCCCTCGACAACCTCGAGGAGATCCTCGACGCCTCCGACGGGCTCATGGTCGCGCGCGGCGACCTCGGCGTGGAGATGCCCTTCGAGAAGGTGCCCACGGCGCAGAAGCGCATCCTCGAGATGGCCGCGAGGAAGGCGAAGTGGGCCGTGGTCGCGACGCAGATGCTCGGCTCGATGGTGCTGAACCGCAGGCCCTCGCGCGCCGAGGTGACCGACGTGGCGACCGCGGTGAGCGACGGCGCGGATGCGATCATGCTCTCGGAGGAGACCGCCACCGGCAAACACCCGGTGCAGGCCGTCGAGGCGATGGTGCGCATCGCGCGCGAGGCGGAGAGCCACCTGCCGGACGCGAGCACCGAGCGTCGCCCCGACCTCGAGAGCTTCGCCGCGGGCGCGGCGGGCGCGGCCGTGAACGCGGCGCGCACGCTCGGGGCGCGCGCGATCGTGACGCTCGCGGGCTCGGGCCTCACGGCGCTGCTCGTGTCGAAGTGGCGCCCCAACGTGCCGGTCGTCGCGCTCTCCACGAACTCGTCGACCCTGCGGCGGCTCAACGGCCTCTGGGGCACCGTGCCCGTGAAGATCGACGACGTGCTCGACATGGAACGCCAGCTCGAGGAGGCCGATCGTTTCCTGCTCGCCGAGGGCTGGGCGAAACCCGGCGACACCGTGGTGTCGGTCGCGGCGCTGCCGCTGGGCCACAAGAAGGAGACGAACGCGATCCGCTTCCACCACGTGCGCGTGCCCGGCGAGAGCTCGGGCGCGGAGTAGCCAGCGACCTGAGAGCGGCGCTGGCCGGAAGTGCCAGCGCGTTGGCACACCGTGAGCCAGCACCTGATCCCCTGGCCCACCTGATGGCGGCACAGCTGCGGAGCGCGGCGGCACAGCGAGCCCGAGGCGCCGGGGATGATGTGCGTATCTCATTGGGATCGCTGGGTTCATCGGCCACGCCCCGCGTCTCGGGGGCACTGACACGAGCTGGCACGCTCGCTGCAAAGCCGGGGCTCACCATGAGCCACTTCACGACCTCGCTCCTCACCGCCGTCGGCTTCACCACCCTCGCCTTCTCGCTCGGCGCCTGCGGCAGCACCGTGATCGGGGGCGACGGTGACGACGATCCCCAGACCTGTGAAGGGCAGCCCAGGCCGCTGAGCGACGGTTGGTGTCCACCCGCGTGGAGCTGCGTGGATGGCGAGTGGGTCGACACGGCTGGCGCCTGTCCCCAGCCTACGTGCCCGATGAACCGGCCCGGCGACGGCGAGAGCTGCGAGCTCATCGGCCAGAGCTGCTTCTACGAGGAGTTCGTCGACTGCGGCGGCGGCGGCGGCACCGTGACCGCCACCTGCACCGAGGAGGGCTGGCAGACGGCCTGGCCTCGCTGTCAGCCGCCGCTCGAGTGCCCCACCGAGCTGCCCGAAGCCGGCACCGACTGCACCGGCTGGGACTACGCCTACTACTGTCAGTTCGCCGTGCAGAAGTCCTGCGGCGAGGTCTACGCGGTCGCGGCCTGCAACTACGTCGACGGCGGCATGCTGTGGGACGTGCAGATCCCGCAGAACTGCGGCGGTTGCGCGGACCACGTCGGCGCCGACGGCTGCGAGGCGGACGGCGCCTGCCGCTGGCTCGTGCCCGGCTGCAGCGAGAACCCGCTGCCGACGGCGGGCTGCTTCCCCAAGGATGATTGCACCACCACCGGATGCACCGACGCACAGGTCTGCGCGACCGTCACGGTCGATCCTTGTTGGGACTCGCTCTGCGAAGCCTGCGGCATGGACGCGAGCGTCTGTCTGCCGAACTGAGGCGCGCCGCGCTACGAGCGCTCCGCTACGACGCGACCTGCTCGTAGCGGAGCCGCACCTCACCGAGCGCGATCTCGTCGCCCGGCTCGAGCTTGTGCGGCGCCTGCCCGAGCCGCTTGCCGTTGACGACCGTGCTGTTGGTCGTGCCGAGATCGCAGATCCAGTAGTCGCCCTCGAGCGCGTAGATCTCGGCGTGCATGCGCGAGACGCTCGGCGAAGGCAGCACGATCGCCGCCGCTTTGGTGCGGCCGAGCGGGTTGCTCTCACGCAGACGATGGCGCGCCCCGGCGCTGGGCCCCTCGAGCACGACGACGTAGGCCTCGGGGAAGTTGCCGGCGGTCGCGGTGTGGAAGGCCTTGGAGGTGCGCGAGGGCACGCTGGCCGCGTCGAAGGAGAGCTTCGAGACCATCGTGTGCTTGCGGAAGGTCGAGTAGGCCTCGGCCGTGGGCCTGCGTTCGTAGGCGACGGCCTCGTCGAGCAGGGCCTCACGCAGCTCGGCGAGCTCCGAGCCGTCGTCGGCGACGAAGCCAGGGCTCGCGTCGACCTCGCGCAAGAAGGCGCGCAGCGTGGCCGCGGCGCCCTCGAAGCCCTGGCGATCGGCCTGGGCGCGCGCTGCGGCGCGCGTGGCCTCGCCGCGCACGAGCAGCACCCCGCGCAGGCCCTCGACGTCGACCTCCGAGGGTCCGCGCTTCACGTCGATCGTCGCGCGCGCGGACTCCTCGCAGAGCTCGCGGCTGCTCGCCACGCGGTGCGCGAGCCTCGCGCGCAGGAGCTCTCCATCGGCAGACAGCGGCCGCGTGAGCCGGAGCTCGAGCGCGACGCGCTGCCGTCCGCCGTCTTCCATGTCGGCGAGCGGGAGCGTGAGGCCAGCGCCGAAGCGAGGCCGATGCGCGCCGTAGAGCTGCACGATCTCGACGCCCTCGGCGGGCACGAGCGTGAGCTCGAGGCCGTCGACGACGACGTCGCCCTGCGCGCCGAGCGCCTGCGCGAGCTCGCGGCGGCAGCTCGCCGGGTGCGGGATGAAGCGGTACGCGCCGCCGCCCGCCTCGGCGATGCGCGCGAGCACGTCTTCGTGGTGGTCGGGCCCGTAGCCGAGCGAGGAGACGCTGAGCCTGCCGCGGTAGCCGCGCACCAGCTCGGCGAGCGAATCCGTCGAGGTGCGCCCCACGTTGGGCACGCCGTCGGAGAGCAGCAGCACGCTCCTGCGACAGTGCTCGGGCGCGCTCGAGAGCAGCGCCGCAGCCTTCTCGAGCCCGGCCTCGAGGTTGGTGCGCCCGTTCGCGGCGAGGCGGTGTACACGCGAGCGCACGAGGCGCCTGCCCGCGGGATCCATCGGCGTGAGCGGCACGACCTCGGAGGCGCCGTCGGAGAAGACCGCCACGGCGAGCCGGTCGGTGGGTGAGCAGAGCTCGGTGAGCTTGTCGACGCTCGTGATGAGCTGCTCGATGGGCTCGCCCTGCATCGATCCCGACACGTCGAGCGCGAGCGCGCAGGCCATCGGGGGGCGCTCGGCCTCGACGGCCTGACCGTGCGCCACGAGCTCGACCACGACGGCGAGCGAGACGACCGCACCCGGCTCGACGCTGCGCCGATCGGCGCGAAGGCTCATCTCGACACAGCGCATCGCCTACCTCCAGATCGAAGCGAAGCAGCTCGATCCCGCACGCGCAAGGCGCGCCCTGCGCTCAGTCTGCAGGCATCAAGCGCACGAGGACCGGCGCGTGATCCGAGTCGGGTTCGGGCGGCGCGTCGGGGCGGTAGGGGCCGTGATCACGCAGATCGTCGTTCAGGATGCGCGCCTCGGCGATGGAGGCGGCGAGGCGCTCGGAGACGAGCACGTGGTCGATCTGCTCAGGCTTGCCGCGGTGGAGCACGGAGCGGCGCGCCTCGGGTGCGAGGCCTGCGAAGGCGTCGAACATGCGCGTCGCGCTCGGCAGCCAGGGATCGTCGGCGCGGAGGATCTGGAGCGGCAGCGAGTCGATCGTGTCGTTGAAGTCGCCGAGCAGCACGACCTTGCGCTCGGGTTCGGCGAGCAGCGCGTCGAGCAGGCGGCGCAGGTGCAGCGCCTCGGCCGAGCGCAGCACCAGCGAGCGCAGCCGCGCCTCGGCGAGCCCGGTGGGGCTGCGATCGACGAGGTCTTCGCCATCGGCCGTCTTCATGGGCGCCGGCAGCTTCGACTTGAAGTGGAGCGTGATCACGTCGACGAGCCCGAGCGGACCCGCCTCGACGCGCGCGTGCACGAGACCTCGCCGGAGCGGGATCCGGCCCGCGAAGGGCTCCGGGTCGACGTCGACGAGGCGCGGGAAGGGGATCGACTCGGCGACGTGCAGCGTCGTGTCGACGAGCGGCAACCTCGAGACGACGCCGCAGCGGATGCCGCGCCGATCGGCCGGGCCGAGCAGGCGGTGGCGGTAGCCGAGCTCGGGGACCGCGACGTCGAGCAGCCGCTCGAGCATCGTGTCTGCACCGAGCTCCTGCAGAGCGACGACGTCGGCGTCGGCCTCGCGCAGCTTCGCGGCGACGTGCGCGATCTTGGCCTCGGTGATCGCGCGGTGCGCCTCGAGCGCGGGCTCGAAGAAGTCGAGCAGGTTGAAGCTCAGCAGACGGAGAGACATGCGCCCGAGGCTAGTCGATCCTCGCGGTGCGCGCGGCGATCGCGCGAGGCGCGCCAGCCTGCGCGCGCTCAGCCCTCGAGCGCGAGGCCGACGACCTCCTCGCCGCCGATCTCGCCGAAGCCGCAAGCCTCGACCGAGCCCTTGCCCAGCAGGACCACCGCGTGCTGCTCGATGCGATCGAAGCGGATGCGCTCGAAGAAGCCCGACGCGCCCTCGTCGACGACGCAGCCGAGGCCGCAGTCACGCACGCTCCCGCCGTCGTAGCTCGCGCGCCCGCCCTGCTGCACGACGACGCCCGCGAAGCTGCAGTCCGCCACCTCGACGTCGCGCAGCACGGCCTCGCCGCCCTCGACGCGTAGACCCGCGCCGCCGTTGTCGTCGATCTCGACCGCGCCGGAGAGCGCGACGCGCTCGAGCCGCACGAGCCCCGCGCGGCAGCCGAGCACGTCGACCGCGGCGATCTCGTCGCGCCCCGCGACGCGCTCGAGACGGAGGTCTTTCAGCCAGAGCCTGCCCTCCTCGAGCACGACCCACCAGTCCTCGGGCACCTCTCCGAGCACCCGCGTGAGCTCGCGGCCGGCGCCGGCCACGACCAGCTCCCAGTCGAGCTCGACGCATGCGTCGAAGCGGTGCTCGCCCTCGTCGAGCTCGATGAGGTCGCCGTCACGCGACAGCTCGATGGCGGTCGCGAGATCGACGGCGTCGCCCGTGCCGTCGGCACGCACCCGGATCCTGCGCGGAGAGGACATCCGATGCGCAAGCTCGCCGCCCGTGGTCGATGCGTCAAGCGCAGGATCCACACGCGGTGCGCGGGGCTTTTCGCGCGGGCGGATCTCGTGCAGCGATCGCAGAGGCGCCACACGAGGAGGAGTCGACGATGGCAGAGACCGACAAGAGGATCGCGCGGCTCGGGTTCGCGCTCCGCGAGGAGCAGCGCATGGTCGCGGAGGCCGCACGCGAGCTCGCGCAGCGCAGACTCGCGCCCAGCGCGGCGGAGCGTGATCGCACGTGCCGGTTCCCGCTGGGCGAGCTCGGGGCGCTCGCGGAGCTCGGCCTGCTCGCGATGAAGGTGCCCGCCGAAGACGGCGGCGCCGGCACCGACAACGTGGGCTACCTGCTCGCGATGCAGGCGATCGCCGAGGCCTGCGCCTCGACCGCCGTGGTGCTCGCCTCGAGCAACCTCGCCTCGAAGATCCTCGCCGACCACGCGAGCACCGAGCAGAAGGAGCGCTGGTTGCGCCCCTACGCGGAGGGCAAGCTCGGCCCGGCGAGCTTCGCGCTCACCGAGCCCGGCTGCGGCTCGGACGCCGCCGCGCTCACGACGAGCGCGCGCCTCGACGGCGACTCGTGGGTGCTCGACGGATCGAAGATGTGGATCACCAGCGGCGCGCAGGCCGGCATCCACGTGGTCTTCGCCCGCACCGACGGCCCGGGCGCGCGAGGCATCAGCTGCTTCGTCGTCGAGAAGGGCACGGCCGGGCTGCTCGTCGGCAAGGAGGAGGACAAGATGGGCCAGCGCGCCTCGGGCACCGTGGCGCTGCACTTCGAGGCCTGCCGCATCCCAGCCAAGAACCTCGTGGGAGAGCGAGGCGCGGGCTACGGTGTGGCGCTCTCGGCGCTGGGCGCAGGCAGGGTCGGCATCGCGGGGCTGTCGCTCGGGCTCGGCGAGGCGGCCTTCGCCGAGGGCTTGGCCTACGTGAAAGCCAGGCGCGCCTTCGGCAAGGCGATCGCGGAGTTCCAGAACACGCAGTTCGTGCTCGCCGACTGCCGCATGGAGCTCGACGCCTCGTGGCTGCTCGCCTTGCGCGCCGCGCGCCTGCTCGACGAGGGCGACAAAGCCGCCGCGGAGACGAGCATGGCGAAGCTCTACGCCTCCGAGGCCTGCGGGCGCGTCGTCGATCGCGTCGTGCAGCTGCACGGCGGCTACGGCTATTCGCGCGACTACGCGATCGAGCGCATCTACCGCGACGCGCGCATCACGCGCATCTACGAGGGCACGAGCGAGATCCAGCGCACGGTGATGGCGCGCGAGCTGCTCAAGGAGTGAGGCCGAGCGAGCCGAGCTGGCGGCGCCTGCAGTCTGCTCGACGCTCAGTCGTCATCGTCGTCCGAGCCGGCGCTACCCCCGTCGTCGAGCGTGGTGATCACGCCGAGGCGGCCCACGGAGAAGCGGAACTCCCGGCCGCCGCCCTCGAGCGTGACCTCGATGCGATCCTCGTCGAGGCGGCGGAAGCTGAGCGTGAGCTGTCGGCCCTTCGGGGTGATGAGCACGTAGGCGCCAGACTGCGGCACGGGGTCGGCCCAGCGCGCCTCGACGCCGTCGATCTGGAGGTCCCAGTCACCGGCGGAACCGGACCAGGCCCGCTCGCCGTCGACCACCACGCCGCTCGCCCAGTCGCCGCCGAGCGGTGACTGCGTGCGATCGCCCGAGCCGGTGGCGCTCTTGCCGTCGGAGAGGCGCGTCCACTCGAGCTCGTGCACGACGCGCCGCGAGCCGGCGTCGAGCGACCAGGTGACGTCGGCCTGGCCGCTCACCTCGACACGGCCGTTGGAGAAGGCCTCCCACTCGTGCTGCACGAGGATCTCACCGGGTTCGGCCTTCGACACCGCGATGGTGTGCGTGCCGGAGTAGGTGTGGCCGCGGTAGCTGCAGTTGCCGGGCTTGGCGCCGTAGGTGACGCGCAGCGAAGCGCCGGAGACCACGACCTCCGCGCAAGGCAGCTGCGCCTCGACGAAGGCGCGGATCTCCTCGGCGGCGGCCTCGAGGGCGCCGCCGATGGTGAAGTCGGTCGTCAGCTCGACGGAGCTCGTGACGAGGTTCTCGGCGTCGCTGGCGAGCGCGGCTTCGGCGAGCGCGTCGCGCGCCTCGGCGAGGGTGATGGCGCCCTCGCGCGGGCAGCCGGCGAGCAGCACCGAAGCGCCGAGGGTCGAGAGGGCGAGGGCGTGACCGAGCAGGGATCGTCGGAGCATGGCTGATGAAGAATACGCACCTCCGTCGTCCGATCGACCCCCGCGCTCACGTCGAAAGCGTGCCGCGGAGCCCGCGAGCGCGGCTCGAGGCGATCAGCGCAGCGCGGCGTCGAGGTCGGCCCAGAGATCGGCGAGGTCTTCGATGCCGACCGAGAGGCGGAGCAGATCGGCGGGCGCCGCGCTCTCGGGGCCCTCGATGCTCGCGCGGTGCTCGACCAGGCTCTCGACCCCACCGAGCGAGGTGGCGCGCACGAAGACCCGGAGCTTCGACGCGACCTCGAGCGCGCGCTCGGCGCCACCACCCACGCAGATCGACAGGAGCGAGCCGTAGCCGCCGCGCATCTGACGAGCGGCGATCGCGTGGCCCGGGTGCGACTCGAGGCCGGGGTAGAGCACACGCTCGACGCCGGGGTGCTCGTCGAGGCGGCGCGCGAGCTCGAGCGCGTTCGCGGAGGCCCGCTCCACGCGCACGAAGAGCGTGCGCAGCCCGCGATGCAGCAGCCAGGCCTCGAAGGCGCCGAGGATCGCGCCGCCGTCGCGCCTCGCTTGTCGGATGAGCGCCCAGTGCTCGTCGAGCTCGCGTGTGACGAGCGCGCCTGCGACGACGTCGCTGTGGCCGTTGAGCGACTTGGTCGCCGCGTGCAGCACGAGGTCGGCCCCGAGGTCGAGCGGGCGCGTGTGCACCGGCGTCGCCACCGTCGAGTCGACGAGGACGCGCGCCTCGGCTGCGTGGGCGATCTCGGCGACGAGCGCGATGTCGACGACGTCGAGCGTGGGGTTCGCGGGCGTCTCCACCCAGACGAGGCGCGTCGCGCCAGGGCGGAGCTCGTCGCGCAGGGCGGCGACGTCGCCGAGGTCGACCTCGCTGAGCGCGACGTCCCAGCGCGCCGAGAAGCGTCGCAGCGCAGCGCGCAGGCCCCAGTAGCAGACGTTCGGCGCGATCACGTGGTCGCCGGGGCGCAGCGTGGCGAGCACCGCCGAGGCCGCCGCCATGCCGCTCGCGTAGAGCAGCGCGTCGGCGCCGCGCTCGAGCGAAGCGAGCAGCGCCTCCACGGGCGGGTAGGCCGGGCTCGCGTCGCGCGCGTAGTCGACGCCCGCGATGAGCGCGTAGCCCTCGTCGCGCGCGAACGTGGTGCTCGGTCGGATCGCCGGGCTGACGGCGCCGTCGGCGGCCGGGCCGAGCTCGCCGCCGTGCACGGCGAGGGTCGCGGGATGGATCGGGCGAGGGGTCATGGCCGCAGGCAGGATGCACGCTCGGCGCGCCGACGGCGAGCCGCGAGGACCAACGCGGCGAGCGCGAGCAGGAGCTCGGCCTCGTCGCCGCTCGAGGTGGAGGTGCGCGGCGTGAGCGCGCAGGCGCAGCCGGACTGCGCCGCGCCGCCGACCGTCTCGGACGCGCCGCCCGGCGAGGACGCGCCGCTCGAGCTCGGCGCCACGCTCGGCGCCGGCGCGGCGCTCGCGACGGCCGCAGGGCTCGAGGTCGGCGGCGCCGAAGGCGCCTCCGGCAAGACGACGCCTGGCGGCTCTGGGAAGGGCAGCGCCTTCACGGCGTCCGCGGCCTGCAGGATGGCGCGCATGACCTCGACGTCGGTCTCCTTCGCGTGGCGCGCCCGCAGCCAGGTGGCGAAGACGTCGGCGCTCGGGTGTGCGCGCAGCACGGGGATCACCGCGAGGCGCACGCGCGGCTCGGCGTCGTCGAGCAGCGGAACGAAGGACGCGATCGCGGCAGCGCTGGGCTCGTCGCCGGGGAACCAGGCGTTCGCGAGCAGGCCGAGCGCAGCCTCCCGCTCACGCACGCTGCGCTGCTTCGACTTCGCCACGCTGCCGAGATCCGCTCGACGGAAACGCAAGATCGGTCTGCGCGAGGAGAGCCCCCTCGAGCGTGCGCGCGCCGCGCCCTCCAGCAGCCCCGCGAGCTCGGCTCGCTCGGCGACGAGCTCCATCGCGCGGTCGGCGAGCACGTCGACCACGTAGCCGGCGAGCACGACCCTCCCTCGTCGGAGCGAGCCTTCACGCGGACCGATCCAGTCGAGCAACGCGCTCACGCTCGTCTTGCTGTTGGCGAAGGCCTCGCGCGCCTCCCTCGAGCGCGTGATCGCGGCGAGAAGATCACGCTCGAAGCGCTGGAGGCTCACGGCTTCGTCGCAGCGACCGAGCGCCCCGTCGTCGCAGGGCTCGGCGACCTGCACGACGGGCGCGTAGCCTCCGGGGTTGCTCCACTGCTCGAAGCGGTGGACGCGCCCCTCGATGGTGACGCGCATGCCCGTGGAGACGACGTAGAGCTCGGGCTCGGCGCTCGGCGCGGCCGTCGAGCGAGCAGCGCGCGCGAGGAACAAGACGACCGGGTCCTTCGGATCGGGCTTCTTCGAGCTGGAGTCGAAGGGATCGATCGCGAGGCCGTAGAGCCCGAGGTCGAGCTCGATCGTCGCACCTCGCTCGAGCGAGCCAGCGTAGACCTGGTCGACGCGCAGGCTCGTGATCCTCGACCCGTGCTCTCCGGGGCGCTCGCCCGTACGCGTCGCGCGCACCACGTGCTCGGCGAGGTAGGCGAGCGACGCGAGGTCGTGCGTGGGGAGGAGCGCCGCCGAGGCAGGCAGAGCCACGAGCCACGAGCACAGCGCGAGCCACAGCGACAGGGCGGCGAGACGCAGACCCGCTCGGCTCATGGAGCGAGCGTAGCAGCGGCGGACCCGCGCTGCGCGAGCGCGTCGAGCCGCGCGAGCAGCTCGGCGCGCTCGGCGGCGTCGAAGCCGAGCCGCGAGCGCCCGCGCTCGTCTTCCACGTAGCGAGGCACGACGAGCTCCGGGTCCCAGCCGTAAGCGCGCGCGACCTCTCGCTCGAGCTCGGCCCAGGCCACGCGCAGCGCTTCGACGCGCTCGTCCTCGTCGCGTGGATCGTGCACGCGACGCATGAGCCTCGTGAGGCCGGTCGCGTGGTGCTCCAGCGCCTCGCGGCGCACGCCCTCGAAGGCCTCTCCCACGGCTGCGAGGCGCGCGTCGGTCGAGCTCGCCTCGAAGCCACCGCTCGGGAAGGGGAAGGTCTCGAAGGCGTCGGTCGGCACGTAACGCAGGCCGTCGCCGAGCGTCGAGCACATGGCGCGCGCCCAGAGCTCGTGGACGCGGCTCGAGAGCAAGGCGAGCACCGCCGCCGAGTCGCTCGCGATCACGACGAGCTGATCGGAGTAGACGGCGCGGTTGGCGATGCGCACCGCGACGAGGTGCCCCGACAGGCGGGGCACGACGATGACGCGCTCGAGTCCGGCGATCGCACGCGCGAGCTCGGGGCGTGGGTTCGCGAAGCGCCACCACGCAGCTCTGTGCTGCCGGTCCGCGGCGCTGCCTCCGAGCGCCTCGCGCACCGGGCGTACACGGCGCTCGAGCACACCCAAGGCGCCCGGGAGAGCGCGCGCCTCGACCTCGCTCATCGAGCCGAAGTGGATCACGCGCCGGTGTGGCTCGTGCCGCGGATGCGTGACGACCTCCTCTCCGCCGAGGAAGGGGCGCACGACCTGGGCCGAGCCGGGATCGACGCGCAGCGCCTCGTCGAGCTCCGCGCTGGGCGTGGCGCGCGGGTCGGCGTCGTCGATCACGAAGCCCGCGCCGCGCAAAAAGCAGCCGATGAAGGCGCGGCGCCGCTGCGCCTCGATCCGCGGAGGCG
>ERZ761602.4933-NODE-4933-length-16343-cov-26.099460_pt1 | contig 16343 bp, 15 predicted proteins | sample MGYA00512165_ERZ761602 | MGnify/ENA primary metagenome ERZ761602 (study PRJEB28899, sample SAMN02445085) | bioreactor sludge metagenome | biome: EBPR sludge; isolation source: Thorneside wastewater treatment plant | place: Australia: Brisbane, Thorneside...
GGCCCCAGATCGTCTTGCCGCCCTGCCTCGCGCACCAGCCTGTTGGCCAGTCGCGGGTCGAAGCTGGCCAGCCGCTCGACGACTTCCGCAAGCTGCGCACGCTGGTCCGCCCGATGACAGGCCATACCCCACAGGTAGTACGCTTCGCCGTGCAGCGGCTGCAACGCGACGGCGCTGGCAAATGCTGCCGCCGCCGCCGCATGCTCGCCCAGCCGTGCGTGCGCCAGGCCCATGCCGTACCACGCGCGGTCGAGCGCCGGTTTGCGGCGAAGCGCCTCGGCGAACGCGCTGAGCGCCGCCTGTGGACGGCCCGCCTGTTCGAGGACGAAGCCATGGTTGTAGTGCGTGTCGGCGTCTTCGGGGGCCAGACGCAGGCTTTCGCCGAACCACCTCGCGGCGACCTCGTAGCGCTGTCCATCGGCAGCGATACACGCCAGATGCCGGGCCGACTGCGCGTCATCCGGCCGGCAGCGAAACGCGATCAGATACGCGGCAAAAGCTTTTTCCTCACTGCCGACGAAGCGCCACAGCGAGGCCCGGGCATAATGACGCCAGTACTCGAAATTCATCGACAGCCCCACGGCTTCCAGGCAAGAAGGATAGCGCCAAGATACCATGAGCCACCCCGACCTGTTCATCGTCTCGACGCTGCGCGCGCTGGTCGAAGTAGCGCTCCTCAGCCTGCTCGGCCAGGGCGTGGTCGGCCTGCTGGCCGGCGCCAGGCGGACGAGCAATCCGATCTACCGCCTGTTCCAGATCGTCACCCGGCCAGCGATCCGCCTGACTCGCCGGCTGACGCCGACGCTCATCGTCGATCGACACCTGCCCTTTGTGGCATGCTTCCTGATGTTCTGGCTGTGGATCCTGCTTGCCTACGTCAAGCGGGTCCTTTGCCAGTCGCACGGTCTCGCGGCGTGCTGACGCCAGACTCGCCCATCTGATCCTGGAAGCAGGAGCTGTGCACTGGCAAGGCATTGCGCAAAGCGCAGCGGGAACGCCGTCGAAGCAGCTAGAATCCCCACCTGCCCCTGCGCCCTGTCCACGACCGATGTTCCCGACCTCCTTCACCTTGACCCTGCTACGCCATCCGGCAACGCCCGCACCGGTGGTACGCCTGCTCGAAGTTCACGCCGGGCTCGGCGCCGACGGTGATCTCGAACTCGCCTGGTGTCTGCGCGGCGACATGGCGCGCTTGCTGATCCCGGAGACACGCCCGCCGGGCCGCGTCGATGACCTGTGGGAACATACCTGTTTCGAGGTCTTCATCGGCGTTGCTGGCGACCAGGCCTACCGGGAGTTCAACCTTTCGCCGTCTGGCCAATGGGCCGCGTATGCCTTCTCCGGCTATCGCCAGCGCGACGAAACGCGGGTGCTGCTCGCGCCGCCGAAGATCAGCGCCAGGCTGTCGGCCGGCCGGCTCGAACTCGAGGCGACGATCGCGCCCGCCGTCCTGCCGACAGCGCCGGCCGGCAAGACGTTGCAGCTCGGTCTGGCGGCGGTGGTCGAAGCCGCCGACACCATCGATGGCAGCCACAGCTACTGGGCGCTGCGCCATCCGGCGGCGCTGCCCGATTTTCACCATCGCGACGGTTTCGCCTTCGAACTGGCGGCACCGCAAGCCGCTGTTTGAAGGAAACGCAGATGCCCGCCATCGAATTCGGCCTCGACCGCCTGCTCAAGGATCCGCAGCTGCGCAAGCCGCTGCACGGTCGCCGCCTGGCGCTGGTCGCACACCCGGCGTCGGTGGACGCCGATCTGACGCACGCCATTGACGCGCTGGCCGCCCTGCCCGATCTGCACCTGACGGCGGCTTTCGGCCCGCAGCATGGCCTGCGCGGCGACAAGCAGGACAACATGGTCGAATCGCCGGACTTCGTCGACCCGCTGCACGGCATCCCGGTGTTCAGCCTGTACGGCGCCGTGCGCCGCCCGACGCCGCCGATGATCGACAGCTTCGACGTGCTGCTGGTCGACCTGCAGGATCTCGGCTGCCGGATCTACACCTTCATCACCACCCTGCGCTATCTGCTCGAAGCCGCCGCCGCGACCGGCAAGGCGGTGTGGATCCTCGACCGTCCCAACCCGGTCGGACGCCCGGTCGAGGGATTGCGCCTGCGCCCGGGCTGGGAGAGTTTCGTCGGCGCCGGCGCGCTGCCGATGCGCCACGGTCTGACGATGGGTGAACTGGCGTGCTGGTTCGTCAGCACGCTCGCCCTCGACGTCGACTGCACGGTGATCAGCATGCGCGGCTGGAACCCCGGCGCGGGCCCTGGCTACGGCTGGCCGCTCGGTGAGCGGTGCTGGATCAACCCCAGCCCGAACGCACCGAACCTGTCGATGGCGCGCTGCTACGCCGGCACGGTGATGCTCGAAGGCAGCACGCTCTCCGAGGGGCGCGGCACGACCCGGCCGCTGGAGCTTCTTGGCGCGCCCGACATCGAAGCCGGCCGGCTGATCGCGACCATGGACGCGCTCGCCCCGGACTGGCTGCTCGGCTGCCGGCTGCGCCCCTGCTACTTCGAGCCGACCTTCCACAAGCACGCCGGCACGCTGTGCCAGGGGGTGCAGATCCATGTCGACGACGGCCGCTACCAACATCCCTGGTTTCGCCCGTGGCGTCTGCAGAGCCTGGCTTTCAAAGCCCTACGGCAGCTGCAACCGGACTACCCGCTGTGGCGCGAATTCGCTTACGAGTACGAACACCAGCGGCTGGCGATCGACCTGATCAACGGCTCACCGCTGCTGCGCGAGTGGGTCGACGAGCCGCAGGCGACGCCGGCCGACCTCGACGCCTTGAGCCGGGCCGACGAAGACGCCTGGGAAGAGGAGCGGCAGGAGTTCCTCCTGTATTGACGCCTGCGGACCGCCTGGCAGCGCCAGCGGTGAACTCGCCGCCACAGCGGCGCATCGCCCATCTCGACATGGACGCTTTCTACGCGTCGGTCGAACTGCTGCGTTATCCGGAACTGCGTGGCCTGCCGGTGGTCATTGCCGGCAGCCGCGAGCAGCAGCCGGTAGAACTCGCCGACGGCAGCCGCCGTTTCGCTCGCCTGCGCGACTATGTGGGCCGCGGGGTGATCACCACCGCCACCTACGAAGCGCGTGCGCTCGGCGTCTTCTCCGCGACGGGGATCATGAAAGCGGCCCGACTGGCACCCGAGGCGATTCTGCTGCCGGTCGACTTCGCCGCCTACCGCCACTACTCGCGGCTGTTCAAGGCCGCTGTCGCGCGCCTGGCGCCGCTGATCGAAGACCGCGGAATCGATGAAATCTACCTCGACCTCAGCGCACTCGCCGACGACACCCGGGCGCTCGCCCAACGTATCAAGGACGCCGTCCGCGAGGCCACCGGACTGTCGTGCTCGATCGGCGTGGCGGCCAACAAGCTGCTCGCCAAGATCGGCTCGGATCTCGACAAACCGGATGGCCTGACGATCCTCGATGCCGCCGATGTCGCGCAGCGGATCTGGCCGCTACCGGTGCGCAAGATCAACGGCATCGGCCCCAAGGCAAGCGACCGCCTGTGCAAGCTGGGCATCCGCACGATCGGCGAACTGGCGCATGCCGAAGCGACCACCCTGCGCCAGCACTTCGGCGACGGCTACAGCAGCTGGCTGCACGCGGCGGCGCACGGCATCGACGACCGACCGCTGATCACTTCGTCCGAACCGAAATCGATCAGCCGCGAAACAACCTTCGACCGCGACCTGCATCCGCGCCACGACCGCGCGCTGTTGAGCGAGATCTTCACGACGCTGTGCACGCGCGTCGCCGACGATCTGCGACGCAAGGACTATCTGGGCCGGACGATCGGCATCAAGCTGCGCTTTGCCGACTTCCAGACCGTCACCCGCGACCTGACGCTGCCCGGGGCGACCGGCGACCCGCAAGCCATCCGCCGCGCCGCCGGCGAATGCCTGCGCCGGATCGTGCTCGATCGCAGGCTGCGGCTGCTCGGCGTCCGCGTCAGCACGCTGTCGACACGGCGCGCCACGGAAGATCATGCGCCGCCGCGGCAGGGCGAGCTGGCGCTGACCGGCCGTCTGGAGGAGCACCTGGACTGACCAGAGGCGGCGCCGTACGACGGGAGCCTCGGTTTCATACACGCCGCGACGGTGCCGCCGAGCCACCACCCGCCAACCATTCGGCAGGCGGCGAAAAGCTCCTCCGGCGGGCCGCAACGGAGCCCGAGAGATGAGCCATCGCCCCCGCCCGGACCTGACGACAGGCTCGCCGCGCGCACTCGCGTCGTCCGCGCCGGACACTGATATAACTAGGATTTCCCAGGAGAAGTGTCGGTTTTTTTTACACTTGCCCCGGATCTGCAGCCGTCAACTTCCACCCGCAAACAGACTGCAATTGATTTGTAACAACTTTTCCTTGTTCGGTTTGATTCTTGCTTCGTGTAGCTACGGTTAGCATGCGGAGCCGATCTCCGTAAAGGAGGCCAGCACGCTAACCGGTGCCTGAAGCGCGGTTAGCGAACGCACAGGCGGACCTTCCATTAGCGGAATGTTTTCCTTGGCAGACTTGACTGCGTCATTTCTCGTTGGCCGGCAAGTCAATCCGCTAACGGTGTTGGTGTCTAACTCAGTGGAGGTGAACCAATGACTCACAAGCAGACGTACACCAAGAGAGGGTTTGGCTTTCTCGTAGCTGGCCTGGCCATGCTATGGTCAGCAACGGCTGTCGCCACGGTGGTGGTTGACATCCCCGCCAGCACCTCCTGGCAGCAGGCCATCACGGCCGGCAACATCGTCCCTTCTGCGAACGGCGACAACCTGACGCAGGCGGCTCTGGAATTCTACGTTCCCCAGAACGTTCCCCTGGAAGTCGTCGGGGCGACGCTGACGCCAGGTTTTAATGGTGTGAGTGACGGCCAGACGACGATTGACAACACGTTAGTGATGTCATGGGATCTACCAACGAGCAATGCCCTTGCCATCGCCTGGTGGGACTATCGGTTCAACACACCGCTGAACATGGAGACGGGCAGCAGCATGATCCATTTCTCCGTTTACCCCCCGCCCGGGGTATGGGACTTGTCGCTCGAACTGATTGATAGCAATGGGCGTTCCCGCGGTTGGTTCCGGTTTGGGCCCGCGAATGTGTGGGATACTTTTTGGATCAGCCCGAATCTGGGCTTGCAGAACCCGTTCTCGTTCTATTGGAGCGACCCGCTCTTCGACATCACCCAGGTCGTAGCCGTACGCTTCGACGAATCCGGGATGGTGAGCCAACCGTTCCCCATCAACCCGACCGGCGCGGGTCCGGCCTGGAATGCCTGGAATAGTCTCAGAATCGAAGTGCCCGAACCGACGACTCTTGCCCTGATGGGATTGAGCCTGGCAGTACTCGGGGTGGCCACCAGGCGCAGACGCGGTACCTTTTAGCGATGACAGGCTTCAACATCGAGGGCGCGTAGCGTACCGTGCATGACCACAAGGCGGGTAATTCCCGCCTTGTTTCTTACTCAGTCGCAGACTCGTTCCGGGATGAACAGGTGACAGGCCAGGCTACCCTGGCACCAGCCCCTCACTTCAATCCGCAGCCCGCACGGAGACCGACCAACGGGAAATTCCGTTGTCCCCCGCGAGATGCCCCGAACGAGCGCCATCGTCATGTCGCTTTGCTGACCGAGAATCGTCATCGGTCGGGAACTGGCCGGTAAGAAACAGCGCTGCCGCTGATCTCGCGCCACAGTTCGCTGATCGGAACGCGGTTGCTGGCGGTGCGATCGACCCACTCGGTCGGTGCTGCCGTGCCCGGATGAAAACGAACGCCCCAGATCGGCTCGAAGCCGTCGGTACGCAGCGAATAGCGGGCATCGCCGATGACCGTCGGGTCGGCGCCGGCACGCGCGACCCAGCCGGCTGAGAAATAGCTGAAGCGCGCAAAATCGCGGCGCACGCGGTCGTCGGCCAGGGCCTGCGGCGACAGGTCGTGCTCGACGAGCACGTCGACCGTGCTGCCCGGCTGCCAGCGCGTGCGGTCGCCGCCGACCACCCGCAGGCGGTCGGTGTATAGCGTTTGGCCCGACTGGTAGACCGATCGCCAGAGCAGCGGATTACCCACCGTCGGGAACATCTCGGCGCGGTCCACCGGATGGCCACGCGCGGCAGCGATCCGCAGTTGCACCTCGAACGCACGCTCGCGCTGCCAGGCGGCGGTGCCGATGTAAACCAGGCTCAGCAGCAGCGCCAGCGCCGCCGGAAAGCGCGAGCGCCGACGCACGGCGAAAACCAGGCCGATCAGCAGCATCAGAGTGAGCAGCGGACCGATGGTCGTGATCCAGTGCCAGGCCACCCGCAGCGGCGAGAACGGCCACAGCAGATGGGTTCCGTAGTTGGTGCAGGCGTCGAGCAGCGCGTGCGTCGCGTAGCCGATGGTGGTCGCCGCGACGATCGGCCGCCAGTTCGGGCGATAGCGTTGCTGCGCCAGCCACGGCGTGGCGGCCACGATTCCGCCGACCGGGATGAACGCCAGGGCGTGCGTGAAGTGGCGGTGGTACTGAATTGCCAGCAGCGGGTCCGCGGAACTCCTGATCAGGATGTCGGCATCAGGCAGGACGCCACCAACGGCACCAAGCAGCCAGGCCTGCCGACCGAGGCGCGGGCCAAAGGCGACTTGCGCGGCGCTGGCGCCGAGTAGCGCATGAGTCAAGGGGTCCATTCAAGCTCCAAGTGACGTCGGGGAATGATCGAAGCGGCCGCGACGCCAGTGTGTCAATCTTCTCGACCGTGCGCAACGACGCTGTTCGCCGCGCGCACCAGCGACCCCCCGAGGCATGCGACTCCCAGCGCAGGATAAAGCCCTCGCCAGCAATGACCATGAGCCGGCAAAATCGCCGTCACCTGTATCGGTGAGAGCACCCATGATCGATGGCGACAACGCCGCCTTCATTCAGACCGGGGTGGCGATCAACCTCGCTGCCTGCGGTGCCGACGCTTTCTTGAATCTTTCCTCAAGGCTTCTTAAACTCTTGGCTAGCGCACGGTGGCCCTCTTGCGCCAATTTTCCGACCTTCTAGACTGGCACTACTACGGCCCACACAGGAAGAAGCGATGAATCCAGGATGGCAAGCTATCGATGAAACGCCGCTGTTCGAACGGATGCTGCTGGTCCGCTCGTACGAGGAAGCGCTTGTCGCCGGCCATGTCGCCGGCACGGTGCCGGGAACCTGCACCTCGGTCGGCCAGGAAGCGGCCGGAGTTGGCGTCGTCAGTGCGCTCGGTGGCGACGACCTGATCCTCACCAACCACCGCAGCGCCGCCCACCTGCTGGCCCGCGGTGCCGACCCGGACCGTCTGCTGGCCGAGGTAATGGGGCGCAGTGGCGGCTACTGCCGGGGAAAGAGTGGATCCTTGCACATCTCGGTTCGCGAACTCGGCGTGGTGCTGACTTCGACCATCGTCGGCGGCGAGCTGTCCCTGGCAACCGGTGTTGCGCTCTCCCAGAAGATGCTCGGCCGGCCCGGAATCGTCACTTGTTTTTTCGGCGACGGGGCAGCCTGCGAGGGCGTCTTCCACGAATCGCTGAACCTGGCCGCAGTCTGGGAACTGCCGATACTCTACGTCTGCGAGAACAACCAGTGGCAGGCTTTCGTGCATCGCCGGGAAACCATGAGGAGCGAGCACATTGCCGACCGGGCAGCGCCCTACGGCATCGACAGCGCGACGGTCGACGGCAACGACGTAGTGGCGGTTCAGCGCGCGGCGTCGGAGGCTGCCGAGCGGGTCCGCGGCAGCAGCCGCCCGTTCCTGCTGGAAACCTGGACCTACCGCAGCCGCGGTCACTTCGAACCAGACGACCAGGCTTACGTGGACCCCGCCGAACACGCCGCGTGGCTGACCCGGGATCCGATCGAGATCTCCCGCCAGCGCTTGATCGGCGGTGGTCGCTTGACCAGCGAGGACGCGGCAGCGCTGGCAACGCGGGCGCGTCAGCGCATCGCCAGCGCGATGGCTTTCGCCGAGGCGTCGCCTTTCCCGTCGCTGGACGAGTTGACCACCGATGTTTACGCCTGAGGCTGCCGCCATGCCCGTGATCACCCCTTTTGAAGCCATCGGCACCGCGCTCACCGAGGAAATGCGCCGCGACCCGAGAGTGCTGATCTTCGGAGAAGGCGTCGCCACGAAGCGCCACGATCTGCTCGACGAATTCGGCCCAGCGCGGGTGCGCAACACACCACTGGCCGAGGGAATCATCGCCGGGACGGCGGTCGGCGCGGCGGCCACCGGATTGCGGCCGGTGATCGACCTGCTGTTCGCGCCATTCCTGTGCTACGCCATGGACCAGCTGGTTAACAGCGCCGGCAAGCTGCGTTTCATCTCCGGCGGCCAGTTCGCCTTTCCCATGGTCACCCTGGCGATGACCGGTGGCGGCTGGGGTGTCGGCGCGCAGCACAATCACAACAACGAAGCGTGGTTTGTCCACAGCCCGGGGCTGAAAGTGGTGATGCCGTCGTCCGCAGCCGACTTCAAGAGCCTGCTCAAGGCAGCGATCCGCGACAACAACCCGGTGCTATTCTTTATCGACCTGGGACTGCTCTATCAGGCTGGCGAGGTGCCGGAAGGCGAACATCTGCTGCCTCTGGGTAAAGCCAGCGTCCTGCGGACTGGCAGCGACGTCACTCTGGTTTCCTATGGCAAGACCGTACACGCCTGCCTGGCGGCCGCGCAACAACTCGCCGAAGCCGCCATATCCGCCGAAGTGATCGACCTGAGAAGCCTGAAGCCCCTGGACGAAGAGGCGATCATGGCCTCGGTCCACAAGACCGGCCGGCTGGTAGTGGCGCATGAAGCGGCGAAGATGGCCGGCGTCGGCGCAGAGATAGCCGCCCAGGTAGCGGAACGCGCCTTTGCCGACCTGCGCGCCCCGATCATCCGCCTGGGCGGTCCCGATGCCCCGGCGGCGGCCAGCCACCCGCTCGAACAGGCCTACGCGCCCAGCGCAGAGGCCATCTGCGCGGCCGCAAGGAGTATCTGCGCCTGAACGCCAGCGCTCTGGTTCACGCTACCCCGTCGGCGGCGGGTCATCCCGCACGCAATGGAGGGCCAGTCAAGAAAACCACGACCGGCCCGATCCTGCCTGTCGCTACGCTCCTCACGCTCGCCTTGGCGGCCGCTGTTCCGGCAGTGGCCGCGGACCAGGCAAGCATCAAGCGCAGCGCCTTTCTGGTCGGCGTCGGCGGCTACGTGGGCTGCCACACTCCCTTCAAGATGGTTGCCAACGGCCCGGAACTGGATTTCGGTGGCGGCCTTTCCGGCCACCCGCAAACCCTGGGCCCGAGTCCGCCACCATCGCCGCCCCGATGAGTTCCTCGTTAGTGTGCGGGCCGTAGATGTCGGAGGTATCGAGGAAGCTGATGCCGAGGCCCAGCGCACTGTGGATGGTGTGGATGGCGGGAACCGATTGAGCGCCGTCGCGCCACCATAGAAAACACCTATCCGAATCCAACCCAGGTCAAGCGCCGATACCCACGGACCGTCTCGAGAGACAGCCCCGGCAAACCGAGTCAATCGGCTGACCCTCCGGCCTTGGAACCGTACCTGGCGGCAGTCGCGGCTGATCCGGGCCGACTGCGCCTTTCAGCAAGATCGGGGCAGCATGCGCCATGCTGCCCGTAAACCGGCGGGGCGAGGCCTGCCGGTATTTCATTCGACGGAAAGAATTGGCCGCCCCGCCGCGGTCTTCGCGTTGCTAGCGCAAGGAATCCTGTACCGACTGGAACTGGCGCACCCACGGCCGGTTCGCATGCAACTCAGTCGGCAGCGCGGCAATGGCGTCGCGCGCCTGGGTTACCGTATTGAATACGCCGAAGAACAGGTTGTAGCGCTCGCGCTGAGCGCGCTCGGTAACGGAAAAGGCCAGGGAATTCAGCGCCAACTGCTCGACGTGGCGGTCGATGAAACGTGCCATGTCGCCCTGGCTCGGCGACTCCACCAACTGCACGGTATAAGCCTTCGGATTTTGCCGAAGCAACCATTGGCTGTCATGCACCACCCCGACTCCCGCGCTTTGTACGCGCACCTTCCGCAGCGCAGCGCGCAAGTCGCCGAGGCTTTTCTCCAAAACTGAAACCTTGCCGGAGACTTCGTCAATTCGCTCTTGCTGCAGTACAGCGCTCTTCTCTCGGGCCGCTTCGCCTGCGGAGAGTGCCGCGACCCGACCGCTGACTTCGGCGATTTGGCTCTCGCTTCGCGCAATCATCGACTCGGTGCTTGCGGGGGCAAAGGCAGGCACCCACTTGACCAGGGCGAACCCCAGCACGGTCAGCAGCAGCAAGCCGGCAATGGCCAGATGCGTCCGCTTGAACTTCTCGCGGGTAGCACCCTGGTGGTCCACCAGCGCGGCGGCAAGCTCGGCGATTGCCACCTCCAGGCGCTGCGTCTCCGACCGCAGCACGCCGACCAGACCCTGCAAAGTCTGAAACTCGGCATAGTGCTCGCGCTGCAAGGCGCTCAGACCGTCGATCCGCGCCTCGACGAGCAACTGCTGCTTCTCCGCCTGCTCACGCACCGCCTCGATACGGCTCTTGTTGCCGCGCGTCGCGGTTTCCAACAGCTCGTGGGCGATGTCAAACTGATCAAGACGGAGGCGTTGCTCGGCGATGATCTGCTCCTGGGCCTTGAACAGGCCTTCCAGCGAAGCGATCCCCGTATCGAGCCGCGCCACCTCCGCACCGATGCGGGCGTTGTTGCTCGCGAGCCGGGTGTCCCAGCGCTGCTCTGTGTCGGCCAGCCAACCGCGGGCTTCGCCCCGCACCGCAGCGAGCCGTTGTTCGGCAGTGGCGGCATGCGCGGCCAATGACCGGCTCTGCTGCTGCAGGTCAGCGCCGAGCCGGTGCACCTGGCTCGACACCGCGCCACCCGACTGGCGGATTTCGGCCAACTCACCGTCAATACGACGATTGTTTTCGGCGTACAGTGCTGTCAGCTCGTCGTAGTTGCGCAGCACACGGTCAAGCTGCGCGTTGATCTCCTTGGGCGTCAGACTGGAATCGTTTGCTCGCGTCAGTTCCAGCAGGCGAGCCATCTCCGGTTCAATGACCGGAACGCCGGTCGCCGGCGCTTCCAGCGACTCGGTCGACAACACAGTGGGAACGGTCTCAGACCGTGCATCGTTCGGCAACGAAATTTCTGCGGTGTTGGTCATCGTCGGTCTCCTCTGTTGTGATTTCACAGGTTTGCTTTCTGACTGCAGCGGTGCACTCAAACACATCGCGGGCGAACTTGACAAGTCTTCTCGCCTTTCTCCTGCACTGCTCATGCGGCGAGTGTCGCAAGCGCGCAACCCCTCACCGCTCTTAGGCGGGCGAACGGCCGACCTTGCGCCTTCGCCCCGTGCCTGAGCCGGAAGGTGCTGACGCATCGAAGGGACGTGCTGTCGGCGCCAACCGCAGAAAGAACGGGCCTGTCCGCTCCCAGTACGGGCGGATCATCGATCGCTGTGACCGGCTTGGGCGCACGCCAGGGGAACTCGCCGACCCAGGCGCCCGATATTGTGGCAGGATCAAGCTCTGCAAGAATGACTGCAGCAGACCGATTCACCGCCCGGCAGCGCCGGGAAGCCACTTGAGCGGGAGCAACAATGGCCTTTCTGACCTGGCGAGACCAGTATCGTGTCGGACTCGAACGTATAGACCGGGAGCACCGCTATCTCTTCGACCTGATCAACAGGTTCCACGATGGTCACCGCGGCGGCGCCGAGCCCCGCGAACTCCAGAGAATGCTCAACGATCTGGTGCAATACTCGGAAGAGCATTTTCGCCACGAAGAAGAAACCATGCTGGAGAACGAATATCCATGGCTGTCCGCACACTGCGGCATGCACGAGGAGCTCTATCTGGCGATCTTTCGCCTGAGCGAGGAACTGGCCGCCGACTCTTCGTCGATTACCATGGACACGCACAGCTTTCTGCGCAACTGGCTGGTCAGCCACATCCTGACGCACGATCTGCAGTTTGCCGATTACTTGGCGACGCGCGCCGAGCAGGCAACACGTGATCAGGATGCCAGTGACGCAGCTAAAGCCAAAGGGGGAGATGAAGCCAAAGGCGCAGCGCCGCACGACGAAGCCTAGCGCGCTGCTACCCAAGGCAGAAAGGTGTCGATTTGCCTGGCACCCGCTGAGCCAATCGTCACCGCCGGGAACATCGACGCGGGCATCGGCACCGCCGCCACTGCCACGCTGCTCCACGCTGGTGGCAGTTTCCGCTTGAACGCCAGCGCTGTCTGTGCGACATTTCCTGCGTTCTGCGCGCCGGTTCGGTCCGACCGCTGATCACCGATCGTCCGGTTTGGGGGCGCGCCGTCGCTGCTCAAGATTAACCGACGTTCCGGCAGCGCGGCCCGCTGGCGCCATCAGCCACCTGCGGCCGGGTCTTCACTCGCCGCACCGCAGTTCGGCAATAGTACCTGGCCCCACCGCCAGCAAATGGGAGAGAACATGAAATACGTGATCTGGGTGATGTGGCCGGCGTTCATCGCGGCCGGGATCGCCGAAACGATCTTCTTCACGATGATCGATCCCGAGCAGCTGTACCTCTTCGGGCAACGCGTCGAGTGGTCGGTGACAGCCACCTACTCGACCGGCTTTCTGCTTTTCTGGCTGGTCTGCATCGGATCGAGCCTGATGACCTACCTGATGATGCCGAACCAGGCCAAGGAGGCGCTCAAGAAAGCTGCCGGTGAGCGCGAAGACCTGGCCCGGCCGAAACGCCGGGAACCCGGCGTGGGCAACCGCTAGATCGCGGACAAACCGGTGTCGAGGTCGTTCTGCAGGTCGACGACGGCTTCGAGACCGACGGCAATCCGCAGCAAGTCCTCGCTCACCCCTGCCGCCGCCCGCTGCTCCGGCGTGATTCGGCCGTGCGTCGTCGACGCCGGGTGCGTCAGGGTCGTCTTGGTATCGCCGAGGTTGGCGGTGATCGACAGCAAGCGACAACTGTCCACGACCTTCCAGGCTTCTGCGCGCGCGCCCTTGACCGTAAAGGAGACGATCGCCCCACCGCTTTTCTGCTGCCGGCGCGCCAGGTCGTACTGTGGATGCGAGCTCAGGCCCGGATAGTAGACCCGCGTCACGCTCGGGTGCTGCTCCAGCCACTGCGCCAGCTGCAATGCTTTGGCGGACTGCGCCTGCAGGCGAATCTGCAGCGTCTCCAGGCCTTTCAGCAATACCCAGGCGTTAAAGGCGGAGAGCGTCGGGCCGGCGGTGCGCAGAAAGCGGAACACTTCGTCGGTCAGTCTTTTGGGTCCGGCGACGGCGCCGCCGAGCACGCGTCCCTGACCGTCGAGGAATTTGGTTGCCGAATGCAGCACCAGGTCCGCGCCGAGGTCCAGCGGGCGCTGCAGGATCGGCGTACAGAAGCAGTTATCGACCACCACCAGGACGCCGTGACGATGCGCGATAGCGACCAGCGCAGCGATGTCGGCGATCGCGGTCAAGGGATTCGACGGCGTCTCAAGAAAGAACAGCTTGGTTTCCGGCCGTATGGCGGCTTGCCACGCGGCGACATCGGTCTGCGCGACAAAGCTGGTCTGGATTCCGAAGCGCGGCATGATCGTGCCGAGCAACTGCTGGGTCGCGCCAAAAAGGCCAGACGACGAAACGATGTGGTCGCCACTGCTGCACAATGCCATCACCAGCGAGAGAATTGCCGACATCCCCGAAGCGGTCGCGACGCAGGCCTCGGCGCCTTCGAGAGCCGCCAGGCGCGCTTCGAAGGTGGACACCGTCGGATTGGTGAACCGCGAGTACACATTGCCTTCCTCCTCGCCGGCAAAGCGCGCGGCGGCCTGTGCGGCACTATTGAAGACGAAGCTCGAGGTCAGATACAGCGCCTCGCTGTGCTCGTTGAACTGACTACGCTGGTGGCCCGCGCGCACCGCCAGTGTTTCGAGCGCATAGTTGCCAGTCAGATCCACCATCGGCTGCACGATCGGCTCCATCCGCTTCATTCCACAGACATCAGGTTGAGTTGCAACTGATTGGACATCCAGGGATCGTCCTTGGCCGCTGCACCGTACCCTTCGCGAGCCAGTTCGATGGCCCGCAGATACTCCGGGCTGACGTCGCCGGTGACGTAGGTGCCATCGAAACACGAGGTGTCAAAACGGCACAACGACGGCTTCAACTCACGAATCGACGCTTTCAGCGCGTCCAGGTCCTGGTAGACCAGCGCATCGGCACCGATTTCACGGGCAATCTCCTCGCCCGTGCGGCCGGTCGCGATCAGCTCGCTGCGGGTCGGCATGTCGATTCCATACACGTTGGGGTAGCGTACCGGCGGCGACGCGGAAGCGAAATAGACCTTCAGCGCACCCGCGGCGCGCGCCATTTCAACGATCTCGCGGCTGGTCGTGCCGCGGACGATCGAATCGTCGACCAGCAGGACGCGCTTGCCCTTGAATTCCTGCGCAACGGTGTTGAGCTTCTGGCGAACCGACCGCTTGCGGGTCGCCTGCCCCGGCATGATGAAGGTCCGACCAATATAGCGGTTCTTGACGAAACCCTCGCGATACGGGACGCCGATGCGCTGCGCCAACTGCATCGCCGACGGACGGCTCGAATCGGGGATCGGGATCACCACGTCGATCTCGTCGACGGGAATATGCTTGACCAGCTTGTCGGCCAGGTGCTCACCCATCCGCAAGCGCGCTTCGTAAACCGATACCCCGTCGATCACCGAGTCGGGCCGTGCCAGATACACGAACTCGAAAATGCACGGGGCCAGTGCCGAACTCCGCGCACATTGCCGTTGGTGCATGCGGTGATCGAAGTCGATGAAGATCGCCTCGCCCGGAGCGACATCGCGCAGCACCTTGAAGCCCAGGGTGTCGAGCGCGACCGACTCGGAGGCGAACAGGTACTCGGTACCGTCAGGCGTCTCATTGCTGCCAAAAACCAGCGGACGAATGCCGAAGGGATCCCGAAAGGCGAGCATGCCATAACCGGCGATCATCGCCACCACCGCATACGCGCCGCGGCAGCGGCGATGAACAGCGGCCACTGCGCCAAAGATCGTGTCCAGGTCCAGGCGAAAACCCTTGGCGGTCGCCTGCAACTCATGCGCCAGCGCGTTCAGCAGCACCTCCGAATCGGAGTGGGTATTGATGTGCCGCAGGTCCTGGCGGTACATCTCTTCCTTGAGTTGTTCGGTGTTGGTCAGGTTGCCGTTGTGCCCGAGAACGATGCCGAATGGTGAATTGACATAGAAGGGTTGCGACAGCGAAGAGTCGAACGCTGAGCCGGCCGTCGGGTAGCGGCAATGGGCGATCCCCATGTTCCCCGGCAAGGCGCGCATGTTGCGTGTGCGAAAGACGTCGCGAACCAGACCGGACGCCTTGTGCAAGTGAAACTCGTCGCGTTCGGCGGTGGCGATCCCGGCGGCGTCCTGGCCGCGATGCTGCAAGACCATCAGGCCGTCGTACAGCAACTGGTTTACCGGCGAAGTTGCGACAACCCCAAGAATCCCGCACATAGTCTTTCCCTAGCCGAAACTGATTCGTTTGGTCACTTCCGGTGGCAGCCACGGTCTGCTGGCCAGCACCGCGGTCTCGAGCGGGGCAGAAAAATATGCTTCACTCCACCACTTCTCTCTGGGTAGCGAGGTCATGCCGCCTACGGCAACCAGGACCAGGACGATCACCAGGCCACGGGCGACGCCGAAAATGATCCCCAGCAGACGATCGGTCAAAGTCATCCCCAGTGCCTTGAGCAGGCCGCGCACGGCCAGACGAAGCAGCGCCATGACCACCAGCACGGCGACGAATACCGCCACCCAGCCGGCGACGATACGCAACACCGGATCGGCGATCGAGGTGAACCCCTGTGCGACCAGCGCACCCCACCAGCGGGCGGCGAAGAAGGCCAGCACCCAGGCGACCAGGGCGATGATCTCGCCGACGACGCCTCGCCACATGCCAAGCAGCAGGGAAACAGCGACAATCAACAGCGCGACGTAGTCGAAAACGGTCATGGCTTGGCGGCGACGACTCCGCCAACGCCAATGCCCTTCAGCTTTTCGAGCGCCTTCTCGGCAGCCTCGCGGTTCGGGAACGGGCCGGCGCGCACGCGCGTTCTGGTGCCATCCGGCGAATTGAGGGCTTCGGTGTAGGTCGGGACGCCCGCTTTGCCGATCTTGCTCAGCAGCTTCCTGACGTTCTCCGGGTCAGCGAAGGCACCGATCAGGATCACCTGCTGGCCGTCGGACTTGGCGGGCGGCGCTTCGACAGCCCTGCCGGCGTCGGCGGCGGCAGGTGCTTCGGCTGGCTTGTCGGCGGGCCTGCCCGCTTTTTTCTCGGCCGCGCTTTTCTCGGCTGCTCTTTTCTCAGCGGCGG